>OLSD01002341.1_pt1 | contig 13451 bp, 11 predicted proteins | sample 1672211 | NCBI WGS metagenome assembly OLSD01 (sample SAMEA3136659, study PRJEB25190) | human gut metagenome | reverse complement strand
ACTCTCCTGTTATTTATTAGAATATTTGTGCAGAAAATAGTCCTTGTCAGACGTGACCTTTAGCCACTGCACAGCCGACCCTGTGAGCATATTTTCATAAGGATAAACTGTAAGCATGACTTCGGGTGTGTCCTCACCGCTGAAATGAGGGGTCACCTTAAAAGCTATCTCGCAGTTGAGCCGTTGGACGACCTCTTCCTCGGTGAGCTTTCTGAAAAGCACTGAGGTGTCCTTTTCGGTGATAGGTATTTTGGTAAACTTCGCCTGATAAATTTTCTTGCCGTCCTTTTTGGTGACAAGTGAAAAGCCATGCTTCACAATGGTTATCTTTCCGCCATGGTTTTCGTAGTATTCAAGGTTTGAAAAGGTAACACGTCCGTCATTGACAGCTTCACCAGATATCGAAACGCAAAGCCCTTTGTCTGACGCTTTCCCTGCACTCTCCACTCCGAAAGCAAAGGGAAGTCCGTCTATCATTATCTCTCCGCAGGTGGAAAACTGCAACTTTACCTGCTTTTTCTTCAAGCCTGCAAATGGATTTTTCATGACAACTCCTATATTAAAGGTCGATCTGCACGCCGCCAACAGGTCTTATGGACAGCACATAGCATGAGCCTTCACCGAATACTCTCTCCATTTCAGCCTTGAAAGCTTCAAGCTTCTTTTCGGGTACGAACGCTTGGATAGTTCCTGCAAAGCCACCGCCGTGAACTCTGCAAGCACCCTCACCGCCAAGAGCCTGCTTTGCAAGATACAAAGCCAGTGAAAGACCCTGCTCGTTTGGGGCAGAAGAAGCATAGATGTTCTGAAGATATTTGAATGATGAGTCGCCTGATTCATTGATAAGGCTCAGGAAAGCGTCAAAGTCGCCCTCTGAAAGTGCGGAAGCTTCCTTGCCAACTCTCTCGTTATCGTCAAAGAAGTGGAGCGCTCTAAGCACAGCTCTGTCACTGCACTTTTCTCTAACGGCGCAGATGTTTTCAAGAAGCTGTTCCTTTGTAATTTCTCTCAGCACCTTTTTGCCAAAGAAAGCCGCAACAGACTTCATTTCCGCAGGGATAGCCGCATACTCAGGGGTGAGGTCGGCATGGTTGCCCTTTGTGTCAACGATACACAGTGCGTGACCGCTTTTTGTGAAATCGAACTTTACAGAGTCGATAACAGGGTGCTTTTCGTCAGCAAAGTCGATAGTGATAAATCCGCCTACTGATGAAGCCATTTGGTCCATAAGACCTGACGGCTTGCCAAAATATACATTTTCCGCAAACTGAGCTATCTGAGCTATTTCCACTGCAGAAACCTCGCCCTCGTTGTAAAGACCGTTGAGGATAGTTCCGATAAGCACTTCATAAGCCGCAGATGAAGAAAGTCCAGAGCCTTTGAGCACGTTTGAAGTAGCATAAGCCTTGAAGCCCCCGGCATTGTGGCCATTCTTCTTAAAGCCTGCGGACATACCTCTTATAAGTGCCGCTGATGTGTTTTTCTGCTCCTCGTAGATAGTGTCGTCATCAACGTTCACAGTGTCCATTGGGAAGCCCTCGGACTTTATTGTAATAACGTTCTCTTCGTTGTCAGGAGCGACAGCGGCAATAACGTCGAGTGAAACGCCTGCCGCAAGAACACAACCGAAGTTGTGGTCGGTGTGGTTGCCGCCTACCTCAGTTCTGCCTGGAGCTGAGAAGAAAGCAGTTGGCTTTTCACCGAAAAGCTTTTCAAATTCATCTGCAACTCTGTTATATCTTTCTCTCTGAAACGCTGTCATATCGGCTGTGTAGACCTCGTCAAGTGTGTATTTTTTCATTATGTATATCCTCCGAACGTAAATATAAGTATACTTTGTTATTATACAACATTTATGCTCTTTTTTCAAGTACAATTTTTTTAACAAGTGAGGAGGTAAGAATGAGGAATGAGGAGTGTTAAGAATGAGGAATTATGGTATCGCCTGGCGGCGATTTATTTTTTTCATTCAAAACGTACAAAAATCGTGTGATTGTGCAGATAGGCATAAATTTTTGCACAGAAGCTTCATTGATATTTTATGCAAACTGACAAAATTGCCGTAAGCAAACTTTTTATAACGCTCTATTGGTGCTTTAAATCAAAAAAGTTGTTGCATTTTGGTGAAATTTGTGGTATAATTACTTGTGTCTATTTTAATTATTGTTTATTTTTACCGACCACGAAAACATGGTCGGTGCAGTGAAAGGAAAGATTTATTGTATGAAAAAACTAATGCTTGGAAACGAGGCGTTTGCAAGAGGTCTGTATGAGGCAGGCTGTAAGGTTGTATCATCTTACCCTGGTACTCCGTCAACTGAGATAACAGAAGCTGTTGCAAAATATGACGAGGTATATGCTGAGTGGGCGCCTAATGAAAAGGTGGCAATGGAAGTGGCTCTTGGCGCTTCTATAGGCGGTGCAAGAAGCTTCTGCGGAATGAAGCACGTTGGTCTTAACGTTGCCGCTGACCCTCTTTACACAGCAGGCTACACAGGTGTAACGGCAGGTATGGTAATAGCTGTCGCCGATGACCCTGGTATGCACTCGTCACAGAACGAGCAGGATTCACGTCACCATGCTATCGCTTCTAAGACAATGATGATAGAGCCTTCCGATTCAGGAGAGTGCAAGGAGTTTGCTAAGGCTGCTTTCGAGCTTTCTGAAAAGTTCGATGTTCCTGTTATCGTAAGACTGTCCACCAGAGTTTCTCATTCTCAGTCAGCCGTTGAGCTTTGCGAGAGAGAGGAAAGGGAGAATATCCCATATGAAAAGAATATCCAGAAGTATGTTATGATGCCTGGTAACGCTATCCGCCGTCACCCTGTTGTTGAGGCAAGAATGAAGGCTATCGCTGATTATGCTGAAACTTCACCTCTCAACAAGGTAGAGATGAACGATACAAAGATAGGCGTTATCACAAGCGGTATCTCATATCAGTATGCAAAGGAAGCACTTGGCGACAAGGCTTCATATCTCAAACTCGGTATCGTAAACCCAATGCCAATTCAGATAATAAAGGACTTTGCCGCAAAGTGCGAAAAGGTCTATGTAATCGAGGAGCTTGACGATGTTATCGAAACACACTGCAAAAAGAACGGCGTGAACGTTATCGGCAAGGAGCTTTTCAGCCTTATGGGCGAGATATCACAGACTATCGTTGCCGAAAAGATACTTGGCGAGAAGCCTGAGTATATCACATTTGAGGATAACGTGCCTGTAAGACCTCCTGTTATGTGTCCGGGATGTCCTCACAGAGGTCTGTTCTATTGCCTGCATAAGCTGGGCGTTATGGTATCAGGCGATATCGGCTGTTACACTCTCGGCGCAACAGCACCGCTTTGTGCTATGGATTCAACTATCTGCATGGGTGCTTCTATCAGCGGACTTCACGGATTTAACAAGGCAAGAGGCGCAGAGGCTGAGAAGAAGTCTGTTGCCGTTATCGGTGACTCTACATTCATGCACAGCGGTATGACAGGTCTTGTGAACGTTGCATATAACTCCACAAATTCAACTGTTATCATTCTCGATAACTCTATCACAGGTATGACGGGTCATCAGCAGAACCCTACAACCGGTAAAAACCTTAAGGGCGACCCTGCTTATGCCGTTGACCTTGAAATGCTCTGCCATTCACTTGGTATCAAGAGCGTAAGAGTTGTTGACCCATATCACATGGCTGAAACAGAGGCTGTTATCAAGGAAGAGCTTGCCAAGGAAGAACCAAGCGTTATTATTTCAAGACGTCCATGCGCACTTCTTAAATATGTAAAGCACAATCCACCGCTCAAGGTAAACAAGGATAAGTGCGTTGGCTGTAAGCAGTGCTTGAAGATAGGCTGTCCTGCTATATCTATCCATGACGGCAAGTGCGTTATCGACCATACACAGTGCGTAGGCTGCGGCATATGCAAGGAAATGTGTAAGCTGGGTGCGATATGCGACTAATGATAACATATATTTCGAGGTGTAAATAATGAAAACAAGATCAATTATGATAGTGGGCGTAGGCGGACAGGGTTCACTGCTTGCGTCAAGAATAATAGGAAACGTGCTTCTCTCACAGGGGTTTGATGTCAAGGTCAGCGAGGTACACGGAATGAGCCAGCGTGGCGGCTCTGTTGTTACATACGTTAAGTACGGCAGCGAGGTATGCTCGCCTGTAGTTGAAAAAGGCGAAGCTGATATCATCATCAGCTTTGAACAGCTTGAAGCCGCAAGATATGTTTCATATCTCAAGAAGGGCGGACATATCATCACTTCAACTCAGCAGATAGACCCAATGCCTGTTATAACAGGTGCGGCTGTTTACCCTGAGGATATCATAGGCAAGCTTAAAGCAGAGGGCGTTGACGTTATCGCTGTTGACGCACTGGCACTTGCGGAGCAGGCTGGTACTGCAAAGGCTTCAAACGTTGTTCTCATGGGCGTTGTGTCAACTAAAATGGCTTTTGACGAGGACGTTTGGCAGAAGGCTCTTGAAAACTGTGTTCCTGCAAAGTTCCTTGAACTGAATAAAAAGGCGTTCGCTCTCGGCAGAGAGGTAAAATAATGGACGAGATAAGCGGCCTTATCATAAAAATGACCGAGTTTTTCAGCGGCGACCCTAAGCGTATACAGCACTTTATAAAGGTGCATACCTTTGCCCGTGTCATTGGCAGGGCAGAGGGGCTTGATATCCGCGCCATGTACTGTCTTGACGTTGCGTCGGTGGTGCATGATATAGGCATAAAGCCTGCGGAGGAGAGATACGGCAAGGGTCACTGCGGTGGAAAGCTTCAGGAACAGTTAGGTACTGAGCCTGCACGGAAAATGCTCACAGAGCTTGACTTTGACGAGGATATCATAGACAGGGTGTGCTTTCTTATCGCACATCATCACACCTATGAGGGCGCCCAGGGGCTTGACTGGCAGATACTCTTGGAAGCGGATTTCCTTGTGAACGCTTTCGAAGACAGCCTTTCCAAAGAGAGCATAAAAAGCTTCCGTGACAAGGTGTTCAAAACGAAAACAGGCATTAAGATGCTTGAAGAAATGTACGGCGTATGATACTTGTGCAAAGTTGATACCCGAGTAATATGACCGAAACCATTTTAACAGGAGGTGTGTTCCAATGGGAAAATATTGGAACGAAGAGATCGAGTGCATGGCACACGAGGACATGAAAAAACTCCAGAGCGAAAGACTTGTCAAACAGGTCAAGCACGTCTGGGACAATGTGCCATACTACAAGAAGCTTATGGAAGAAAAGGGCGTAACGCCTGATGATATCCACGGCATTGAGGACCTGCACAAGCTGCCGTTCCTTTCAAAGGCTGATCTGCGTGAGGCTTATCCTTACGGTCTGCTTGCAAAGCCGCTTTCAGAGTGCGTGAGAATACATTCAACAAGCGGAACCACAGGCAAGAGAGTTGTGGCTTTCTACACTCAGCATGATATCGACCTTTGGGAAAATTGCTGTGCAAGAGCTATAGTTGCCGCAGGCGGAACAAAAGACGACGTTTGCCACGTTGCATATGGCTATGGACTTTTTACAGGCGGAGCAGGTCTTAACGGCGGCTCTCATAAGGTGGGCTGTCTTACACTGCCGATGTCATCAGGAAATACAGAAAGACAGATACAGTTCATGCAGGACCTCGGTTCTACTATCCTGTGCTGTACTCCGTCATATGCCGCTTATATAGGTGAAACTGTAAAGGAAATGGGCATAAAGCCAGAGGAGCTTACACTCAAAGCTGGTATCTTCGGTGCTGAGCCTTGGACGGAAGAAATGCGTCATGAGATAGAGAAGCTTCTTGGTATCAAGGCTTACGATATCTATGGTCTGACAGAAACAAGCGGTCCAGGCGTAGCTTTCGAGTGCGAAGCACAGTCTGGTATGCACATCAATGAGGACAACTTTATCGCAGAGATAATCGACCCTGACACAGGAGAGGTGCTTCCTGAAGGCTCAAAGGGCGAGCTTGTATTCACAAGTATCACAAAGGAAGCTTTCCCTCTGCTGAGATACAGAACAAGAGATATTTGTATTCTTACAAGAGAGAAATGCTCATGTGGCAGAACTCTCGTCAAAATGTGCAAGCCAATGGGCAGAAGCGACGATATGCTCATCATTAAGGGCGTAAACGTGTTCCCATCGCAGATAGAGTCAGTGCTTCTTAAGATATCAAAAGCAAGCCCTAACTATCAGATAGTCGTTGACAGGGTGAACAATTCTGATACTTTCGAGATAAGAGTCGAGCTTAACGACGATATGTTCTCTGATACTGTCAAGTCTATCGAGGATCTTGAAAAGAAGATATCCAACGATATCCATAATATCCTTGGTATCAAGGCGAAGATAAGACTTGTTGAGCCAAAGAGCATTCCACGTTCTGAGGGCAAGGCAGTAAGAGTTATCGACAAGAGAAAGCTTGTCTAAAAGACAGGGGGTAATTTTATGACAGTAAAACAGCTTTCGGTTTTTATTGAAAACAGACCTGGCAGATTGTCTGCCGTTACAAAAATACTTGGGGATAATGATGTGAATATCCGTGCAATGTCCCTTGCTGACACAAAGGATTTCGGTATTCTCAGACTTATCGTTGACGATTTTGAAAAAGCAGTTTCAGCCTTGAAAACAGAGGGCTTTTCCGTTACCACCACTCAGGTGCTTGCAGTGGAGATAAATGACCGCCCAGGCGGACTTTCAGAAGCAATGAAAGCTCTCTACAATGACAACATCAGCGTTGAGTATATGTATTCTGCATTCATAAACACTAAGGAAAACACGGCTTATCTTATCCTTAGAGTAGAGAACGTTACAGCCGCTCTGGAAGCTTTGAGTGAAGCAGGATTTGCACTTATCTCACAGCAGGAATTGGCAAGCATCTAGTTGATTAGTGAATACTAACCGAAAAATCACTTAAAATCTATGTGAAATTTTTATGAAATGCCGAAAACCTCTTGATTTTTTCAGAAAATGTGTTATTATATAAGTATAGTATTTGATATGATACTTGTAGAATTTATGCAAGGAGGTCTGTGAAAATGGCTTATAAGATTAGTGATGAGTGCATCGGCTGCGGCGCTTGCATGGACGCATGTCCAGTAGGAGCTATCTCCGAGGCTGACGGTAAGTGTGTTATTAACGCTGACGAGTGCATCGACTGCGGTTCTTGTGCAGGTACTTGCCCTGTAGGAGCACCTCAGGCTGAGTAATTTACTTAAACTAAGAGAAAACGTCTGTCATATGGCAGACGTTTTTTTGCACTTATTTTTTTGTGTATTAGTTTTCAGCACACTATCATAAAACTGTCACATTGGCGGAGTATGATATAAATACAATAAGAGAAAGACAAAAAGATGAAATTTACACATATACTTTTTTCTCCATATATACTTCATATACTTCAAAAAGGGAACGCTGGCTTGTGTCAGCGTTCTTTTTTTGCGTGGGTGATTTTGTGGATAGATATGTAAAATATCGTGGAAAATATGGGCTTTTGTAACGCAGGTGTCCGTTTTTCGGTATTATTAATAAAAGTTTTGCGAAATTTGTTAAAAATGATAAAAATAGAACCCTTATTGTCGTTCCTGGGATATAAAATGTACAATGGTTGTAACTTGATGTTCATATATACTTCATAAACGAGCGAAAAAACGGCTTGAAAATTACAATTTGATTACAATGCCCCTTGACTTTTGTAACCTTATTCATTATAATATGGTGTAGTTTATCACATTTGAAAGGAGCGTTCTGAATTGGGTTATTTGAAGTCGGGGATATCTCGCTGTGTGGCTGTGCTTTCTGCCTGCGGAGTTGTGGCAGTATCTGCTGTGACTTTTGCGACACTTGATAAAAACGTTATCCAGCCATGTGCGGTCATGCCGCCTGAAAATGCAAAGGTCATTTCTGTTGTTTCTGACAAGGAAACATCTGAGCAGATCGGGGATAACACAACTGTTCTTACAACATCAGCCGTCAAGGAAACTGCGAAAAATTCTCAGACCGAGGCTGTAAAGGCTGTAAAAACTGCAAAAAGCGAAACAACAAAGGCAGCTTCTGAAACAGCTTTGAGATCAGAGAGCGTAACGACCTCTGTAATATCACAGAAGCCAGCGTCAGTGACCGCAGTGCAGAGCGTGACTTCCGCTGACACAAAGCTTAGCATCTCAGTAAGCCTTGTGACAAAGAAAACTCAGCAGGCTTCAAAGTCTGAAACAAAGGTTTCTGCTGTTACTTCCGCCCCTGTCAGCACTACTGACAGCGATACTGTTGCCTCAAAGGCTACAAAAAAGACTACAACAGTGAAAACTACTACTGCAAAAACTACTACCACTGCAAAGACAACAACTGCCCCTGTTACGACCACAACGCCTGCGGTGACTACTACCAAGAAAAAGACCACCACCACTAAGGTGACAACAACTAAAAAGCCTGTTACAACTACAACCACTGCGCCTGTTGTTGACAACGGCAAGACCCCTGCACAGCGACTTAATTCTGCAGTGCTTGATCCAAAGGCGACGCTCAGCGCAAAGGAAGAAAAGATACTTCTGAAATATCTCAATAAAATAATATCAGATGATATGACAAACTACGAAAAGGCTGTGGCTTGCTACGATTATATTATAAAGAACACGGTCTACGATTACGGCGGCTGGGCAAATCCTGTCAAGGCTGTTCTTGAGGACGGTTACGGCACTTGCACAGAATATTCTTACGTTTACGCCGCAATGCTTGGCTACATAGGCTTTGACGCAAAGACCGTTGACGGCAAGACCGCTATGGCGGCAGGCGGTTACGGCTATCATATGTGGGTGGAGGTAACGATAAACGGTCAGGTATATGTTATGGACCCTCAGGTGGACGATAACATGAGCTGGGGAGCGTATATCTCCCATGACCGCTTCTGCAAGACCTACAGCGAGGTCAAGAACAAGTATATAAAAGATTGATATTGTATCGGGTGGAGTTATCTGCCCGATATTTTTTTATTGTGTTTGCGTGTAGCTTGCTTGCAGTACGTTTATTTGTACATTAAATAAGAATATCCGGCATTCTTTTTGTGACAAATTTTTCTGCTTATCCTATAGACAAAAGGAAAAAAGCATGATATAATTATTCTTGATACATTGTCGGCAAATGCCGAACGTCATTTTGTACAGGAGGATAATTGATGACGGAAAATTCCACAAAAATAACGAAAAAACCTGCGACATCAGTGAAGAAAAACAGCTCTGTCAAAGGTTCGTCAAAGAATAAGAAAAGAAAGAAAAAACGCAACAATATCGGCATTATCTGCGGCACTGCGGCAGCGGCTATCGTGATAGTTGTGGGCGGAGGATATTTCATTGGAAGAGCTTACTATAGCAACAGATTTCTGAGCGGCACAACAGTGAATGGCATTGACGTGGGCGGAAAGACATTTGAACAGGCTTGCGATCTGCTCGGGGTGAACGATATGCCTTATGAGCTTACGGTCAAAACTATCGACGGCACGTCTGTTGTTTTCAAGACGGCTGATTTTGATTACAGACTAAGTGGCAAGGACGATCTTCAGAAGATTTATGACAGCGTGAACAGAAAAACATGGTTCTCGGGATTTATACAGAACTCCACCTATAGTTTTAATGAGGACATCACATTTGATGTTGAGAAGCTTCAGAAGCTTGTGGAGAAAGCAAACTGGGGCGATGTTGAAACTGCCGATGCAAAGCTTGGTCTTAACGAGGATAAGACGGCTTATGTTATCACCCCTGAGGTGCAGGGAAACAAGATAACCGATATGAAAAAGCTTGAAGCTTGTGTTACGCAAAGCGTGGCGGCAGGTGAGCTTAGCGTTGAGCTTGACAAGGACACAGGTTGTTATTCTCTTCCGGAGGTGAAGAGCGCAGACCTTGAGGACGATTGCAAGAAACGAAATGATGTTTTCCAGCTTTCTGTCACATACGATTTTGACTACACCACAGAAACTCTCACGGGCGAGGAGCTTATGAAGATGATAAAGCTCAAAGATGACGGAAGCTACACTGTGGACAGAAAGAAAGCCATGGAGTATGTGGAAAAGCTCGCAAAGAAGTATGATACATATAATACTAAGAGAAAATTCCACGCCACTTTGCAGGGCGACATAATCGTGCCGACAAGCTCTGATGCTAAATACGGCTGGTGGATAGATCAGGAAAAGACTTGTGATGATCTTGTGGATATGCTTGAAAAGGGCGAGAGCGTTGACAAGGTAGACCCTATCTATTACAGTACCGGTTATTTTGACTTTACAGGCGTTGAGTCTGCGAGAAGCAAGGACGATGATATAGGCGACACTTATATTGAGATAGACCTTACCGACCAGCACTTGTGGTATTATGAAAAGGGCAAGAAAAAGCTCGATACCTATATAGTTTCAGGTCAGACCACATCTGAGGCGAGAACAACTCTCCCTGGTGTTTATAAGCTGTGGTCAAAGGAGACCAACAAGCGTATGAAAGACACAAATGCCGACGGCGACGAGTGGGATACAAAGTGCAACTTCTGGAACAACGTTTCTCTCTGCGGAATAGGTCTTCACGATTCAACGTGGCGAGGCGGATATTTCGGCGGTGAGATATACAAATACAACGGCTCTCACGGCTGTATAAATATGAGCTATGATGACGCCAAATATGTTTATGACAACGTGCCTTACGGTACGCCTGTTGTTATGTACTACAAGTCTGCGGATGAATAATAAGGACGGTCAAGGTATCATGCCTTGACCGCTTTTTGTAAGGAGTGTTTTTTATGGAAAAGATATTATACAGAGAGGGCTTTACGGCTGAGGAGCTTCCAAATGAGGTGATAGAGCGTATCAAAGGCGTTTCCTATAAGGAAAATCCCTATGTGAAGCTGGGCGACCTTGCCTATCTGCGTGTGAGATATTATGACTTTGAGCATAAGGTGCAGTCGGGGGAGCTTATCGTGGTGAGGAAGCTTGCGCTGGAGGTTCTGGATATCTTCTATGAGCTTTTCGAGGGCGGTTATGAGATAGAAAAAATCAGGCTCGTGGACGAGTATGACGCTGATGATGAAAGGTCAATGGCGGATAACAATTCCTCTGCCTTCAACTATAGGGTGGTGGCTGGTACCAACACTATTTCGGCTCACAGCTACGGCAGGGCGATAGACATAAACCCTCTTATAAATCCTTATATAGTGGGAAATAAGGTCATGCCTGCCAATGCTACAGAGTATGCAGACCGTGACAAGGCTTTTGATCACAAGATTGACAGAACAGACCTTTGCTATTGCATTTTCAGGCGTCACGGCTGGAAATGGGGTGGTGACTGGAACAATTCTAAGGATTATCAGCATTTTTACAAAGAGTACGATTCTCCACTGAAAATGGCTGTAAATAAGCTGAAAAGAGCGTTGTTACGTTAGTTTGCAAGGTTTACCTAGGAAAGCAATATGAAATCATAAGTTATATATGTATACCGATTAACTAAAAATTAATAATGAATTTATGCAAGTTTTATCATTCGCTCTTGCATTTTGCTGTGATGTGTGTTATAATGATTAAGCCGTCAAAAAAGACGGCAAAAGGCTATTTTCTTGCATTTGTGCGAAAAACCACGCTTTGAGTTTGTTTGCACTTATGCAGGATTGCAGGATTTTAATTTCTTCCTGCAAATTTTTTGTTAAAAACAGCTAAAAATCGGCTATGAGCCGTGAAATAACATACGTTGCTGAACGATAAGCTATAATTTTTTTACAGTTTGGCAGGAAAGGGTGATAAAAATGGAACGCATGGAGGATATGACTAATGTAAAAAGCCTGTATTCACCGAAATTCGAGCATGATAACTGCGGAATAGGTGCTGTTGTGAACATTAAGGGCAAAAAGAGCCACGATACTGTTGCAAATGCGCTGACTATCGTTGAAACGCTTGAGCATCGTGCTGGTAAGGACGCAGAGGGCAAAACAGGTGACGGAGTAGGTATCCTACTTCAGATCTCACATAAATTCTTCAAGAAGATCGCCGCCGCTGAGCTTGGGATCACGCTTGGCGAGGAGAGAGATTATGCCGTTGGTATGTTCTTCTTCCCACAGAACGAGCTTGCGAGAAATCAGGCAAAGAAGATGTTTGAGATAATCGCCGAAAAAGAGGGTCTGGAGATCCTTGGCTGGAGAGTCGTTCCTGCAAAGCCTGAGGTGCTTGGCAAGAGAGCTGCCCAGTGTATGCCTGCCATAATGCAGTGCTTCATCAAGCGTCCAAAGGGCGTTAAAAAGGGTCTTGACTTTGACCGCAAGCTATATGTTGCAAGACGTGTGTTCGAGCAGTCAAATGAGGACACCTACGTTGTATCACTTTCAAGCAGAACTATAGTATATAAAGGAATGTTCCTTGTGCAGGATCTCAGAAAGTTCTTCCCTGACCTTCAGGATAAGGACTACGAGTCTGCTATCGCTATGGTACATTCAAGATTTTCTACCAACACAAACCCAAGCTGGCAGAGGGCGCATCCTAACAGAATGATCGTTCACAACGGTGAGATAAACACTATCAGAGGCAATGCTGATAAAATGCTCGCTCGTGAGGAAACGATGAAGTCTGAGCATTTGAAGGGCGACCTTGATAAGGTCACACCTGTTGTAAACACAGAAGGCTCTGACTCTGCAATGCTCGACAACACACTTGAATTTTTGGTCATGAGTGGAATGGATCTGCCACTGGCTGTCATGATAACGATCCCTGAGCCATGGGATAACAACGGCACGATGAGTCAGGCTAAGAAAGACTTCTATCAGTATTACGCAACTATGATGGAGCCATGGGACGGACCTGCTTCTATCCTTTTCTCTGACGGAGATATCATGGGTGCAGTCCTTGACAGAAACGGTCTGCGTCCGTCAAGATATTATATCACAAAGGACGGCAATCTTATCCTTTCATCTGAGGTTGGCGCACTTCCTATCCCGTCAGACAATATCGTTGAAAAGGAAAGACTTCGCCCAGGCAAAATGCTTCTTGTTGATACTGTTCAGGGAAGAGTTATCGACGATGACGAGCTTAAGGAATACTATGCTTCAAAGCAGCCTTACGGCGAGTGGCTTGACAGCAACCTTGTCAGACTTAAAGACCTTAAGATACCAAACATCAAGGTAGAGGAACACGGCTACGAGGAAAGACAAAGACTTCAGAAAGCTTTTGGCTATACCTATGAGGACGTTATGACATCTATCCTGCCAATGGCAAAGAACGGCTCTGAGTCTATTGCCGCTATGGGTACAGACAGCCCGCTTGCGGTGCTTTCAAAAGAGCCTCAGCCACTGTTCAACTACTTCAAACAGCTCTTTGCACAGGTAACAAATCCGCCTATAGACGCTATCAGAGAGGAAATAGTTACCTCCACAACTGTCTATATCGGTGAGGACGGCAACATTCTTGAAGAAAAGCCTGAAAATTGCAAGGTAATGAAGATAC
>OLSD01002335.1_pt1 | contig 13502 bp, 12 predicted proteins | sample 1672211 | NCBI WGS metagenome assembly OLSD01 (sample SAMEA3136659, study PRJEB25190) | human gut metagenome | reverse complement strand
GTTCCATAATTATGCTGTTTTGAATATAGTGTGGGACATCTTCTCATAATAGGAACTCATAGAACAAATTTATGTCTATTTTATTAGGACAACTTTATGTTTCACTAATAAGCGAATAGAAATGGAATTAGAAAAATTTGAAGAGTTCTTAACCCAAGGAAATATGGCTAAGAACACGATTTCGGCATATCTGTATGCCGTGAAGGAGTTTGGCTCACGACACAAAGAGTTGAACAAGAGAAACTTGTTGGTTTACAAGACCTACTTGATTGAGACTTACAAGCCAAAGACAGTGAACCTCCGTATTCAGGCGATGAACAAGTACCTAGTATTTGTGGGCAAGACTAAGCTCCGCTTGAAATCGGTCAAAGTGCAGCAGCGTAGTTACCTGGAGAATGTTATCAGCAATGCTGACTACACCTTCTTGAAGAACAAGTTGAAGAAGGAAGATAACTTGGAGTGGTACTTTGTGGTGCGTTTCTTGGCTGCGACTGGTGCCAGAGTGAGCGAACTTGTACAAATTAAGATAGAGCATGTACAAGTGGGCTACTACGATATCTATACAAAAGGTGGCAAAATACGCTGTATCTATATCCCCAAGACGCTGCGCACAGAAACAAAAAAGTGGTTGCAGGAAACCAATCGTACAAGTGGTTATCTCTTTCTCAACCGCTTTGGAGAGCGTATCACAACAAGAGGCATATCACAACAGTTGAAGAACTATGCGGTGAAATATGGTTTAAACGAGAAAGTAGTTTACCCTCACTCATTCCGCCATCGCTATGCCAAGAATTTCTTGGAGAAATTCAATGACATTGACCTGCTTGCCGACCTCATGGGGCATGAAAGCATAGAGACAACACGTATTTATTTGCGAAGAAGCAGCATGGAGCAACAGGAAATAGTTGACAAGGTTATCACTTGGTAAAGTGATAATATAAATTTTCCGGATAAGAGCGGAAAGAGACAGGCAGCTCTTTCCGCTCTATCCATATAAAATCGCTTCTATTCCATCATTCTGCTGTTTTTCAGCCCTTTTATGCGTTATTTTCTCTAAAAAACCCATTTTTTATTTTCAAAACCTTGGCAGTTTCAACAAAAAAGCGTATATTTGCGGCCATATATCTATTTTACATAAACTTTAAGGCCTATGGAAATGAAATCATATCTCAAGGCCGAGCTTGCCCGAATGTATTTCCCCATGCTCGACGCACCATTAGCCATGCGACGCCTGCGCCGCTGGATTCACAACAACCCTGAGCTGGAAACGGCCCTGGCACAATGCCATGTGAGCAAGAATGCCGACTTTTTCAGCCGCAAACAGGTGAGCCTCATCGTAGAATACTTCGATGAGCCATGAAACACATGTTCAACTTTTAAATGTTTAAGACTATGAAAAATGAGAAAAATCCACCCGTAGAGAAGGGTGCATCATTGTCAGAGAATGGATCTTCCGTCGGTAACAAGATGGAAGCTAAGATTCTGCGCTCTCTGATGCGCTCCTCCAAGTGGCACTATTGCTTCAACGCCTCCTGCTCAAAGGCGCAGGAATGCGCCGCCTTCTTATCCGGCAAGATTCTCATCAATGATGAGGCTTTCTACAAGGAGCTGTTTTACGATGAAGTGGTACCCACCATCCGTCCTGATGCCCGATATGATGACCAGTCGGGCAGCAAGGGCAGCGAGAAAGAAGCAGGTTCCTTCTACCCATGCACCCAGTTCTGCCGTCCGTGCATGGAGCGCAAGGTATGGGGCTTCTCTCAGTTTTATGCTGAAGTAAAATACAACGACACCCTACCCCTGCGCCATCAACTGATGTCACTCCTAGGCGGCAGAACCGCCTACTACCGTTTTCATCGTGGTGAAAAACTGCTCTCAGCAGAAATGCAAGCCTGTATTGCTGAGGTCTTCAAGAAGTGGGGATACAACGCCCCATCCTATGACTTCAGTAAGGAAGTTCCGGGTATAAATAAGGCATGAAAAAGGCATCAATAACGCACAGAAAAGGTATAAAATAGGGTATGAAAAACGGACCCAAATCATTCGTTTTTGATTCACCCTTAGAAACACTTTGTTTCTATATTAGAAACGCCTTGTTTCTATATAAGAAACGGAGTGTTTCTAATATTGAAACAAATTCCAGTTAAAATCGGGTCGTTTTGCATGTAAAAACGCCCCTTTTTTTTATATAATTTTCTGAATAATCATCTGTACATTGGCATAATTGTCCTTACGCAGATGATGTAGCATTTCATTGAAGAAATATGATATTGCCTGTGAGTTAGTGGCGTTCAGTAATTCTGATAATAAGTATCAAGGTACATTTGATGGCAACGGGAAGACCATCAGTAATCTCTACATCAATGCCACCTCTGTTAATACCGGTTTCTTCGGATATACTACTGATGGCAGTATCAAGAATCATAGTTCTTTTTGTTTTAAAATATCTTAAAATCTCGCTTTATGCTCAATGTTTATTTGGTCGTATGTGTAAAAAGTGTAGCTTTGCAGAAGATCAAAATTAAAGAAGATATGCTGCAAAATATCATATGCTACCTTGTATAATCCGTCTTTACGTCATCATTGACTATTTGCTTTTGAGTTTGCTTGACACGACTCTTCAAATGACCAAGATTATATCTTGCTGAAATCACAAATGATGCCTGGTAGTTACGCCCCATACCTTTGTACTGGTAACCGTTTGATTCCGTGAAACTTGTCCATCTGTAATGAATGGGAAGAAAGCTATAGGCAGAAGCCATCAGCGTAAGACGATTGCCAAGTACTTTCTTCGTAAGGCTCAAACCATATTCATATCCCTCAGAACCATAACCCTGGAGCATAACATACTTGGTATGGTAGTTTCCCTCCAGTTCAAGATAGTAATCCTTGGGAAGCTCATATTCTGCCATACAACGCAATCTGCCAAACCATCCCTTGTGCCATTGCCCTATTCTTTGAGCGGAGTACTGGACATAGGCCAAAGATGTGACTGTGCGGAAAAAGAATCCGCCAAAACGCTTACGCAATGACAGTTCGAGATTGGTATTGTTCTTATGACCTATATTATCCTTCGTAGTGTGCAATACGCTACCAGCAAGATAGCTATAGCCCAGGAGAAGCCGGTCGGAATATTGATGCGCCAACGACATGCTCAAATACCAGGCATCACCACTTCCCATCCTGAAAGCAGTGGTTAAAGATATGTCCTGATTCCTCTGCGGCTTCAAGCCTGGATTTCCATAGCTCAACTCATTGACGGTGCTACTGTCAACATAGGGATCTAAAGCAAAAATATTGGGACGAGATACAGACATAGCATACCCTAAAGATAAGGTTCCCCTATCCGACAGGATATAGGAAATACCCATGCTGGGAAGAAAATCACAAAAACTCACCTTGTAGGTATAACCTTTGTCTGCCCTGGCCAACTTCTCCCAGTCATATTCGTACTGAAGACCAGCTGAAATCCGCCATTTACGACCATTGTATGTATAGCCCAAACTGGACTGCAGAAAATTCTGAGTGCGCTTGCAAAGACTTACTCCCGTATTATCCCGATAATATCCAAGTCCTATCGGGGAGTATTTTTCCTCATTATCGTCATGATCCAAGCGCAGCAAGCCCTTGAGACCGAAGACAAACAAATGATGCTTTCCTACACGCCTATTGTACTCCAACTCGCATGTATGCCAGTCTTCTCCACTACTGGTCATGAGAAGACAATCCATCAAGCCAGAAATAGAGTTGGCACATCCTGCTACAGAATCAAGGTCCTGATAGCAAATTTCTTTCTTTTCCATATAAGGACGGCCATAATAATTGTACCCCACAAAAAACTTTCCTCCTTCACCTCCTGGTCCGAATACCCGTTCATAGTTCAGCGAGGCCTGGTACTCTGGCGACTTGAACCTATGATTCAGCTGCTTTACATAAGAATAGCTGGGAGAATTATCTGCCTGGGTTACCTGAACATCATAACGGGAAGACGAATGCATATTGTTACGCAAAAAAATCCGGGCATAGGCTGACAACAAACTATGATCATCTACATCATAGCTCGCAGACAGCTCCATATTATGATCCTTGGAACTGGTTCCACCTATTTTGCCTTCAGTTATACTCATGTGGTCAACGAGAACTTCGTGACGCAACTCTTCCGAACGAGACGTTGAGGAATGCCCAAACATGTCGTTAAAGGAATAGCAACCGGAAAAACGAATACGTTTTATCTTAGATGTTCCCCAAATGGAGCCAAACAAACTGCTGTCGGTTCCCTTTCCATACATGGTGAGCATATAACCTTCCAGTCTGCCTTTGGTTGTAATATTCAAGACCACGGCATCATTTCCATACTGTAAGTCGGGATGTGTTACAAGTTCCACCTTCTTTACGTATTTTGAATTCAACGCACTAAGCAGCTCTATAGGATTATTGACCAGCGGATCTCGCAGACCATTTAGCTTATATACTATCTTCCTATTATCGTCCGCCGAAATTTCACCTTTCCTGCTGACGATAAGCCCCGGCATCTTTCTCAAAGTCTCAATCAGGTTTTCCTTCATGGCACTGCTGTCTGCATCGACATGGTAAATGATTCTGTCTGTTTTCATTTGAACCAACTGCCCTCTCACGATCACATCTTTCAACATCACATCAGGAATCATTCTGGAAGTATCGCAAGATGCCTCCGCCAGCATTCCCTCCCGGCTTTCATAACTGATGCGGGGCATAGAACCATGAGCTTGGGAATAGCATCCCCAAGCAAGCAAGTACATCACGAGTAAAAGTATCTTCGTATTCATCTTGAACCCATCTAATTGTTTATCTCTGCAAATATACGCCAAATGAGTGAAACTACCATAGAAATTCTGATTTTTAACACTCTCAATCTCATCATCTGTAGATAAATGGGGCGAGATGATGAAGACAATAAGTGGCGTGCATGTGCGCTTGACCAAAGAACAGGCTGCTGCTCTTGCCGAAATTCATAAGTTCTCAGGCATTTCTACCTATTTTGTTGTAAATAAGGAAGGAAAGATAACTTATCAGAAGACAAGCTTTCCTGGAGTGGAAACGTTAAGGGAGCAACTGGTATCTGCCATGCGTTAACGTTCGGTCCCGAACAGTTGAGATACCGTTTATGTATGGTTGAAATTGCCCTTTCAGGCAGCTCCAACCATACAGGTAGAAAAGCTTTTCTTTAAAACTTATATATAGGTAAAACCCTGACCTTATATCCATTTTTCTCAATTACCCTTTCCTCCCTCATCGTGACAATGATTAGATTGGAGCATTTGAGTTCTCCGGCACATTCTATGATGCTATCTACCTCACGCTTGAGTGTCCGTTCGGACGAAAGATCATAACATACCTGAATGAGACTCTCTACATGGGTACCTTGCCTGGTCACAAAATCCGTCTCCTTATCATTACGGGAACGGTAATAGAAAAGAGAAGTTTCCGTATGATACCCCCTGCGAACCAACTCGATAAAGACATGATTTTCCAGTAACCTGCCCAAGTTCTCACTCACGCTAAAAGCCTTGGCTTCTACAAAGCCATTATCAACCACATATACTTTTTGGGGAGCTTTCTTCATCAGTTTCAGCTTGTTGCTGTAACGCGGCAGATAATATAAGAGATAGGGCTCTCTTAAATACCCCATAAATTTCTTGGTTGTAGCTACGCTGGAAAATCCAAGTTCTTCTGACAGTTCATTGGCACTGAAAGGATTGCAGAAATTAGATACCAGATACATGGCCAAGTTATTTAAGTCCTCTACATTACGCACTCTATGACGCTTGGCGATGTCTTTCCAGATGATGGAATCAAAAAGAGTGGAAAGATAGTTTTGAGTCAGACCTCTTGCTGCTACTGTCTCCGGATAGCCACCATGGTGCAGATAGTCTGCCATAAGCGAGAAGTCGGATGCGCTATCTTTCATATCTGATACTTCTGCAAGACTTCTGTGATTCCAGATGAAGAATTCAGAAAGACTGAAAGGCAGCATCTCTATCTGAATATATCTACCTGTAAGCAATGTTGCCATTTCGCTACTCAGCAGTTTGGCGTTACTTCCCGTAATAACCATGTTGATTCCCATGCGGTAAAGCTTGGAGACCCACAAATCCCAACCATCCATATTTTGAACCTCATCAAGTAGAAGAAACTCGAAGTCGGGATAAACGGCAAGCAGAGTTTCCAAAACCAAATCATCGTCCCAGGCATTCAGTAACTTTCCGTCATCAAAATTCAAATAGGCAAAGTTCCTGCCCTTCAACATCAGCAAAGCCTCTGTTGACTTACCTGTTCTTCTTGGCCCTGTTATCAACTTGATTTGCTTACTTGCCAAAAGCTCGTCCACATCATACTTGGTATGACGTGTAAGATAAGGACGGGAAAGCAGAATATCCCGTTCCTTTTTCTGGTTATTGATTATTGTTCTCATTTCCCGTCCGTCACATTGATTAAACCGGGGGCAAAGATACGAAAAATATTCAAAATCTCGTCCGTATTGAATAAAAAAGTACTGATTTTATTCAATACGATGAACAAAATGAATAAAAACCATACTTTATATTGGCATTTGAAGCTTGAATGTACCATAGAATCTTGCAGAACTACAGAACTTTCTGCGAAAAAATAATCCCTATGCATGCCAGGTAAGACCAATTGAGAACCTGCGTATGAAATAAATTTCGTATCTTTGCACCGTCAATCAGAATGATGGACTTCGCCCGCATAAAAAACGGACGGACCTTGTTAACTTTAAATCTAATAGGAGACACAACTATGATTCTTTTCAAGATTCTGAAGAACATGAACAAAGAGATGAAGGAGGCATACGGAAAGTACTATGCCTACCCAGTGATTACCAAGACCGTGGACATCGACGGACTCGCTAAGCAGATGGCTGCCTACAACACTGGCTTCTCGGAGGGACAGGTGAAGGGTATGCTCGCCGATATGGTGAAGCGTATCAAGGAGAACATCACTAACGGATTTGCCGTGAAGATAGACGACCTCGCCATCTTTACCTGCGGCATCGTGAACAAGGAGGGCGCTGCAGACAAGGCGAAGTTCTCCGTAGCTGCCAACATCGAGAGCATCAAGCTCCGCGCTCGTGCCACCGGCGAGCTGACCCGAGCTAACCTCAACCGCGAGGCTTCGCTCATGGATATCGAGAAGCTTGCCAATCTTTCAGGCGCAGGCACTGAGAATGGCACTCCGGGCGATACTCCAGGCAATACTCCAGGCGGCACCACAAACCCTGGTGACAAGAAGGATGAGGAGAACAAGAACCCTGGAGGCACCGGAAGCGAGGGTACTGGCAGCGAAGGTACCGGAAGTGAAGGCACGGGCAGCGAAGGTACCGGAAGCGACTCTGGCCACGTAAATCTGTAAAAGCAGATGAAACTCCAGCCTATTTCGTTACACAGAAAAAAGAATGAAACCATACCATGGAAACACCTAAGAAAATCACATGGGTCAGCATCCTCTATGCCGTGATACAGGCGATTGTGGCTGCTCTTACCGCTCTCGGCGTAAGCTCCTGCACACAAATCCAGATGTGATGCCCGGCACCCATGAAATCATCTAAAAAATGTAATGCTATGATCAAAGACTCTTATCCTATGAACATCGGTGGTGAGCTGATAAGAAATGAACTGAAGCTGCTCACACGAATGGAACAGGGAAACCTGATGGGAGGAAGCAACTCCGTAAGATTCCTCGTTCTGCACTGTTCTGCCACGAGATGTAACCAGAGTTACACCGTGGAACAGATGAAGAAGGACCACAAGTCACGCGGATTCATGACCATCGGCTATCACTTCTATATCCGTCGTGACGGTACGATGACGCAGCACCGCAGACTGCTGGAGGTGGGGGCGCACGCTCGCCCATACAACCGATGCTCCATAGGCATCTGCTATGAGGGCGGACTGGACGAGAACGGCAAACCTGCCAACACGCTCACCCGGGAACAGTATGACCGACTGCATGACCTTTTCTACATTCTGCATCAGCTCTTCCCGATGGCGAAGATAGTGGGCCACCGCGATTTGCCTGGCACTACGCCAAAAGACTGTCCTTGCCTGGATGCAGCAAAACTGTTTGGAGACATTGATTCATAAGGAACTCCGGAAAGAGACTCCAGAAACGGACTCCGAAAACGGAAGACTCGGAAAAGAAGAGGGTGTGCTATGATGATTCATAACCCACCCTTTTCTTTTGCCGCTTATCTCTCTTTCTCATTTACCGTTTATACCTCTTTTTCATTTATCGTTTATACCTCTTTTTCTACACTTTAATCCTAAAAAAGCTAACAATTCGCACAAAACTTCTGCTTTTTATAAATTCTTGTGAACAAACATGCAATTTTATTGTCTTTTTATAAGATAAATGAAAAATTATCATTATCTTTGTAATCGGTTTAAAACATATATTATACAGTATGAATAATTACAAGTACATCAAAGCAAAGGTTTTACGAGTAGATGAGGAAGAACACAAGTTCGTCATCGAAGTGGAAAACAGAATCTACAAGGTAGCACAGATTGACTTCCAGAGAAGGCAACCCGCCCCTGAAAGGCTCAACTGTGTGATGATTACCACCCACCTGGGAAAGGTTTTCATAGCCCAGAACATTGAGCACCTGATGAGAAAACACTACAAGGAAAATGATGAGGTAAACTTCAAGATCAAGATGGCGCTGGGAAACTTCTACCATCTGGAAGATGAATTCGGATTCACCGCCATGCTGAAAAGAGACATGGTGATCAATGCCGCCCTGACCCCTATGGTGAGATGCCGAATCATGAAATTCCACCAAAAATACATGGATGTGCAGCTGGTAGAGGTGCTGGGCGCCGACAAATCGGAATTCTCAATGTCTGAAAAGGAATTCTATGACATCATAGGAGATGAAACCTGGAATACACAGGAATTCAGAAGACTGATGCTGGGAGATACGCCATCGGATATCTTCGACCTGGAATGCCACAGATGGATTACAGGCATATCTGACACCCTGAACCAGGACGAACTGCAGGTGCTGCTCAAACAGATACAGACCCACTGCATGACTACGCTGGAAAGCGAAAACCTGCTGCCACGATGCAAGGAGGCTGAACGTGTGCTGCTGGAACAGCGATTCACCGACATCATCGAGCTGCTATCCTATTACATACAAGCCATCGAAATTCTGAGAAAGGGAAAAGCCGAGGAAACCATCAGCAGAATCCTTTCCACCCTATCTACATGCGCCTATATCTACCATCCGAGAAAGCAATTCTGCATCATGCAGTGCATCTTCATGCTCGACTTCTCGATGATGGAGAAATTCATCGACACCATACTTTCCACCCTGAGAAGCCATGAGGTGTATCTGTGGAACAGAAAGCCTTTCCAGATGCAGTGGCTCAAACTGCTGCAGGGATACGTGGATAATATCTATAGCCAGACCGACAGACTATCGAGCGACTTAAACACCAAGGAAACGATGATACAGGTGCTTATCATGGAACTGATGCTCGGCAGACAAGCTACACATAAAATTTATGACAGTTCGCTGAACCAGGCACTGCTCTACCGACTGGTTTCGCTGATGAACGTGAGCGACCCTAACAAGACGCTGCAGAAATCGTTCCTCTCGCTCTTTACGCAAGCGGAATTCGATGCTGCCCTGCCATTCAACAACGATGATGCCTTCGTGCTCTCGAACATACTCTGCTCGCAGGACAACGAGAACGTGGAAAGCATTGAACCCGCCAAATATGAAAGCGAGATGACTCTGCTCACCGTGAACGAACAGGCCATCAACATACAACCAAAAGACCTGGATAAGGAGAATCTCTATCTGCCGCTCTCTGCCCGAATGGGCCTGTGGCACGGACTTTCCATCCGACTGGACGAGAAACCGCCGGTGAAACTGCGCGGAAAGGTGGGCACCACCATAGAACACTACAAGGAGCTGTGGGAATACATCAACCACTCGCTGTTTGCACAGAAAAGAAAGACTTCGAAGAAGAAAAACAGCAACCTATACAACGACGACGAGACGGTGATTATCGTAACCAAGCAGCTGGCCGGACAACTGATGTTTGAATGCCAGGTGGTGGAAGACGGATATGAGGGAACGGGTACGCTGGACGTGCTGAACGATGTGGTTCCGTTCTTCCCGGGCGATGTAAACCTGCAGTCGTTCCAATACCAGGGCATGCCGCTGCTGCTCCATGCATACGTGAAAAAAGTGAACAGCGACGGCACCTACCAGTTTGCCATGCGCGATATGATCAGCGAATATGAAGACGACGTGAGAGTGAACGACCTGTTCTATAACTCCCGACTCACCTGTCTGCTCTGCAGTCAGGTTCCTGGCTTGCAGCGGGTACCGGCAGTGAGCAGCGAAGGCTTCTCAGTTTCCATAGCTCCTGCGCCAGGCATGACGATAGACGACCTGCAAAGAGGCATGATAGTGGAAGTGGATAACATTACCGAGGGAACGGGCGACTATCTGTACGGTACCTTCCTGCGGGAATCGCCAGAAAGCAGATTCAGTCTGGGCGAAGCCTTCCACAACCTGATGCTCGGCTATGCCAACCACGAGGTGTATAACCCGCAGGCCGAGAAAGACGAGCTGGCGGATGCCATGGTGATGGACAAGGTATATGTGGCGGAACTGATGGGCATCATCGATGCCAAGGCTACCCTGGAGGAGGATAACATCAAGGCGTACAACTATCTGAATTTCTGCCGACTGCTCGCCATCATGATAGACAGCAAGGAGCGCACCAACTATTACGACAGCCGACTCACCCTGCTGGAACTTCTCAACGATTTTGCGGCACTGGACAAGGTGGATACCAAGAAGATAGAGCACATAGCCGAGACGGAGCCGGAACTCTTTGAGCGCAATGCCATCCTGCGCCATGACTTCATGCAGCTGAGAATCATAGGCTGCCTGGACAGCGATGAACACTACGAGGAACTGTACCAATGGAGCAGTCTGACGGAAGACCCTCAGCTGCAGCAGCTTGCCGCCCTGGTGCTATCGCACAACTTCGTGAAGAAATCGGGGCTCCTCACCCAGGCAGGCGACATCCTCGACAAGATCAGAGCTCTGCTGAAGCTGCATAAATCTTCTTCAAACAAGAAGAACTATGGCAAGGAAGACTTCCACACCGAGTTCAAGACTTCTATCGTATATCCGGAAAACTCGATGAAGGTGGATGTGACGGCTCAGACCGTGAAGATTATGCAGGAACTGTGTGCCTTCCTGAATGCCGAAGGCGGACATCTTTACCTGGGTGTATCGGATATAGGCTATGAGATGGGTCTGGAAGAAGACCTGAAGAATCCGCTCTTCAAGGGTTCAAGAGATAAGCTTGAGGTGTATGTGAACAACCAGATAGTATATTACCTGGGCCAGGAGGGTGCCCACTATGTGCATACCCACTTCGATGATGAGGTGAGCAATGCCGTGCTCATCATCGACATAGAACCATGTCCGCACCCTATCGCCGTGAACTCAGAATACTTTGAGCGAATGGGTACATCGGCACGAAAGGTGAACGATAACTACAAGGACAAGTTCTTTGCCATCAGAAAGCAGTGGGCTGAAGAGCATGTGCCTCATCTGGCAGCAGTTACACCAGCAAGCACTGCGGCTGAACCTGCGGCAAGCGAGAAGGAGAAAGAGGCTAAGACTACTGCCAAGCTCGTGGAGTCGGCACCTATCACCGACTATATCCAGACATCGCGCCTGCGCAACAATGCGCTGCACGACTACGAGGAAGGCTATCGCCCTGTAACCGCCGTAATCTGCCTGCTCGACACCGATGAATATAAACTGCTGGACGAAGACGACTGGCAAGACTATCGCCTGAAGCTCGCCGTTCACGAGGATGAGGAAGAAGGCTGGCTGATCATGGTATATGAAAGCGGAAGAGTATGCAAGGTATCAATGGCGGAACTGCTGCAGCGCGAACGAGGCAGAGTGTTCAAGAGATATGCAGGCGAAAAACTGATCTTCGCCTCCATTGCCACCGATGAAGATTCGGTATGCGTAGGATTCGTTGACAGCAAGAACAACCGCTACGTAAGATTTGACGACGTAGATAGATTCGAGCACGAGAAGATGCAGGCAGAGGGAGTGCTGCCGATGGATGTGCCGAACGCCGGCGTTCACTATGTAGAGGTAATTGCGCAATCGAAGGTTCCTGTGAACAGAAACATCGGCAGAAAGACCATCGGCTGCATTCTGAAAACCGTGGAAGGAAAGAGATGCATGGCAGTGCTGCCAGATTGCGAGATGAAATAATCCAAAGACTTTGAAATAAAGACTTTGGAATAACAAAAAAATGAGGGCTGTATCCGGCGGGAAATTTTCCAAGGATACAGCCCTTTTCAATGATGATGAATATTTATGTGTATGTATGGTAAACCATCATATTGATATTAATAACCAGGATTCTGGTCGGCAGCCGACAACTGGTCGTTGGCATCGATGGCAGCCTGTGGGATAGGACGGAGAAGCTTCTGTCCTATATACTGCTTAGCCTTGCCTTCTATCTCGTGGTTATACTTGTTGCAGCGGTCAACCAGAGTCTGGGTTCTGCGCAAATCCATCCATCGTGCACCATTACCGAAGTTCTCGCAGGCACTCTCGTCAAGGATATTATCGATGTTGACTGTTCCTGTGAGTGCAGGAAGACCAGCACGCTGGTGAACTTCATTGAGGCGGGCCAATGCCTTATCATTAGCATTTGCCTTCATATAAGCCTCGGCTGCTACGAGATACATCTCTGACAATGTGATGATATGGATATCGCGATAGCAGGTATTCTTCTGGTTAGAAGCAGTCTGGCTATCGTCAAACTTCTTGCAAGGACTGGAAGCATATACCAGCTGCTGGTTGTCGTAGTAGTCCATATCTTTGCCATCCATATTCTGTGCCTCCTTAGTCTGTGTATCCATCGGAATGCGATAGGTATTTGCTCTGTTGGCTGGGTCTTCAGCCTTCCATGCAGCAAAGTCGGCATCGGTTTCATACCATGCAGAATAGTAACGGGTTACGGGATATCCCTTCAGAGTTTCACCATTCTTATACCAGGTCCAGTAACCAGTGCCGGAAGCATTACCCTTGTTTACATCTGGCAATTCCTTCATGAAGGTAGCATCGTAACGCAGGTCACCCTTCTTGAAGCAATGCAAGGCATAGATGGTTGGCACATAGCTGGAGGTGGTAGCCTTGATAGGATCCTCGGCTCCACCCAGATAGTTGTTGTAGTAGCCGCTCCATTCTGTACCGCCCGATGTGGTGTTGTTGGCTGTGGCGAGATCATACTCTACGTCCCAGAGGAACTCTGCATTGTCATCGCCAGAACCATCAGCCTTCCAGAGGTCGGCGAATGGGGTAGTCAGCTTTCTGCCGGCAATTACTTCATCGGCAAGAGAAGCTGCCTTGGCAAAGTAATCCTGCTTGCCGAGATCCCAGG
>OLSD01002316.1_pt1 | contig 13613 bp, 12 predicted proteins | sample 1672211 | NCBI WGS metagenome assembly OLSD01 (sample SAMEA3136659, study PRJEB25190) | human gut metagenome | reverse complement strand
CACCGGAGAGTCATGAGAATGCACTGAAAGCCATGGAGGCGTGCCAGATCAGGATCATCCGGTAAGAAGGATGAAACCGCAGGAAAGGAGAATGCTATGAAAAAGAAGCTTCTGAAAAAATTAATGGTCCTTGCGCTGTCCGCAGTAACTGCCTTCAGTGCGGTACCTGCAGCAACGGTAACAGCAGCAGGTAATCCTTATCCTACAACACAGGATGTGGATCGAGATGGCTTATATGAGATCCCCTGCACACGCTTTGCATGGCAGTGCGTGTATGACAGACAGGGAATCGCATTGCCTGCATGGGGAAATGCGGTAAGCTGGTGGCAAAATGCCATCAATCAGGGCTATGCAGTAGGAAATGAGCCTGTTCCCGGTTCTATTGCTGTATGGAGCGGAGATTATTACGGACATGTTGCTTATGTAACAGCTAATCTTGGAAACAACAGATTTACGGTAGATGAGGGAGGAAGAACGGACAAAGATCAGACATCCTCTCATGGAGTTGCATATGGATATACACTGACCAATGCAGTCGGAGGAAGGCGCCCTTATGATTCCAACAAGGTGTTGCTTGGCTTTATCTATCCGGGCGTTCGTGTACCGGGCAAGCCATATGTGAGCGTGAATCCGGGAAAAGCGAATCAGACCACAACGTTTTCCTGGAATGCAACAAGCTATGCCAGATATTATGATGTATATGTGTATAAAGCAGGAGAATCCAATCCGACGCAATTTCAGTATGGAGTGAATGGAACAAGCTGGTCCTGCACATTGCCGGCGGGGAATTACAGAGTAGCGGTGGCATCTGTGAATCATGCACAGTATGCATATACATTTTCGGATTCTGTGAATTTCACTGTTCAGGCAGCTCCGGTCACACATACACATAGCTATCAGAGAGTAACAGTAAAGGCAACCACCACTGCCAACGGATATACACAGGAGCAGTGCAGCTGCGGAAGTATACAGAATAAACAGATCATCTATTATCCGAAAAAAATACAGCTTTCCAGAACAAGCTATACTTATAATGGAAAAGTAAAAAAGCCAACGGTAAAGGTTACAGACAGCAACAACAGGGTGATCAGTGCAGACAACTATACAGTTACCTATTCTGCCGGAAGAAAATATGTTGGAACTTATCGGGTAACAGTTCGGTTTAAAGGCAATTACTCGGGAACCGTTACAAAAACCTTTAAGATTACCGGAAAAGCTCATAAACACAGCTACAAAAAACAGGTAAAGAAAGCAACTACATCCAGGAACGGATATGTGCAGTATCTTTGCTCCTGCGGTGCAGTGACCGGAAAGAAAACCATCTATTATCCGAAGACAATAAAGCTTTCTGCCACAAGCTATACATATGACGGAAAAGTAAAAACACCGAAGGTAAAAGTAACCGGTGCGAATAAAAAAACCATCAGTTCCGGCAATTACAAGGTGTCATATTCCCGTGGAAGAAAAAATGTTGGTACTTATAAGGTAACGGTGAAGTTTAAGGGGAATTACAGCGGAACCGTGACAAAGACCTTTAAGATCAAGGCGAAACCTAAAAACTGGGTTTATGTGGATACGCTTCCAAAGAATATCACTTCCGATAAATATACGATCCAGTATAAACACACCTATCGGAAAACAACCTCCAGCTATGTCAATGATGGTGGTGTTTATGAGTCTGTAAGACCACTGGAGACATCTGCTTCCAGACAACTGGTGGGCTATTATTACTATCATTTCTGCGGACCGAATACCGGACAGAATGTAAACTTCGCACAGACGGGCCCTTATGTACATTTTGACAGTGTGGCAGCCAGTCAGGTAACCGTAGCTGCTTCCGGCGCAGATGGAGATGACCCGAGTATTACCTATTATCTGCTGAACTGGAACGGGAACGGCAGCCGGGTATGGTGCTCCAGCGGAACTACCTGTAACGGCGCCTACGGAAGCCACGGAGCCAGAGGCCAGGCCTGGTACCGCATGAACCAGTACCAGAACAAAAAACTCCAGACTCAGACCACAACCTCCGAAAGTGATTGGACAACCGGTAAAGACAGCACAGCAGTAAAAACCGTTTACCGTTATAAAGCAAAATAGATCATAGATCAGTCATAAATCACAGTCATAAATCAGAAACTCCCTCATGTATCAGAAAAAACTGATATGTGAGGGAGTTTTTTTGCAGAAGGATATTTGTAGTCTGCGCCGTATCTGGTTGATTGCCATAAAATATTGTGTCGAAATACAGAGAAACAACAGGAAGGAAAAATCTTGGATGAAAGATAAAAATATGATATTCTATAAGTATCTTATAAGACTTATTCTAGCCGTATGGCATTCACAGATGTTTCAGATCTGAAACGGAATTTCCATTTTTTATCAGACAAGGAGAAGATTAATTGAATACGAAATTAAAGGCTTATTTTCCAATGATAAGAACCCGCGAGGAGATTTTGCGGGACATTCAGCAGAACATAAATCTGACAGAGAGATTTTATAGCTGGAAAGAAGAACAGAGAGAGGAATTTATGGATTTCTGTACGGGAGTGAAGGGGGTGAAAATGCTGTATGATGCATTTTTTAAGGAAATTATGAATCCGGAAACAGTACCGGAAAGATTAGAGGATTTTCTTGAAGTATTGCTTCAGAGAAAGGTGAAAATTATCGAAGTTTTACCAGGAGATTCTACAAGACTGGCAGATGAGCAGTCTCTTTTGATCATGGATATTCTGGTACGATTTGATGATGGTTCATATTGTAACGTGGAAGTGCAAAAAATAGGTTACGCTTTTCCTGGGGAAAGATGCGCATGTTATTCTTCTGATCTATTATTAAGGCAATATAAAAATGCCCGAAGTACCAGAAAAGAGAATTTTTCCTATAAGGATATAAAAAGTGTATATACAATTGTACTGATTGATAAAAGTACAGGAGATTTTCATAAATATAAAGATAGATACTGCCATATTTTTCAACAGAGATCAGATACAGGATTGGAACTTAATCTGCTTCAGAAATATGTATTTCTTCCGCTTGACATCTTTCGTGAGAATATGCACAATAAAGGTATCACAGATAAACTGGATGCATGGCTGGCATTTTTGAGTATGGATTCTCCGGAAGTAATCGTGAAATTAATAAAAAAATATCCGGAGTTTACGGTCATGTACGAGCACATATATAATATATGCCGGAATGTGGAAGGGATGATGGAAATGTATTCAGAGGAATTAAAGATTCTTGACAGAAACACAGTGAAGTATATGGTTGATCAGATGCAGGAGCAGATTGATAATCAAAAGGAGAAAATTGCAGCTCAGGAAAAAGAAATTCAGATGTTAAAAAGAAAGCTTGAAGAACAGAAATAAAATATAAGATCAGAAACTCCCTCATATATCAGAAAAAAACTGATATGTGAGGGAGTTTTTTTGCTTAAAAAACGGCTTATTTATTTAGATTATAGTTAGTAAATTTCACAGAGCACAATACTCTGTTTCTATAAAAATACCATAAATTTTTCGGAAATTCAAGGTGCAAGTTCCTGAAAACCGGCTTTTTTATCGTGGTTTTTCGCCATATTTTACGGATAATATAGGGCGCAAATATTGTGGTGTCCGAAAAAGGACACTATTCGCCGTCAGTGTCATCGTCAGAGGATAAAAGACCGGCGGATAAAAACTCTTATTTGTGAACAGACTATAAGATTCGGCATAGCAGGAGGAAAGATCAATGAGCAGAAAAGGAGAAAACATTTACAAAAGAAAAGATGGACGATGGGAAGCCAGATATATCAAGGAGCATCGGATAAACGGAAGGATACACTATGGCTATTGTTACGGAAAAACATATCATGAAGCCAGAGATAAGGTCAATCAGGCACGCTATGCGCTGATGAATGCTCAGCTTCTGCCCGTGAGAGGAAAACGGAATCGCTTTGCAGATTACTGTAATGAATGGCTGTATCTGAAACGAAGCAGCGTGAAACCATCCACTTTTGTAAAATATACAACGATCCTGGAAAAATATATCAAGCCTGATCTCGGGCAGTATTTTTCCGAGGCTGTTTCAGAAATACTTGTAGAACAATTCAGCTACAGGCTTATCCATGAAAGAGGATTGTCACCAAAAACAGTGCGGGATATCCTTTCCGTGCTGCATTCCATTCTGAATTATACAACAAAGCAGAATCCACTGGCAAAACCGGTGGATATCGTATACCCCAGGCAGGATCGAAAAGAAATGCGTGTGCTGACCTGTGAAGAACAGAAAAGGTTTACGGAATATCTTTTACAGGACATGGATCCGTGTAAATTTGGGGTTTTGCTGGCATTGTTGACAGGATTGCGGATCGGAGAAGTATGTGCTTTGAAATGGGAAGATATTTCTCTGGAAAACAAAGTCATCTTTGTACGTCATACCATGCAGCGCCTGAAAAATCTCAATCCTGCAAGTGAAGAAAGGACCCGGATCATAACCGGGGTTCCTAAAAGTGGAAGGTCGGTAAGGATGATTCCCATGAACCAGGATATTGAAAAGCTCTGTAACAAATGGAGAGCAGATGATCTGGAAGCATATGTTCTGACCGGAAAAGCAGGGTATTTCCTGGAACCCAGAACCCTGCAGTATCGCATGAGGCAATATACGAAAGATTGTAACCTGAAAAATGTTCATTTCCATACTTTGCGGCATAGTTTTGCGACACGGTGTGTGGAGGCCGGATTTGAGATCCGCAGTCTTTCGGAGATCCTGGGGCACTCCAGCACACGGATCACACTGGAATGTTATGTACATTCATCCATGAACCTGAAACGTAAAAATATGGAAAAACTGAGGATCGCTGATACCGGGGAAAAAGAATTTCCGGGAGCCTGAGTTTTTTTATAAACCGTCAAAAACCGCCGTCAGAGAAGAAAGAACCGTTAAATTTACACGGATCGCAGGAAATCTTTCACAGAGTATTGTGCTCTGCGAAAGAGCAGAAATACCGGCATGGACATGTAATGAGCAGTGCCTGTTTTTGACTGCCATAGCATACAAGAAGGAGGTTTGAAGTATGATACATAATCATTCATCTGGAAAACACCGTCTGTGGAGGAAGGTCCTCTCAGTCTGTATTGCGTTCGCAATGATCTGCAGTGTTTTCATCTCAGCGTTTGCGGTAGAGGCCAGCAGTGAAACAGCCAATGAAAATATTGAAACAGTACAGTCCAGACCCGCAGAGGATGCAGAAGAGCTGACAGCCACAGAAGCGGAAAATGATCAGTCGGTGGATGAAGCACAACCAGAAGAACCTGCGGTGACAACCGGAGATGAAAATACAGAGGAACCGGCAGATGTTATCGAAGCTCCATCTGAGAATCCGGAGCAGCCGGAAGAGCCATCCGTAGAGCCTGGCGAAGAGCCAATCCAGCCAGCAGATCCGACCGTGACCGAACAGCCCGAAGAACCAGCTGCGACACCGGCGGGAGATGCAGATGCATCGGTAGATGAGGTGCAGGATGTGGAGCTGGAAGCGCAGGCGGATGCACAGACAGTACAGGATATAGAGCAGAAGCAAGATCCGGTAGCGGTGCAGGAACGATGGGGTAGTTATAAAAACTATACCGGAATAGCAGCTATCTATTATCTGGCTACACCAGATGGCATTCCGGAAAGTAATGATACCCAATATTGGGCACCAGAATCAGACAAGAGCAAATTATTTGGAAAAATTAATACTAAGGGGGCAAAATGGGAAAAGGTTGATAACAAGGATAAAAATATTAGGGAAAATGTGAGCAATCATGTTAGTACATGGCCAGATGAAACTGCAGGATCTTCATGGATTGTAAAAAGAAGCGATTCAAGTGGAAATGTGGATGGAAAAAAATATTTTAATTATATTTTGGATTCTATTTGGAAAGATTATAAAGGTAATCTGGAAAAGAAATTGGGAATAACAGGTTTAAAAAAAGAAGATGTGACAGAAATTACCTTAAAACCATTCAAAATTTCAAGAGATAACAGCAGAACATCAGTGCAGAATTATCATATTGACTGTACGATTGATATTGTATGTAAAAAAACTTTTACTGCAAAATTCTGGATTAAAAGTCCGGAGGCGTCAGGATATGATCTGTCCGATGCAAAAGATTATATAAGAGGAAGAAATGTTGAAACAACAGAAAAAGCTACAATAGGCAGTAAAAAAGTTATCAATGGAATAACATATGTTCTGGATGGTTGGTATCCGGAAAATGATGGCGGAGGAGCATGTGGAGATCAGAAAATTACAACCTGGCCATATCGTCCAACTGATACAGAGTTAGCAGATGGTACCGTAAATTTTTATGCTCACTATATACCGCTTTATACAACTGTAAATATTAAAAAAATTGTAACCGGAAATATGGGGGATAAGAGCAAAGCGTTCCACTTCAAAGTTTTTGTAGTAAATGGAAATATTAGTATTCCATTTAACATCGATGAGACACAGTGTAGTGGTTCAGCGGAAATCACATTGTCGGATAACCAGACAAAAATGCTGACAAAGGTTCCAGTTGGAGCAACGGTGACAATTACAGAGGATGATTATAGCAACAGTAGATATGAAACTTCTTATACAATAAACAATTCTGTTTCTGCTAAAGGCAACATTGCGACAATATCCAGTATTCAGCAATTGAATGAGAATGAAAATACCGCACATGAAGTTACCTTTACCAACAACAAAGACGCAATCCCGGACACTGGGCTGGATCTCAATACAACACCATACATTCTGGCGTTAGGTATCGTAGCTGCCGGAGCAGGTGTACTGTTATTCAGGCGCAGGAAGCGTTGGAGTTGAAGACGGTTGTGATGAAGAAGAAACGGCTAGGAAAAAAAGGAAGCCGCAATGCTGGAGCAGAGCGGTTTCCGCAGACAGAGGCGTTAAATCATGAGCACGAAAAGCTGAAGGAGTGGTTCCGGGCGGTCAGGTTTCGGAAAGTGCTGTTTGGCGGAGTGGATGAAATTCATCTCTGGAAAAAGCTGGAAGAGCTGAATCAGATTTATGAAATATCCTTAAGCGCCGAACGTGCACGGTACGATGCACTGATCGCTGACCATCAGAAAAGCTGTGATGCCATGATTCGCAAATATAAGGAACTTGCTGAAAGAGGGACTACCGGACAGGATACAAATGTCTGATCTGTTCACAGGATATAGTTCCAGAGAAGAGGTGCGGAGGTGATGCGTGCTGAAAAAGATCAAACCTGTTCTCAGACAATCCGAAAAAGAAGATATTCTACAGAAATAAAGGAAGGCTACATCCGTCTTTTCTGGCGGATCGTGTTGATCGTGGCCGTTGGCTGGCTGCTGTTTACACAGGTTTTTCTTATAGGCCAGGCACCGGATAATGAAATGTTCCCGGCAGTGGAAGCCGGAGATCTTCTCATCGGTTATCGGCTGGAACAGAATCTTGAAAAAGAAGATGTTGTCGTGTATGAAGCCGACGGCAAAACTCACGTAGGGCGTATCCTGGGATGCGAAACCGACGTGATCACAATGGATGACACAGGAACGCTCCTCGTAAACGGAACAGCCCAGACAGGAGAAATTGCATTTCCTACATATGCAAAAGAAGGGATCACATATCCCTATACAGTTCCGGAAGGCAGTGTATTTATTCTGGGAGATTACCGAACCCATGCAAAAGACAGCCGTGAATTCGGTTCCATCTCCACGGAGGATGTAAAAGCAAAAGTGATCACTATACTTCGAAGAAGGGAACTGTAAAAAAAGTAACTGTTCTCCCATTTTCAGGGGAACATCACAGTCAAAATGTATAAGCTGCTTTTTATGAGCTTATAAATAAATTTATATTTCTAGGAGGATTTTCTTATGAAAAAGACAAAGAAACTGTTAGCATGTTTGATCGCAGCAGCCACCATGCTTACCATGGGAAGTACGGTGTTTGCGGCAGATGCAGGCACTACGTACACTGACCAGTCAACGGTTACTATTAAGAAAGCTTACAAGCTTACAAATGAGGGAACAACTTCTCCAGCAGAGACTTTCACATTAGTTCAGGTTGGAGATGGAACAGTAAGAGATAGTGAGGCAACTTCAGCTCCGGCACTTGGAACAATCACAGGTGCTACATTTGCTGAGCAAGCAGCGACTGTTAATGGAACACCTGGAGAGATTACAGTTGCACTGCCTACTTATGAACATGTTGGTATTTATGAGTACACATTAAAAGAAAAAGAAGATAATCAGACAGCAGGTGTTACTTATTACGGAAACGACATTAAACTCGTTGTAACTGTTATTCAGGGAGAGAATGGAAAACTTCGTGTAGCAGCAGTTCATACAGAAGCTGAAGGAGAAAAATCTGATACATTTACAAATACCTACTCCGCAGGTAAATTAAACATTTCCAAAACAGTTAAAGGTAATCTTGGTGATCAGTCTAAATACTTCGAGTTCAAAGTAACCTTAACAGGTGAAAAAGGAAAAACATATGCTAGTTCTTATGCTGTATCCGGTGGTAGCAATACAGCAAATCCTACATCCATTGAAATTGGTAAAGAAACAACATTCTTATTGAAACATGGCGAGACAATCAGCATTGCTAACCTTCCATATGGAGTATCCTATACTGTTACCGAGACAGCAGCAGATGGCTACACAACAACAAAGAGCGGTGACACAGGTAGTGTAAACGCAGATAATCAGACAGCAGCATTCGAAAACAGTAGAAACGGTGAAGTTGACACTGGCATCAACCTCACAACCCTCCCATACATCCTCGTATTCGCAGGTGTGATCGTAATCGCAGGTGCAGCATTCATCACCAGAAGACGTAAATACGAAGACTAATGATCATCCAGGCAGCAGAGAGGAGGCAGTATGAACGCATCTAAGTTTTTTCTGAAAGCAGCCAACTCTCTGGTTACTGCCATTGTAGCATTGTTTCTGATCCTGGCGGCGGCGTATTCCGGGTATGCACTCTGGGATAACGCACAGGTCTATGGCGCTGTGGACGACATCCAGTCCCAGCTCTTAAAACTGAAACCCGACCCGGAACAGAAAGACGGAGGCACTTCTTTTGAAGAGCTCCGCAAAATCAATCCGGATGTCTGTGGATGGATCACACTGGACCACACAAAGATCGACTATCCGATCCTTCAGGGAGAAGATAACCTGACTTACATCAACACCGATGTATACGGTGATTTTGCTTTGTCAGGAAGTATCTTTCTGGATTCCGGCTGTGACAGGAATTTTCGGGGGAAATATTCTCTCCTGTATGGTCATCACATGGCAGAGCATAAGATGTTCGGAGATCTGGATCTTTACAGAAAAAAGAAATTTTTCAACAAAAGCACCACAGGTACGTTGATTCTGCCTGACCGTTCCTACAAGCTGGAAATTTTTGCATGTATGCAGGTTTCCGCATCTGAGGAGTCTATTTTTGCAACGGGAAAATGGCAGGCGGACACCAGCGGACTTGTGGATTTTGTCAGAAAAAACGCGGAACATGTCCATCAGCAGACAATGGATAACATTGGAAAGTCCGAAGATTTTTCCCAGATACTGGCAATGTCAACCTGCTCTTCGGAATTTACAGATGCAAGAACAGTTCTTCTGGCGGTAATGAAACCTTATTCGCCGGAGACGTAAGGAGGGGATGAAGACGAATATACGAAAATTTCCGGCAGTGCTCCTGCTTGCGGTTCTGTGCCTGACAGTTTTTCCGATTTCAGCTATGGCAGCTGGAGTTGCGGAAGTAAAGATTCCTGTCAGCGTGGAATTGTCAGGTGAGAAGCCATCTCCGGACGAAACTTATACGATCATTCTTCAGGGTGAGGACGAAGCACCCATGCCGGAAGAAAATACGATCACGATCACAGGTGCGGGGAAAGCAGAATTTCCTGCAGTGGAATATGCTGTTCCTGGCGTATACACTTACAGCGTTTCCCAGCAGCCTGGAAAGCTGGAAAACGGACATTATGACAATACCGTTTATTATGTGAAAGTAACAGTAACGAACGGAGAGTCCGGTGATCTGGAAGCAGTTGTGGCTGCACATACCGATGCACAGATGAACAGCGAGAAACAGGATATCGGCTTTGTGAATTCCTACGATCCTGTGGATACGCCGACACCTGTACCGGAAAATACACCGACACCACTTCCGGAAAAAACTCCGACTGCAGTGCCGACCAGAACTCCGGCAGCGACCATAACGAACACGCCGGTAAAACCTGACAGCAATCCGCCTGCTTCCGGAACTTCTTCCTATACGGGAACTTCTTCCTATACAGGAAATACTGGTTCCAGTCATGTAAAAGCTATGCCAAAAACAGGAGATAACACAAACATTGCAAAATGGATCGCAGTGATCTGCGTTTCCGGATGCGTGGTATTACTGGCAGCAGTATTTGTCAGAAGAAAAAAGAAAACGGATAAATAACAGGATCCGGACAGCGGTGCGGCAGGAAAAATTTCTACCGCATCGCTTTTTTTGACGAAATGTGAGGGACAGAGGATGGCAAACGGACTTAAACTGGAAGGTCAGAGATTTGGTCATCTGACGGTACTGAAAAAACTGGATGAGCGGGAAAACAGGTATGTTGTATGGCTGTGCAGATGTGATTGTGGAAATGAGATAAAAGTAAATACCAGACATCTGATGCGTGGGACTGTAAAGGACTGTGGATGTATTCCGGAAAACAGTGCCAAGAGAGGACCGGTGGCAGAAGACCTTACAGGCCGGCGTTTCGGGAAACTTGTGGCAGTAAAAAAACTGGAAAGTAAAAACGGCAGGACCAGGTGGGAATGCCGCTGTGACTGCGGGAATATGCATATTTCCACTGCACACAGCCTGAAAGCCGGAAAATGTACCAGCTGCGGTTGCGGCCATTATGTCAGAGGTCGCGGGATCACCGACATCAGCGGACAGCGTTTCGGGCGGCTGACTGCTCTCTATCATACAGATAAAAGGAGCAAAAAGGGCTCTGTGTTCTGGCATTGTCGGTGTGACTGCGGAAATGAAGTGGATGTGACAGAGGATGGCCTTCTTCATGGTAATTACAGAAGCTGTGGCTGTCTGAGACAGGAGATATGGAAGGAGCTTCCCGGGCAGCTGCATATGGTAGATGGAACCTGTGTGGAGATGCTGGAAAAAAGAAAGCACCGCAGTGATAATACCAGCGGATTCCGTGGCGTCTATCAGCTGCGGAATGGAAAATACCGTGCTACCATCGGATTCAAGGGGAAACGATTTTATATCGGAACTTTTGTGGATTATCAGGATGCGGTCCAGGCCCGCCAGGAAGCGGAATCTACCATCCACGAAGGCTTTGTCCGCGCCTGGTACAGCTGGAACCGGCAGGCAGAAAAAGATCCCGGCTGGGCCAGAAATAATCCCCTGGTATACGAGATCCAACGGATCAACGGAGAGTTTCAGGTGACAACGAATATGAAAGAAAAAGAACTGCTGAAGTAAACTGAATATTCTCACATAAGCTGTCGCGTTAATGTGCTACAGCTTATTTTTTTGAAAAATACCGATAAAAATGTGGACAAAACCGAAAATAATGGTTAATATATACACATGCCTAAAAATCAAAAAATGAAAATTATACGAAATATATAATATAAACCCGGAACGGATAAAAAACATATAGACATATTTACAAATCGACATCGCGGATATCAATACCGGAAGAAGTGGTGAAATAACGGGAGGAAGAGAATATGCTGAAATTTTTTAAAGGAAAAGATAAAGGAAATTTAATCTATGCACCCTGCAAGGGTAGAGTGGTTCCCCTTGCGGAGGTTCCGGACCCTGTCTTTGCGGACAAGGTACTGGGTGACGGTTTTGCAGTGATCCCGGCAGATGGCAGGATATATGCTCCGGCAGACGGTGAGGTGGCAATGGTATTTGATACGCTTCATGCAGTTACGCTGACAAGCACTCAGGGCGCAGAAATACTGATACATATCGGACTGGATACAGTCACACTTAAGGGCGAACCCTTTAAAGCCCACGTTGCAGCAGGTGACAAGGTCAAAAAGGGTGATCTTCTGATAGAGGCTGATCTGGACAAAATTGAGAAAGCCGGTTTAAACACGATTATCCCGGTTCTGATCTGCAACACAGATGATTACGGAAAGATAAGCCTCCAGAAGGAGGGGGATGTTTCGGCGGATGAAGCCGTCCTCAAGCTTTCATGATCATCTTCATGCAGCTGACAGGCTTATAGCAGCCCGGAGATAGTAGCAATTTTCGGGGTGTTATAACCGGAGTGATCCGGTCAAATATATTTATTTTAAGGGAGGGGAAATATATGAAATTTCTTCAAAAACTGGGAAAAGCGTTAATGCTTCCGGTGGCAGTACTGCCAATCTGTGGTATCCTCATGGGTATCGGATACTGGTTATGTCCGGCAACTATGCAGGGTGGAGACATTCATGGCGCAGCCAATCTGATCGGTCTGTTTCTGGTTAAGGCAGGCGGAGCTCTGATCGACAACATGGCAATCCTTTTTGCTATCGGTGTCGGTGTCGGTATGTCAGAAAAGAATGACGGAACCGGCGGAATTGCTGCACTTGCATCCTGGCTGATGCTCACAACACTTCTTTCTACAGGATTTGTTACAACCATCATGCCATCAATCGCTGACAGTGCAACAAAGACTCTTGCGTTTGACAAAATTGCGAATCCTTTTATCGGAATCCTTGCCGGTATCATCGGATCTACATGCTATAACAATTCAAGAGCACCAAGCTTCCTGACTGGCTGTCATTCTTCAGCGGCAAGCGCTGCGTAGCGATCATCGCAGGAGTGGTTTCCATTATCGTATCTGCTGTATTACTGTTTGTATGGCCATTACTTTTCAGTGCACTTGTAGCATTAGGAAAAGCAATCGCAGGTATGGATGTTGTTGGTGCAGGTATCTATGCATTCCTGAACCGTCTGTTGATCCCTACCGGATTACATCACGCACTGAACAATGTATTCTGGTTTGACACCATCGGACTTGGTGATCTTCAGCACTTCTGGGCAGGTGAAACCTCTGCAGATGTATCCTGGAGCCTTGGAATGTACATGTCCGGATTCTTCCCATGTATGATGTTTGGTATTCCTGGTGCAGCACTTGCAATGGTTAAATGTGCGAAACCTGCAAAGAAAAAAGTTGCCATCGGTCTTGTTGCATCTGCAGCGATCTGTGCATTTATCTGTGGTGTAACTGAGCCGTTCGAGTTTGGATTTATGTTCCTTGCTCCTGGCCTCTATGTGATCTATGCATTACTTTACGGTATCTTTACCATGATCACAGTTGCTCTTGGATTCCGTGCAGGCTTCAGCTTCTCCGCCGGTGCGATGGATTTACTTTTCTCATCCTCACTTCCGGCAGCACAGAAGACATTGCTCATCCTTCCTCTTGGAATTGCAGCATTTATCGTATTCTATGTTGTATTCCTTTTTGCCATCAAGAAATTTGATCTGAAGACTCCGGGAAGAGAAGACGATGACGATCTTGAGGCAGAGAAGAATATTGAGCTTGCAAATGATGACTATACTGCTATTGCCGCAAAGATCCTTGAAGGCTGTGGCGGAAAAGAGAACATCACAAGCA
>OLSD01002312.1_pt1 | contig 13620 bp, 10 predicted proteins | sample 1672211 | NCBI WGS metagenome assembly OLSD01 (sample SAMEA3136659, study PRJEB25190) | human gut metagenome | reverse complement strand
ACCCCTCCCGTCAGATACCTACCCTGTGTAGTCCCTTGTAAACTGTACTTTAGCGTTAGCTAAATTTCAATGCCCGACCGACACTCCGCTAAACCACAATTTATCAATATATCAAATATTCAGAACATAACATAAAAACTGCTGTTTGGGTTTGTCACTCAAACAGCAGTTTTTGTCGGTTATTTTAATAAATATAATTAACCGTAGTTTTTAAAAATTCTCAAAAAACCGTCTATCAATCGTGTTTTATTACAAATTTATCAAATGCATAATAAAGCACATACAGCATCGCCGTGGCTATACAGAATAAAGCTATAAAAATCGGTGAAAATTCCGACAGTGAGTTTAACGATTTTTCAATTAAGAAAATCGGGCGAACAATATCCCACGAATTTACTCTTGCATATCTGCCGATATAAATTGCAAACGAACTGAGTAAAATCGTAATTGTACAAAAAGCAACACCCGTCGCCTTTCCGAAACGCTTATTTATTATTTTATGAATTATTCGCATTGACATCATTCCGAACAGCAGCCCGAGTATAACCGTAACCGTCAAGTTCAGCACAATAAGCCAAGCGGTCACATTCGTTCCGATTTTTTCATATTCAAGATAAGCGGACTCTTTAAAATAGCTTGTATATTTTAAATCCGTCATCATATACGGCGAATTTGGAAAGAATAATAACCACAAAAATCCAAATATTACAGCAGGAACAGTTTTTTTCTTACTGAAATAATGTTCGCACAGCATTGCCGCAAACAGTGGAATTACAGCAAGAATATCATTCCATACAATATACCACCAATGCGGTTCTTTGGCATAAAATGTATACATAGCTGTTGAAATTATTATAAATATAAAGGAAAAATAAACAAACTTCGCTTTGTTTCCCGCAAATACAGACTTCATATTGTCACCGCCTTGCATAATAAGTTATTATATCACGCTTTCACTGCGGTATCAATAAAATTTTGCAAGCAAAGTTAAAAGTTATTGCCTTTTTGTGCTTTATATGCTAAAATAATTATAATTATTTACGAAAAGAGCTGATAAGCTGTGGAAAAAGAAAACAAAGCTTTTAAAATATTCAGAGTTATAATTACCTTAATTGCCATTGTATTTTTATTGTTGTTTGTATCGGGCGCTCTGTGGGGAATTGTCAACATCGGCAATCTTGTGGGCGGATTGCTGTGTGTGTGGCTGATTTTTGTATTCGGCACACGCAATAAATACAAATCATTAAAAGAAAAACTCAAGAAAAATATATTCGACAAAATTGTTCTGTACGGCATCAATTTTTGCTTTACCGCACTTCTTTGCTACGGTTTGATTGTTACGGGTCTAATGACATTTGCCTGCATACAACAGCCAAAACAAAATGCAACCGCAATCGTACTTGGCGCTCAAGTTACCGAGAACGGCCCGAGTATGATGCTTACAGGCAGAATAAACAGCGCCGTTAGATATTTGCAGGAAAATCCTGATGCAAAAGCTGTACTTACAGGCGGACAGGGCAGTAATGAACCGATGAGTGAGGCACAGGCTATGTACAACTGCATTGTCGAGGCAGGAATTTCTCCGGACAGGCTTTATATAGAAGACAAAGCTGTAAATACAGGCGAAAATATTGCATTTTCCGAAGAAATAATTAAAGCAAACGGACTTAACGAAAACAAAGCTATAGTTACAGACGGCTTTCACCAGTTGAGGGCGCAGATAATTACAAAACAACAGGGACTGAGCGGAAGTGTCGGCTCGGTAAATGCCGACACTTTCCCAGTTTTTATTCCTACATTTGCCGTCCGTGAATGGTTTGCACTGCCGAATCAGGTTCTATTTCGGTAGCCACAACCTCTGAAATATTTTCGTTGGGCTGATATACTGCATTTCGCCTTGAATTGAGTTCATACGGATAAATTTCGTTATCGGTAACATCTACAATCGGTGAATGTTCAAAACCGTTGTTGCGTGACGGCAGTTCAATAGGATACCGCTCGTTGCGTTTGCTTTCTTTTCTATTCATAAAATTAACCACCTTTCCGGGTGGTTATATTTTTTGCGGATTTTTGTATTTTATGCTCACAGTTCTATTTTTTATGTTGAGATGAAAATTAAATTTAAAAATTATAAAAATTTGGTCGACCTTTTAAAAGGTCGTGGGTGTGGGCAAAGCCCACAAATACTTTCCGTTTATGCAATCTAACGATAGCCGAACAGCTCACTGTTTGGCGGCTTGAACACAACGGCGTTAGCCTTTAAAAGCGACAGCATCAAGAAAAGCCACTCATTAAACAATGAATAAATAAATTCTTTTCTAAAAGGCTACCGCCTGTTTTAACAAACTTAGTTTCAGCACGCAAACAGTCAAGCTGTTTGCGTCCGAGAAATTGTTATATCGGAAGATTATTATGGGCGCTGCCCAAACCCGCAAGCCTTTAAAAAGGCTTGACCTAAATTTTTAAGTCTATCTTTCAACTGTTATTTTACCCAAATTAAAGCAAAAATCCCGATAAAGTCGCACTTTATCGGGATAAAATTTTAATTAATGCTTAAATTTTGTACCGCCTTTTGATACATCCTGCTTTGGAAGTTCTACATCTGCGGTGTCAAATTTTCTCTTTTTGGTTTTGCCTGCTTTACCTGTTGCTGGAGCAAAATTGTATCTGCCACGGCTCTTTACTGTAGCAATAATAAAGTAAACAATACCTGCAACACTTAAAATCAAGCACACAATACCTGCATAAAGCATCCAATGTCCGTTATCGGATTTACTTGTGTTTTTCTTGATAAAGTTGAAATCATCGCCGTCGCTGTCGGTAAGAGATGCGTTTTTGAGATTTGCGGAAATATCGTTCCAATCGCTCTGTGAAAGCGTTTTATCGTCAATAGTATCTTTGCTTACAGAATACATCTGTGCAGGAGGCGCAGTGGTTTCGGGTACAGTATATGTTGACTGACCGCCGCCTACATATACATCGTCGCCGTCGCTGTAGTATGGCTTATCATCATAACTGTAAGTAGGCTCTTCATAATAAGGTTCTGTAGGCTCCGTTTCCGGCTCGGGATAATATGTCGGTTCCGGCTCGGGAGCATATGTCGGTTCGGGTTCCGGTTCGTATGTCGGCTCCGGCTCGGGTTCCGGCTCATATGTCGGTTCCGGCTCGGGAACAGGCTCGGTTTCAATAATTTCTCCGCCGCTTTCTTCGCCTTCAACCGCACTTACCGAAAAAGCAAATACAGAAAAACTGAGTGCAAGTACGGAAATTAAAGCAATTATTTTTCTTTTCATACTGTTGACTCCTTTCATATATTTAAAAGGTTATTAATCGGTTGAAAATATCTGCACTAAATGCCACACAAAGGCTGTGTGGCATTTTGGGTTTTAAATTTTTAGTTTGAAGAAGATGAACTTGAAGAGCTTGTGCTTGAAGAACTTGAGCTTGAAGATGAGCTTTCAGGCTTTACAAAGTAAAGTTCAGGCTTATACTGGTCGAGTACAGACTGGTTCTTTTCACAATCGGTCTTTTGTGCAAGGTCATCAACATACTTTGCAAACTCGTCTTTTTTCATATCTGCAAGCAATTTGTTGCGCTCTGTTGAGTCGTAAACATGGCTGTCAATGTCCGAATTAATATCGCCCTTGAATATAAGGTAGTAAACCGCTGTATTGCCTGAACCTACCTTAACTGTCTTAGCCTCGTTTGCTTTCATTTCGCCGAGAGCTGTCTTAAGCTCATCGCCAAGTGAACTGCTTTTAAGGTTTTCTACAGCTGATGTTGACGGATCGTCTGTAAGTGAGTTAGCTGTCTTGTACTTATTTACAATATCGTCAAAAGAAGTACCGTTATTAAGTTCCTTTGCGTAACCGTCAAACTCGTCTGTAATCTTCTTTGCGTCCTCGTCAGAAAGCGCTGCATCTGTGCTCTTATTTGACTCGTCTGTTGTTGACTCGTAAAGGTTAGCCTTTATGTACTTATAGTCTGTATAATTTTCTGTAAAGTATGAAATAAATTCATCGTCCTTTACTTCTTTTGAGCCGCCCTCGCCGTAAATCTTGTCAAAGATTGCGGAATACTTTGTGTTGTAAAGTGTTGTGCAGTACTCAAAGCTCTCAAAAGATACACCGTAAGGCTCGTACTCGTCTTTGTATGGCATATAGTAGCCGTAAGATGCGTAAGGGCCTACTGTCCAATATTCCTCGGCAGATTTCTTTGCTGAGTCGGCAGTAGCGCCGCTCATATCAATGCCGAGCTCCTCAACGAGGTTGTCAACAGCAATGTAGTTTAAGCACATTTTGTCTGCCTCGTTTTTAATCCACTCTCTTGCAACAGCCTTGTCACCGTCATCGTCTGTGATTTCAAGGTCAAGCCATGAATCAGATGCCTCGTCATAAGATGCGAGCTTTGACGCATAGTTTTTAGCCTGTGAGTAAGCTGTTTTGAGTGAGTAGCTGTAAACGCCGATTGGCAATTCTACTTTATCTGTCCTGTAAGCCCATTCTGCATTAAGGCTGATTGGAGTGCAGCCAACCGCTGCAACAGCAATAATCAGTGCAAGCAACAATGAACCGATCTTTGCATATGGTTTCATAATATTTACCGTCCTTAAAAAATTCTATTTCACCCGTAAAATGACAGGGTGCGTACTTTATGATTATACACAAAAAAATTTGCATTGTCTATATATTTTCTAAAATTTATTGCTTTTTCGGCAAAGTTTTCAGACAACTGTCAGATTTTAAATACTTTTTTGAGCATATCAAGCGATGAACCGCCGCCACATCTTATTGTAATGTACGGTTTGTTGCCCGCAGACAGCATTGCTCTGCCGTTGAGCCTTGAAAGAAGTTCTATAACCTTCGGCGATTTTATCTCTTTGACAAACAGTAAAACATTGGTATCCGTCTGCCTGATTTCGTAAATACCCATTGCGTTTGCACAGTTTCTTATAAGCGCAATATCAATAAGTCCGAGCACAGATTCGGGAATTTCGCCGAAACGGTCTTTGAGTTCGTCCTTAACATCAAGGCTGTCCTCTTTGTTGCGTATATCGGCGATTCTGCGATATACATCAAGTCGGAGAGTAAGGCTTTCTACATAGCTCTCCGGAATGTGCGCATTTACCGAAATATCAATAAGACAATCAAGGTCGGCAGACTGTGCGGCTTCGCCCTTTTCTTCGCTTACTGCCTCGCCCAACAGCTTAAGATACATATCGTATCCGACAGATTCCATATGTCCGTGCTGTTGAGCACCCATAATGTTTCCTGCGCCTCTTAATTCAAGATCTCGCATTGCGATTTTAAATCCGCTGCCAAATTCGGTAAATTCTCTGATAGCGGCAAGGCGCTTTTGCTGAATTTCTGTAAGCACTTTGTTTTTGCGGAATGTAAGATAAGCATAGGCTCTGCGGTTGCTTCTGCCTACTCGTCCTCTTAGCTGATGCAGCTGTGAAAGTCCCATTCTGTCCGCATTTTCTATAATTAGCGTATTTGCGTTCGGCAGGTCAACACCCGTTTCTATTATAGTGGTGCATACTAATACATTTACTTCCTGTTCAATCATCATTCGCCATACTTCGCTAAGTTCGTGCTCTTTCATTTTGCCGTGACCTATGGCTATTTTTGCCTCGGGCACAGCCTCAAGAATTCTTGAGGCACAGGATTCAATAGTCGCAACATCGTTATGCAGGTAGAAAACCTGTCCGCCTCTTCTCAGTTCCTTGCGAATAGCCTCGTTAATTACCGCATCGTCATGTTCAAGAACATAAGTCTGTACAGGCTGACGGTTTCGTGGCGCTTCCTCGATTACACTCATATCTCTTAAACCGCTCATTGCCATATTGAGAGTTCTTGGAATAGGTGTAGCCGAAAGAGTAAGAACATCAACATTTTTGCAAAGCTCCTTAAAGCGTTCCTTTTGTGCCACGCCAAAGCGCTGTTCCTCGTCAATGATTGCAAGTCCGAGGTCACGGAACTCCACATCTTTTTGCACAAGTCTGTGCGTGCCGACCACCAAATCTACCTCTCCACGCTTTAGCTTTTCTATAGTTTCTTTCTGTTGTTTTGCCGTTCTGAATCGTGACAGCAATTCAATTCTTATCGGATAGCCCTCAAAGCGCTTGCACACAGTCTGGTAATGCTGCCACGCAAGAATTGTTGTCGGGCAAAGCAATGCGCATTGTTTTGAATCCGCAACGCACTTAAATGCCGCTCGCAGTGCCACCTCTGTTTTGCCAAAACCTACATCACCGCACAAAAGTCTGTCCATCGGTGAGGTTTTCTGCATATCCGTCTTGATTTCATCACAGCACCTAAGCTGGTCGGGAGTTTCTTCGTATTCAAACTTAGCCTCAAAATCGTGCTGCCATTCGTTATCTTGTGAAAAAGCATAGCCCTTTGCTTTCATTCTTGCGGAATAAAGTGCAATAAGCTCCTTTGCAATGTCCTTTACAGATGCTTTTACTCTTGACTTTGCTTTCTGCCAATCCTGCGAGCCGAGCTTATTAAGCCTTACACGACTGTTTTCGGACGGGCCGATATATTTTGCAACCATATCAAGCTGAGTTACAGGCACATAGAGAACATCGCCCTTTGCGTACTCAATCTTGATGTAGTCTTTTACAATTCCGTGGGTATCAATTTTACGGATACCGCCGAAAATACCTATACCGTGAACGCTGTGTACCACATAATCGCCCTGCGAAAGCTCCGAAAGGCTGTAAACCTCCCGGCTGTCCTTTGATATTTTCTTTCTTGCTTTCTTTTTCGGCACATACGAAATATGCCCCTGTGTGATAATAAAGAATTTTTCGAGCGGATATTCAAAGCCTGCGCTCAAAGTACCGGGCAATACAAATAATGCGTTTTTCTTTATTTCCGACAACTTATCGGCATACTGTGCGGGAATACCGTCATTTCTAAGCGACTCACAAAGGTTTTTTGCCGCCTTGTCCGTTCCCGCAAGCACAACACCGCAGCTTTCTGCAGTGAGCATACCGTTTAAGTCTTCTTCAAGCTGTTTGTATGAACCGTTCCATACAGAAAGCTGTTTTGCGGAAAACGATACTATTTTTCTGAGTGGAATTGTTGTTGAACCGTGCACAAAGCCCTCAAGCATAACAATGCCGTGAGAAGTAAAAATATCAACACATTCCGCAAAAGTGAGTGAATACTTGTCAAGACCTCTGCAAAGAATGCCGTCCTCAAAGGCGGATTTTACGGTTTCTTCATTTCTGAAGTCCATTGCTCTGCCACGCTCTGAAATATTGTTAAACTCCGAAGTGAAAATCAAAGTATCTCTGTCGAGATAATCAAATAAGGTTTCGGCTTTATCATATAAAAGCGGAATAAACTTGTCGGTATTTGAAAGCATTGCGCCCGACCTGATGCTGTCCGCCTCAGAAAGCAGTGTTTCCTTAACCTGCGGAGCTTTTTTGCCTCGCACGCCTTTTGCAAGATTTTCTATTTTGTCGGCAAGCACCGTTCTGTCCTCAATAATTACCTCCGCAGACGGCGAAAGACGGATTTCGCCTGCCTTTTCCCCTCTTCGCTGTGTATCAATATCAAAGAAAGAAAGGTCGGTGATTTCATCACCCCAAAATTCCGCACGAACAGGATTTTCGGCATCAGGCATAAAAAAATCGAGAATACCGCCTCTTACAGAAAACTGACCGCTGCCCTCTACCGCATCAAAGCGCTCGTATCCGAGCAGGGTAAGTGTTCGTACGGCTTTTTCTATACTGATTTCAAGGCCTTCTTTTAAAGTCAGAACACAATCCCTCAAAAATTCCTTTGGCACTGTGAACTGCGCCGCTGCATCAATACAGCTGACAACTACATCACATTCGCCGTCAATGAGTTTGAGCAGTACCTTAAGTCTTGCGTGTTCGTACTCTCTTGAGGCGCTCTGAATATCTCTGAAATTAAAATCACGCTCGGGGTAAAAATAAGCACGCATACCCATACTTGCAAGGTCATTGCAGATTGTCTGCGCCTCTCGCTCGTCGGAGGCAACACAAAAGGCTGTGGTGCTCTTGCGGCAACACAGCGAATAGATAATATGTGCCTTGTGAACGGCGGAAAGTCCCGTAGCGCAAACACTGCCGCCACGCACAACAGCTTTTTCGAGTGAGTTAAAAACCTCACTGTTTTTAAAAACATCAACTAAAAATTTCATAATTCATCTTGCTTTAATTTTTTGTTCACTTTTTATTTATCAAAAATTGGGACAATTACCGATTTTTTCAACATTGTTTTATAAAAATGTTAATTAAACAAATTCATTGCTCTGTCGATTTTTCCGTCTGCCATAAGTTCAACGGCTTTTGCGGCATTTTCAAATACCTGCGCAAGCTTCTTCTGTTCATCGTCAGAAAATCCTGAAAGCACCCAATCCGCTAAATCCCACTCGGGTGTAGGCTTTGCGCCGATTCCTATTTTAACTCGTGGGAACTTATCACTGCCGCTTAAATATATAATGCTCTTCATTCCTCTCTGTCCGCCGTCACTGCCCTTTGAGCGAATACGCATTTTACCGACATCGAGGGATATATCGTCAAATAATACTATCACATTTTCAGGTGAAATTTTGTAGAAATTCATCGCCTCTACCACTGCCTGACCGCTGTTGTTCATATATGTGGTAGGTTTCATAAGCATTGTCTTTCTGCCTGCTATATTACATTCGCCGACATAGCTTTTAAATTTTACTCTGTCTACCTTGCAGTCAAGACTCTCGGCTATTGCATCAATCGCAAGCCAGCCTGCGTTATGACGGGTGTTTTCGTACTTTTTATCGGGGTTTCCGAGTCCTACTACCAAAAGCTCGACACCGCCGCCAAAGCTCTTTTTATTACCAAACATAAATACCTTCCTTTATATAAATTATTCTTTATTAAATTCAATTACAACCCAATCGTCATTGCCGAGGTGGTAAGGATTACCGCAATAAGGACAATTATGCTCTCTTGTGGCATCAAAACTGCCGCCGCAACTGCGACAGTTTACATTCTTTATAGAAAAACCTGCATTTGCTATTGCGTGTATATTTTTGCAAACAACAACCCTGAATTTTTCCTTTGAACTTTTGAGAGCACCGCCGTCAACCTTTGTTACTGTTGTATATACGGTAATATCTACATAGCAGTAGTTACCGTCTGTTTTCAGCGTATTATACCTTACCGTACCGTCATAGCTAATGTCCACAATGTCTTTAAAGGTGTTTTGCATAGGCTTGCCGTCATAAGCCGCAAGGTTGGTGTAGTCATCGCTGAATATCATAAGTTTCATAAGATTTATAACCTTACCTATGAAAAACTCATACGAAAAGTTAGGATCAATCTGTCGCATAACCTTTGGCAGTTGAGTTTTTGCCCTTACATGAGGACCGAGCAAAAACAGGCTTTTTATTGCGCCAATCATCATCCATATGAGTATAAAAGCCGCCCACAAAATATAACCCGAAACAGCGCCATAAATCAATCCTACAATTACGCACTGCACAATCTGAAATACAAAGTCATCGCTGCCCTGCACTATGTTTCCGTTATTAATATTAGAAATCAAAGAATAGCTCATAACGGTGGCTATCATACCAAGAACGCATATAAGCATTGACGGCTTTAGTATTTTTCTGATTAGGTCTGCCTCGTCTTTAATGTGATAAAAGTTGGTAACTTTAGGGAACAAATCGTTAATAATAAATCTTGTTTCGCAGCTTTTACAGCCTGTCAGAAGTTCTCTGATACCGCTGACCGCACCGCAGTTAGGGCAGGCAAGAGCACCGTCAGCATTCTGATTAAGAAGTCTTGTAACGGCAACATATAAATTCTGTCTTATTTTTGATTTTCTTTTCTTTTCATTATTAACATAGACCGTTTCTGTGGTTTTGTAATCCTTACAGCCGATAACGGTCTGATAGTCGCCTTTGTCGGGAACTGTAAAACATTTTACCGCTCCGTCTTTAAAAGTGCTGTCTTTGGTGCTGAAAACAGTTTCTATCTTTGCGTTATGCTCGTCAAGTCTGTGCTTTTGAAGTTCAAGAGCATAGTTTACATCAAGCGAGGCGATTTCGGGCACATTTCCCGCTACAGTCCATTGTGAATATTCATCTACAAATTTATCTATAATTACATTGTTTTCATTGCCTTTATCAAATGTTAAATTAAAAAGATCCATTTCTTTATTATACCTCAAGCAGTTCGTATAACTGTTATGTCTGTTGTTTTTAGGTTAAATTATGATTTAGCACACGGTTAAGATTAAATGATTTTAAAATTTAGGTCAAGCTTTTTTAAGGTCGAACAAACTTTTTTGTAATCGAGGATATATATTGATATTTTTCAAAACCTGTTTCCCGACCGAAAGTTTGCAAGCCGTAATCCATTAATATTACTCCCATATTTATAGCAAAACAAAAATAAATCTATTTTCAAATATTAAAATCTTTCAAAAGGCGAAATGGCGGGTTATTTGAAACCCGCCTGTATAATCGCTATTTAATTTTCGGTTCATTAACCAAATGCAGGTGTAAACGGCTTGTCATTGTAAATTCTTGCGATAGCCTCTGCAAATGTAGGAGCAACAGGAAGAACTGTGAACTTGTCAATCATCTTCTCCTGCGGAACAGGGATTGTATCAAGAAGAACAACCTCTTTGATTGCGCTGTTCTTAATTCTCTCGATAGCAGGACCTGAAAGAACTGCGTGTGTAGCACAAGCATAAACTTCAGTAGCACCGCCCTTTTCAACTATAGCGTTTGCTGCGTTGCAAAGTGTGCCTGCTGTGTCAATCATATCGTCAACAAGGATAACCTTTTTGCCTCTTGCGTCACCGATGATGTTCATAACTTCGCAAACATTAGCCTTTGGTCTTCTCTTATCAATAATAGCAAGACCTGTGCCAATCTTAGACGCAAAGTTTCTTGAACGGGTAACCGAACCGAGGTCAGGAGAAACAACGATGTATTCATCAAAGTTTCCGCCGATTTTCTCTCTCATATAGTTAGCAAGGATAGGAGAACCATAGAGGTGGTCAACAGGGATATTAAAGAAGCCCTGAATCTGGTTTGCGTGAAGATCCATTGTAAGCACACGATCGGCACCTGCTGATGTGATGATGTCAGCACAAAGTTTTGCCGAAATCGGATCTCTTGCCTTAGCTTTTCTGTCCTGTCTTGCATAGCCGAAGTAAGGCATAACTGCTGTAATTCTTGCAGCGGAAGCACGCTTCATGGCATCAATCATAATAAGCATTTCCATTAAATTGTCATTTACCGGAGTGCAAGTTGACTGAACGATAAAGCAATCGCTGCCTCTTACAGATTCCTGAAGAGAAACTGCTATTTCACCGTCAGAAAACTGAGTACATTCGCTCTTACCAAGCGGAACTCCAAGGCTGCCTGCAATTCCTTTGGCTACATTTACATTTGAGCTTCCGGTAAAGATTTTAATGTCTTTTCCGTGAAAATTCATTGTAATCGCTCCTTTTTACTCTATAGTTTGTATTCTACTATTATCTTAACAGGTATATCCCCTGTCTTTTGCAATATTGTTAAGCTCCTCAAGCTGTGCGGGATCATTTGCGCCGAGCACTGTGTCGCTGCACTCTGCGGTATAAACGCCTACCTTACAGCCGTCCGAAAGCAAAAGTTTTAATGCGTCGGGCAAATAATATTCCTTTGCATTATTATCGGATGAAATTCTGCCGAGCACAGACAAAAGCTTTTCTGCGTCAAACCAGAAACCGCCCGAATTTACTTCCTTAATCTTAAAGATTTCTTCACTGCCGTCTTTCTGTTCTACGATTGACTTTACATCGCCGTTTTCGTCACGGACAATTCTGCCGTAGCCTGTAGGGTCGTCAACCATTGCGGAAATTACAGTTGCACTTGATTGAGTGTTTATGTGCTGTTCAAGTGACTTTTCAATGGTTTTGCTGTCCATAAAAGGTGCGTCGCCGTTTAAAATCACCACGCTGTCGCCTTTGTGACTTTCAAGAAAGTCTTTAGCCATCATTACTGCGTGGCCTGTACCGAGTCGCTCTGCCTGATAAACCGTTTCAACCTTAAAATCAAGTGTTGACACAAATTCATCTATACATTCTTTTTTAAAGCCCTTTACAATGCAGATGTCATTAACGCCTGCCTTTTTAAGTGAAGAAATAACCCACTCAAGCATAGGCTTGCCAAGTACGAGCGAAAGTGTTTTCGGCTTGTCGCTTTTCATACGCTTGCCTTCGCCGCCCGCAAGAATAATCGCACAATTATTCATATGTAATCTCCTTGGTATTCTGTAATTTGTGTGTTTACTTTAATATGCACACACAACAAGACATATTAATATTATCGCATAAAAAATACAAATTTCAAGAGTATTTTACAAAAAAACAACATTAAGGGTAAATTTAAACGATTTATACAATATTGATGAAGTATAAAATTGAATTTTATAGGAAAAAATTTTAAAAAATCTATAGCTATTTTGAACAAACTTTGTTATAATTATGTGTAGGCTTATACAAGCGGGCGAATTTTGACACAATTTTCGCCACAGCCGTATAATTTATTATTTTTAGGAGGATTACCAAAATGGCAAACAAATGGGTATACCTTTTCTCAGAAGGTAATGCTAACATGCGTGAGCTTCTCGGCGGTAAGGGTGCTAACCTTGCAGAAATGACAAGTTTAGGACTTCCTGTACCACAGGGCTTTACAATTACAACAGAGGCTTGTACTCAGTACTATGAGGACGGCAGAGAGATCAACGAAGAAATTCAGGGTCAGATCAACGAGTACATCGGCAAGATGGAAGAGATCACAGGCAAGAAGTTCGGTGACTTAGAGAATCCGCTCCTCGTTTCAGTTCGTTCAGGTGCCAGAGCATCAATGCCAGGTATGATGGATACAATCCTCAACCTCGGTCTTAACGAAGAAGTTGTTGAAGTTATTGCAAAGAAGTCCAACAACCCTCGTTGGGCTTGGGACTGCTACAGAAGATTTATTCAGATGTATTCTGATGTAGTTATGGAAGTTGGTAAGAAGTACTTTGAAGAGCTTATCGACGAAATGAAGGCTAAGAAGGGCGTTACACAGGACGTTGAGCTTGACGCTGACGATCTTAAGGAGCTTGCTTCACAGTTCAAGGCAGAGTACAAGGCTAAAATCGGCGTTGACTTCCCTGACGATCCTAAGGAGCAGCTTATGGGCGCTATCAAGGCTGTATTCCGTTCATGGGATAACCCAAGAGCTAACGTATATCGTCGTGATAACGATATTCCTTATTCATGGGGTACTGCAGTAAACGTACAGTCAATGGCATTCGGTAATATGGGTGACGATTGCGGTACAGGTGTTGCATTTACAAGAGATCCTGCTACAGGTGAAAAGAAGCTCATGGGTGAGTTCCTTACAAACGCACAGGGCGAAGACGTAGTTGCAGGTGTTCGTACACCAATGCCAATCGCTCAGATGGCTGAAACATTCCCTGAGGCATTTGCTCAGTTCCAGACTGTTTGCAAAACTCTTGAGGATCACTACAGAGATATGCAGGATATGGAGTTCACTGTTGAGAACAAGAAGCTCTATATGCTCCAGACAAGAAACGGTAAGAGAACAGCT
>OLSD01002310.1_pt1 | contig 13634 bp, 10 predicted proteins | sample 1672211 | NCBI WGS metagenome assembly OLSD01 (sample SAMEA3136659, study PRJEB25190) | human gut metagenome | reverse complement strand
AATCTCGAGGTTTACAAATTTGTGATAGAAACAAAGCCATACAATACCTTGACAATATTGGTTATTACAGATTGTCTGCTTATATGTACCCTTTGTTGAAGATGCCCAAAACTGCCCATTTGTATAAGGAAGGTTCAACATTCAAAAAGGTGATGATGCTTTATCGCTTTGACAAGAAACTGAGACTACTCATGTTCAATGAAATAGAAAAGATTGAAATTGCTATCAGACGTGCGGTGATGCAAATAACAGCAGATATGACAGGCAATCCTTTCTGGCTTACTGACTCTTCTTACTTCTTGGATAGTTCCAGGTTTAATGAAACAATGCGAGCTATATCCAAGGAATACAGCAAATCTAAAGAGGAGTTCATTCTCCATTTCAAACGAACCTACTCAGAGCCTTATCCACCATCGTGGATTTTAGGAGAACTGCTTACTATTGGAAACGTCAATGCCATTTATCGCAACATTAAACAAAATCGCATACGCAAGCGTATTGCCAAACGTTTTGGGTTGCCTATCAATGTGTTTGAGTCATGGCTCACGGTTATTGCTGTTACTCGAAATGCCTGTGGTCATCATTCAAGAGTATGGAACAAGCAGAATGCTATTCAGCCAGCAATTCCCAATAGTCCCGCAGGAAAATGGATAACACAGCCAACAGATTCCATGCGTGCTTACTTTGATCTTTGCATCATCAAGTACTTTCTTAATGTTATATCCCCCAATAATGATATGCAATCCAAAATAACATGGTTGTTCATTCGGTTTCCCGAAATTGACTTAAAAGCTCTCGGATTTCCACAGGGATGGGAAACGGAACCATTATGGAGGTAATAACATGTGGAATGGCTGCTGATAATTCACTCCCTTACATGGTCTTCTTTGTTTCGGTTTTATCATATTATGGAGTCGGTTCAAACGACTCCATCCAATCCATATCTATGTAATTTTGATGTAACTGAAAGTTAAATACGTTAAATTTTAGCCATTTCGTATCTATATAGAATCCACACAGTCACTTTTCTACCGTTTAGAACGTATAATACTGATAATCAACTAATAATAGATACGCTTACTGTACTAATTTAAAAAACATTGAATTCAATAATAGTCTATCATATATTGGAAATTTGGCATTTTATGGCTGCAAAAACTTAAATAAAGTAATTTTGAGTGAAAACATAAAAGAAATCAACAGATCCACTTTCGAAGAATGCAGCAATTTAAATGATATTATTTTTAATACCTCATTAGAAAAATTAGAAAAAGATGCTTTTGCTTACTGTCAATCACTAAAAAAAATAGAATTTCCGAAATCATTAAAAAGCATTGAATCTAATTGTTTCAGAAGCAACATCAGCCTATATGAAATTTCATTTAATGAAGGGCTTTCTGAGATAGATGAATATGCGTTTGAAGATTGTACAAGTTTAGTTAAAATTGAAATTCCACAGTCTGTAGAAAGAATCGGTTATAAAGCTTTTTCTGGCTGTATAGGATTGGAAGAAATAGTTATTCATAGTCCCAATATAGAATTAGCCCCTGAATGTTTTGCAGATTGTACGTCTCTAAAAATAATAAAAAAAAATAATTCTCTTGTTCTAAAAGAAGAATGCTTTATTGGATGCACAAACTTAGATGATAAAACATACTCTGAATTAGAAAAAACTGAAGCTGCTAATAAAATAAAAGAAGAGAGAGCTAATGAAGAACTAGAAAAAAAAGAAAGGAAAAAAGAAAATATTAAATTTTCCATAAAATTAGGATTAGCTTTAATTGCATGTATACCATTATTAATTATTGGTTATGTTATTTTTGCATTTGCCGCATCATATATTATGGGCGCAATGTCTATATGTGGTGCAATTGTACTTGGAGTTATAATATTGAGTAGTTTATTTAAATGTAATATAAGCGATGAGTCTTTAAAAACAATTGAAAAAATAGGTTTTATTATTGGACTTTTGATTTGCGCTTGTTTAATTCTTAATCGATGTTAGTTTTCTATTTTATAGCTTTTAATTTAATTGCTATCACTCATTATCAACTTTATCAGACAATATAAAGGACAATAACATTTGGGGATTCGCTTGGGATTATGGGAACTATATAAATATCTGATTCCGTATTATTTGATGCAAAGTTACATATTAATATACTTTACCGGATTCTGGCTTTTTCCATAAAAAGAAACCACGCTTTTCCCAACGTAAGGAGAATAAAAACATTTATTCCCTACAAATTCAATACGTCCCTCATACTTTGGATTGTCTGTATATTTCCAATCTTGAGGGATGTAGTCTTCTTTTACGATACCATCCACAACTGCAAGGACATGATTTGCTTTTGATGCCCTTTGCAAACTCATTTTCCAATATTTGCGTGTCATCTCATACAAATCTTCCCTATCTATTTTGCCTACTTTTAGGCAAATTATTGTATCACCGTCCTGTGGTATTAATTCTGTTCCCATTTTATCTGATTTTATTTTATTACAAAGGTAAACAATTTTCTGATTCCTTCCAAATTGAAAGTAATTATGTAACCTCCACCTAACCCCCTCTTTCCCTTTTCCTGCGCCTTGTTTCTAACGCCTTTCCTCTACGGGTTCCACCTCCTGCTTATCTTCTTTGGACTGAAGCACAACCATTGATTCCTGCAATCCCGACAGCGAGTGTGGCAATTAGATGTCCTGCCCTGAACACTCTTTGAAAACCATGGATATAAAAGCAAAAAGCAAGTTGGTGGATATTTTTTCTAAAAAATCACTAATTTTGTACAGAAGAAATCTTTAACAATATAAATATGATAAGCTATAAATGGATAATACCTGTTTTTTTCTTTCTTGCACCAAATTTTGTCGGTGCACAGAAATTAAAACAAATTAGGCGCCAAAGAAAACAAGCATCAAAATAGATAATGATATATCAGAGAACCATCCACCTATAAATAGTCCAATCGCAAACGAACTAAAGAAAATTGATTTTGCTGAAATCACAGACGATTACATCCTCATTCCAAATTCAGCTACGGAACTTGATGAAGATGGTACTATTCCAACAATTGAAGCAGCATATTCTTATGTAATAAATGTTATAGATAAGGATGTTATTGGTGCAAGGTTTCTTGGAGAGGAACTTAACAGTCCATTGAAAAAAAAGCATTATTTGGACGTCATGCACTCGACGATATGCAAGGCAAGTAACAATATAATAAAAAAAAAAGTTTTTTTCTTTTTTACCCTCACACCCTCACACATGTGGCTCAAGCGCCCTGTTTATCGGGGTTTCAGTGGTGAGGGTAAGTGTGAGGGTAAACTTTCTCCCCTCACACTTGCCCTCACTCTTACCCTCACACCAAAATCCGTCTTAAATCCCTCTTGTCCTGCCAAGGCACAATCCAAATCAAATGAAAGTCAAAAGATAAATCAAACGAAAAAATCAAAAAACGAATCCGTGTAAAAGACTCCGTTGCATCAGAGTGATAATCCGTGAGCGTTTTTTGATTTAAGCTCTGTAGCCGCAGGCTTACAGAGCGCAATGCAGCAATGAAAATGAAGAATGAAGAATGAAGAATGAAGAATTGTCGGCTTCGCCGATTAAGAAGCGAGAATAATTCTTAGCCCTTAACTCTAAATTCAAATAACTCTCCCCGTCTACTTCCCCGAAAACAGGGGATAATCCGTGCTATTTAGTTAAAAATTGAAAATATAAGTACCTACTATTAGGTATTTAAAATAAAAACACTACCTTTGCAACGTATAAATTTAGTACTCGAAATATTATTAACAATTTAAAATTTAAATATTATGGCTTACGTAATTGGTGACGATTGTATCGCATGCGGTACATGTATTGACGAGTGTCCATCAGGTGCAATTTCTGAGGGCGAAAAGTATTCAATTGATCCAGATGCTTGCACAGAGTGCGGCACTTGCGCATCAGTTTGCCCATCTGAGGCTATCAGCCTTGCTGACTAATCAGAGGACACTGGCAATATAGGAGAATATATCTCATATATTATTAAGTTTTAATAAGTACAATTAAAGGAGCAACGTCGATGAGACGCGCTCCTTTTTTTGTTTGTATCCTTCCGGAAAGCCGGAAGGATTTTCATTTCTTCTTCATCTCCACCTCAAGACGCCCCGCGAAGATGCCGCTCTTGCCGTTCTGGTCGTTTGGCACGCTGACGCCATCGAGGTTCTTCACCCATTTCTCCTGCTTGAAGTAGGAATGCGAATGTCCGCCGAGCACGATGTCGATGTTTCTCGTATTCTTCATCATCAGCACGTCGTCATCGCCGCCGATGTTCCATCCCAGATGTGAGATACACACCACGAGGTCGCATTTCTCCTTGTTCTTCAGCAGGTCGGCCATCTTCTGTGCTGCCTTTACGGGGTCGAGGTATTTCACTCCCACGCAGTTCTTGTCGGACACCAACCCCTTCATCTTCGGTGAAAGTCCGAACACGCCGATCTTCACCCCGTTGCGACGTATCACCACATACGGCTTGACGAGTCCCTCGACGCAGGTGCCCGTGAAATCATAGTTGGCACACACGATGGGGAAATCGGCCATGCGGAACAGGCGCGCCATGTTCTCCATGCCGAAGTCGAACTCATGGTTGCCTATCGTAGCGGCGTCATAACGCATCATGTTCATCAGTCCTACCTCCACGTCGCCCTTGAACATGGAGTAATACGAGGAACCCTGTGAGAAGTCGCCGCTGTCGAAGAGCAGCAGGTCTGGGTTCTTTTGGCGCTCCTGGTCGAGCATCGCCAGTCGGCGCAGGAATCCTCCGCGACCGGCCTGCAGTGTGTCGGCGAGTGTGGTCTTCAGGGGCATCACGCAACTGTGTGTGTCGTTGGTGTGGAGGATGAGGAGTTTCTTCACGCGTGCCATTCCCGTTACGGTGAAGGCAGTGAGGATAAGCGATAATATTATCAGTCGTTTCATTGTATTCCGTTGTTTGTTATGATTCATGAATAATGCCTTTCGTGGCGGCAGTCTGCCTGCCGCTTACGGTCATTCCGCAGGTCACTTGTCGGTCAGGATGAACCGTCCTTCCACCTTGGCGTCCACAGCCTCGCCGTGGGCTGCCTTGTCCTTGAAGTAGTTCATGATGATGTGGCGCACGTTGTTCTTCTCGTCCTTCGGACTGTTCACCTTCGTCTTGCTCTTCAGCGCCTCCAGCTTGTCGTTGCCCTCGGCGAGATAGTCGAGCGTGGCGATGCGGTATTCCTTTTTCGGGTCTATGTCAGCTCCGTTTATCTTGAGCGATTTGATGTCGCCTGCCTTGGTGCCTGTGAATCTCACGCTGCTGCTCACTGCCTGTCCGCCGAAGTCGGCCATCTGCCGGAACAGTTCCATCACCTTGTCGCCGGTGAGCGTCAGGAAACATATCTTGTTCTCGAACGGTGCCACATCGAGCACGTCGCCGTACGTGATGTCGCCTGCCGGAAATGCCGCACGTATTCCGCCCATGTTATACAGGGCGAAGTCTGGCTTCTCGCCGAACGGGGCTGAGCCCCAGATGAGGATGTCCGTAAGCAGGTTTGAGAGCGGACTCTCCGGCTGGTAGCTGGAGAGCGGACGCGCCGTGCGGCCCACCACCGGACTCATCACGCTGTCCACCTTCGCCTTGAACGGGGCGATGAATGCCTCGGCCCGGGCGTCCGGCACTTTGTCGTAGCGGTTGTCGATGAGGATGCGCGAGCGGCTCACCTCCGCCATCTGGTAATGCGATGCGCAGCCTGCCGCTGACAATGCGGCCACTGCAACCAATGTAGTTTGAATCTTATTGTGCATGATATTCTGATTGTTTCTTTATCTCTTTCTGCAAAGTTAATGCAAATTACTGACACTATGAAGTACAGGGACAAAAAAATGGCATTCCCTCGGAGAGAGGAGGATGCCACATTTTATATTTTATATCTGTATGATTGCCTATTTCATTATTCTTCTTGCCCCTACGTAGCGGCGCGAATAGAATGGCTCGCTGGACTTGCTCACTCTGACTCCGTCGGAGCTGCTGGCGTGGATGAAACTGAAGTTGCCTTTCATTGGGTCGTAGTCCACCACGATTCCCACGTGGCCTATCGACCTGCCGGACCCCGGACTGGTGAAGAACACGAGGTCGCCCATCTGGAGATTGTTCTTTGACACTGCCTTGCCCTGTGTGTATTGTCCGCGCGAAGAGCGGTTGAGCTCTATTCCCATCTGCCTGTATACGTAGCTCGTGAATCCGGAGCAGTCGAATCCGTTGGGACTGGAGGAGCCGGAACGGTAGCGTGTGCCGATATGCGAGAAAGCCTCGTCCATCATCTCTTCCATCGTCACCACGTCGTATGTGTCGATATCCTTGCCGTCGTTGGCATAGAGGAAGTCAAAGTTCTCTATCTCGTCCACTTTGTCCGCGTCGTTGTCATTGTCCGCCTTCGTATTCACGAAAGCAGGTACGGCAAGGGCGCACAACAATATCATTGTCTTCTTTATCTTATGTATAATCATATTCCAAGTATGTTTTCACCGCACGGGAAAGTCCCGGAAAACTTCTGCTACATACAACGGGGATAGCATGAAGAGTGAAACCCGTAAGTTCCTTTATATATCGCGGTTAGATTCGTTTGCATGGCAAAGATAGTAAAAAAAATTGATATATCCGCCGCTTTTACATCTTTTCAGAAGCCCTGTTTCTGCGCCCCGGAGCGTTTCCCTTTTCCGCTATCCGCTGATATGTGGCCATTTACACCCATCTCGCAAAGTAAAAGGTTTAAGTCCTTGTCTTTGCATGTTTTAACAAACGAAGCGGAGCGTATTCCTAATTATTTTCAGAATACGCTCCGCTGCCAATATCATATCAGACGTTATCGTCCGTCCGTCTTTACTTCACCTGAATCACGAGATATTTGCTTGTGCTCCAGAAGAGCTGCGGGTTGGTTATGCGCAGCACGTACTGGTCCTTGGCGTCGGTGGCAAGCGTGTAGCTGCTCGACGGATGCATGGTGAGAATCTTGGCAGACTTGGAGTAGAGCTTGATTTCCTTGTCCACGCGGATGTCAATCTTCGTGAAGAAGTTCTTGTTGAAGTTGCCCTGGAGCACCTTTCCCTTCACGAGCACGTTCTGCGCCTTCAGCTCCTTCTTCGAACCGAAAGCAAACCATGCCGTATTGAGCTGCTTGTCCTGGGAGTCTATCGTCTGCGCCTTCTGCTCCGTTTCCGTCTTCAGGTCGGACACGTTGGTGTTCAGCGTGTTTATCGTGGCGTCAAGCTCGGCGATGTGGATATCCTTGGCGTTCAGTTCCGCACGCAGCTGCTTCAGCTGCTCGTCCTTCTCCTCCATCTGCTTTATCAGGTTCTCCACCGTGCGCTTCATCTCCGTACTCTTGAAGGTGCTTTCCCTCATCTGCTGCTGCAGTTTGGCGATAAGTTCCTTGTTCTCGTTCATCCTCTGCTGTATGAACTGGATGTTTTCGCGTATCTGGGCCTTCTTGTTCTCGCCCTCGCCGTCCTTGGCTATCGTCACGCGGTTTTCGGCCTGGTTGATGGCGCGGAACCCTTCTTCCACGTCATTCAGGATACCCATCATGTCGTTTATCTCATTGTCGCGCTGCTCGATTATCTTCTGCAGAGAGTCATTCTGCACTATGTTTACTGAAGGCTGGCCGGCCTTGTCGTTCTTGCAGGCAACCATCGATGCCATGCAAAATGCCAAAAACAGAATCTTCTTCATAATATTGAGTTTTTTAATTTTTTATCCGGCATTGGTTCCGGAACCGTTAACCTTATATGTAAATATTGAATCCTTTATACTTATATATATGTATCCGCAGACAGGCGGGTCCCTTTGTTTCAGCCTACTCCATGCCTGAGTCTCCGGCCTCACCGGCCTCCTGGTCGCGGAATTTCTTCTTCTTGTATTTGCTCATCACCCTGGCGCCCCTGCCGCCGTCAGCCTCATCCTGCTGATTCCGGTCCCGGGCAGCGCCTTTCAGCTTCTCCTCGTCGGCTCCGGCCACCACGAGAACGAACTCTCCCTTGGGCGGAATCTCCTCGAAATGGGCAGCCACCTCGTCTATCGTGCCGCGCACGCTCTCCTCATGTATCTTGGAAATCTCGCGGCAGGCGCTCATCTGGCGGTCGCCGCCGAAATATTCCGCAAGCTGGCGGAGGGTTTTCACCACACGGTAGGGTGATTCATAGAATATCATTGTGCGTGTCTCAGTTGCCAGCGTCTCGAGTCTCGTTGCCCTACCCTTCTTCTGCGGCAGGAACCCTTCGAAGCAGAAGCGGTCGCAGGGCAGTCCGGACGATACGAGGGCGGGGACGAACGCCGTGGCTCCGGGCAGGCATTGCACCGTGATTCCGGCTGCCGCCGCCTCGCGGGCGAGATAGAAGCCCGGGTCGCTGATGCCGGGCGTGCCGGCGTCGCTTATCAGGGCGATGGTCTGTCCGCCACGCAGCCGCTCCACGATGCCGGCCGTCGTGCCGTGCTCGTTGAACTTATGGTGTGCCATGAGCTGGTTCTTTATCTCGAAATGCTTCAGCAGGATGCTCGATGTGCGGGTATCCTCGGCAAGCACCAGGTCTGCCTCCTTGAGGATGCGGATGGCACGCAGCGTCATATCTTCCATATTGCCGACGGGGGTCGGCACAATATATAATGTTCCCATACTTGGCGCAAATATAAGGATATTAATCAGGTGGAGCAAAAAACATGGTGGTTTCTTTGCATTTTTTAAAACGTCTTTGTAATTTTGCGGACAAATGGACAATAATTTAGCAGGGGAGACACACCGCCCGGGTAGAATAGAAGTGGTGTGCGGCTCGATGTTTTCCGGAAAGACAGAGGAGCTGATAAGGCGCATGAAGCGTGCGAAATTCGCAAAGCAGAAGGTGGAAATATTCAAGCCGTCGCTCGACACGCGGTATTCCGACATCGATGTGGTGAGCCATGACAAGCACTCCATACCGAGCACTCCCGTCGACTCCTCGTCGACGATAGCGCTGCTCTCGTCGGACATCGACGTGGTGGGCATCGACGAGGCGCAGTTTCTCGACGAAGGACTGGTGGACGTATGCAACGACCTGGCCAACCGCGGCGTGAGGGTCATCGTGGCGGGGCTCGACATGGACTTCAAGGGCAAGCCCTTCGGTCCGATACCTGCCCTGTGTGCCATTGCCGACGAGGTGACAAAGGTGCATGCCATCTGCGTGAAATGCGGGGCGCTGGCATACGTCAGCCACAGACTCGTGGCAAACGACAAGCGCGTGCTGCTCGGCGAGCAGCAGGAATACGAGCCGCTCTGCCGCGAATGTTACAAGAAGAGTCTGGCGGAGGCGGAAGAGAAATAAGGCCGGCCGCCGCCATACAGCCATACCGCCAAGGAACACACCATAACACAGGCGCCTCAGCGCCTGACACTTAAATACAATATTGCTTATGCTGGAAAAAGAAATAACCTTCGACAGGTTTGTCCGCATCCTCGGCGTCGTTCTCATCACGGGCGGCGTGTTGTATATGATAAATTATCTGAGCGGAGTGCTGCTGCCGTTCTTCGTGGCATGGCTGCTTGCATACCTGCTCTATCCGCTGGTGAAGTTCGTGCAATACAGGCTGCACGTGCCCACGAGGGCGCTCTCCATCATCGTCAGTCTGGTATTCGTGCTGGCAATCATCGCCGGAGTGTTCTGGCTCATCATACCGCCGATGCTCGAACAGTTCGAGAAGCTCGGCGACGTGGCCTCGCAATATATCCGGCAGGGCACGAACGGCGAGAGCTTCCAGGCCACCGTGCAGCAATGGCTGCACCAGAACCGCGAAGCCATAGAACAGGTGTTCAGGCGCAAGGACGTGACGGACGCGATAAAGAACGCCATGCCGAAGCTCTTCAGCGTATTGGGACAGACGGCAAGCGTCATCCTGAGCATCGTGGCATCGCTCATCACGCTGCTCTATATGTTCTTCATCCTGCTCGACTACGAATATCTCACGACCAACTGGATAAAGATTTTCCCAAAGAAGCTGCGCCCCTTCTGGCAGTCGCTCATGCAGGACGTGGAGAAGGAGCTGAACAACTACATCCGCGGACAGTCGCTCGTGGCGCTCATCATGGGCATCCTCTTCTGCATCGGATTCACGATTATCGACTTCCCGATGGCGATTGGTCTCGGAATACTTATCGGAATAATGGACCTCGTGCCGTATCTACACACCTTCGCCCTTATCCCCACGGCTTTTCTCGCACTGCTCAAGGCTGCCGACACGGGACAGAACTTCTGGATAATCTTTGCTGGAGCATTCGCCGTGTTCTGCGTCGTGCAGGTAATCATTGATATGGTGGTGACGCCGAAGGTGATGGGCAAGGCGATGGGACTGAACCCCGCTATCCTCCTGCTCGCCCTGTCCGTATGGGGCGCGCTGCTCGGATTCATCGGACTCATCGTCGCACTGCCGCTCACCACTATACTCATTGCCTACTACCAGCGCTACGTGACCAAAGACAAGGCCAAGGCACCGGCGGCAATCACGGAAGAGAAGAAAGACTGACTCCGGATGCGGTTCTTATCTCGGGCGACCCGCAGAAAAAGTCAGGAATCAGCCGGAGAAAGCCCCTTACGGACCTCAGATTCGCCCGGATTATGAACTTTTAACAAAAGTACCAAAAGAGTGAAGCATCCTGGTACCAAGAGTACCAGATAGCTGCACCAAGAGTACCAGATAGCTGCACCAACAGTATCCGACAGCGATACTGACAGCAAACCATCGCTTTATGAAACAGAAAGTCCGGCAAAGCAGAAAGGATTACGCTTCTGCTTTGCCGGACTCTTGTTTTTCCTTCGGTCGATTCTCTGTCTGCGGAATCCCTCCTCCTACATGAACAGCGAGAACGCCATCCACATCAGGTGGGCGCATATCGCCGCAACGAATCCTCCACACGTATGGGCGAGGATAGCTTTCGGCGTGAGGTCGCGGTAGCCCAGGGAGTCGAGCATCGCAGTATGTGTGCTCAGGAATCCGCTCCAGCACATACCGATTGCCGTGAACACGGCGATGGCGTTGTCGTCAATCCATCCGTTTTCGATGAAGTTAGGTATCAGACTCAATGACGCTCCCACAGCTCCAAGCGCCGTGATAGGGAAGGCAACGAGATGCGGGTCATGGAAGCCGAAAAGCCATTCGAAGATGAAGTCCACCTTGTTGGCAAGCCACGGCAGGAGTTCCACGCCCTGATAAGCGGCTCCGTCGTACACGCCCTGTGCATTAGGACCGAACGTGAGAATCATCACGAAGGTGGAGATTATCAATACACCGGGGATGATGGCCACGCCTACCTCCACACCGCTCTTTCCGCCATCAAGCAGGGCATCAAGCAGACGGATGAACAGGGTCTTCTCTGACTTCTTCTCCTCCGGACTCTCCTCTTCCTCCAGTTCGCTCTCATCCACGGCATTCTCCGTGGCATACTGCGGATATGTCTTCAACACGAAGTGTTGCATGAGTCTCGTGGAGCACACGCAGCCGCAGCACGCACCGAGCAGACCGACGAGCGGTGCGGCATAGAAGCCCTTGCCCATCATGAATACCATGACGAGGAGTCCCATACCGAACGCCGTTCCGAAATTGGTGAGCGAAATGAACTGGTATTTCTTGAAGTAGCTCGCAAAGCGCTTGTCATGGGCGAGCGAGATAATCGCAGGGTTGTCCGAAAGGAACGTCATCACGGCTCCGAGCGACGTCACGCCGGGCAGGTTGAACACCGGCCTCATCAGCGGGCGCAGCACCCTTTCGAGCAGGTTCACCACGCCGAACTCCATGAACACCCTTCCTATCGCTCCCGTTATGACGCAGATACTCATGAGGTAGAACACCGTGTAGAGCAGCAGGTCGTGTGCCGTCTTCATTATCGTGTTGAGCATATTGGGAAGTCCCATCTCATAGCCCAGATAGCCGAACAGACCTGCCACAATCAGAAGACAGGCGCAGCCGTTAGGAAGAACATTGATTTTCTTCATGAATCTTATCATTTTATACGTTATGACTTCTTTTTTCCGCTATCAGTTCTTGCTGTATCTGAAGAGATTCAGCTTGGCGCTCACACCGACCTGCACCGTCAGTTTGTCGTCTACCATCCTGCCGTTGGGGTTGCCGTTCTTGCCCGTAGTGTGGGCCACGCCAAGGTTCAGCCTCACGTCTTCCTTGCCCTTGATGGGCCAGAACTCCAAACCACCCGCCACCGTGGTCAGCTCCGTGCCGCCCATCACGCATTTGTCGGCATCCGTCCCTGCGTGGTTCACGTCGTAAGTCACCTTGCCGTAGAGGCTAAGCTTAGAGACGGGTCTGTATTTCAGCTCCGCCATCACCGAACAGTCCTTGAAGAAATACGTCTGGTGGCTCGCGGCCCTGTTCATATAGTCAAGTTCCAGTGCGAACCTGCCGATATCAAAGTGGTTGCCCAGGGCGATATACGAGATATACTTGTCCGGCGCATACTCCATCATGTTCAGGGAGTACAGGGTTTTCCAGAATCCGTGGTTGCCCGTCCAATAAAGGTTGTAGGCATACATGTCATGTCTGTCCGGCTGGCGGAACGGACTCTCGCTGAACTGGAGCGTCAGCTTGTCGTTGCGCGAATGGTAAGCGGTGCTCGCACCGAACTGGTAGCATCCTATATTATACCAATACTCCGAAGCCGTGTAGATATCCATCGGAGTGCGGTCGTATTCAAACCCTCCGATCAGCAGAACCTGCTTACCGCCCTCAATGCTCCAGTGCTCCGTGGGCTTGTAGGTGATATACACCCATGCCGTGGCATCAAAGAAATTGTTGTTTTCGATTTTCTTGTTCAGCATCTGGCGCCAGGCATAAGAGAATCCCTTGCCGATATCGCCATAGACAGAAAGGTCAAGATAGTCGCCCTTCATTCCCGAGTTGGCATGTTGCACCTCGCTGCCTATTCTATCATTGATATAAGACGCTCTTCCAGACAGGTCTACATTCACCGTTGGTGAGTCCTGGGCCTTGGTCTGAAGACTTAACAAACTCATAATGCATATAGCCAATATGCCGTTTTTCATAAAAGTGTTTTAATAAAAGGTTATACAAGTACGGTGCAAATGTACAACAAAAACCTTTACCGACAATAAGAAAACGCTAAAATCTATGATATTTATTCAATTATCATGCAGTGCGCCTTACAAAAAGTCTAATTCCTGCCCGCCACATCCCCACCTCCTCCACCGCTGAAAGCCACCTCACAATAAAAAGCGCACGAAAAATTTGGTAGTATCACAAAAAAGCCGTACCTTTGCACACGCTTTTAGGAAACAAGCATTTTGGAGATCCGCTAGCTCAGTTGGTAGAGCACAACACTTTTAATGTTGGGGTCTTGGGTTCGAACCCCAAGCGGATCACATCGTAACAAAACAATGTCAAAGAGGATTCTACTTCGGTAGTATCCTCTTTTTTGCTTATATACAGTCAGTAACGGGCGAGCAGCTTGATATCCACGAATTGAATTCATTAATTGGCTTTCCCTCCGGCCGCCTAACCTTGTTTCTTAATCGGCGAAGCCAACAATTCTTCATTCTTCATTCTTCATTCTTCATTCTTCATTCTTCATTCTTCATT
>OLSD01002307.1_pt1 | contig 13646 bp, 14 predicted proteins | sample 1672211 | NCBI WGS metagenome assembly OLSD01 (sample SAMEA3136659, study PRJEB25190) | human gut metagenome | reverse complement strand
AAACATTATACATTAACAATTATACATTAAAAAAGATGTTATTACTTTTATTAATACTTTTCGGAGTCCTCTCCGTCCTCGCCCTCCTCATTATCCTTTGGGATTATTTCAAGCATGGAGGTGCAGCGGTATGGGACACAGAACATCCTGGTAGAATTATTACCATGAAGGATGCTAAGAAAAATAATATAAAATAGAATAGAACAGAGATATGAATATTATTAAAACAGATATAGAAGGCGTTCTTATTATAGAGCCACGCCTCTTCCGCGACGCTCGAGGCTACTTCTTCGAGAGCTTCAGCGAGCGAGAGTTTGAAGAAAAGGTTGCCCCAATCCTGGGACACAGTGTTCACTTCTGCCAAGACAATGAGTCTATGAGCAGCTATGGCGTGATGCGAGGCCTGCACTTCCAGCGCCCACCTTATACCCAGAGCAAGCTGGTACGTTGCGTAAAAGGCAGAGTGCTCGATGTAGCAGTAGATATTCGCAAAGGATCACCAACCTATGGCAAACATGTGGCTGTAGAGCTGACTGAAGATAATCATGTCCAGTTCTTCATTCCTAAGGGATTTGCCCATGGCTTCGCTGTCCTCTCAGAAACAGCCGTCTTCCAGTACAAGTGTGATAACTTCTATCATCCAGAGGCAGATGGAGGTATCTCTATCCTCGATGATAGCCTCGGTATCGATTGGAAGATTCCAACAGAGCATGCTAACCTCTCTGAGAAAGATACAAAACATGCTATGTTGAAAGACTTTGATAGTCCATTCGACATCAATGTAGATTTATACAAGTAAACAAAATACTAATCATTTAACATTAAGACAATGAAAGGAATAGTATTAGCAGGTGGTAGCGGTACACGCTTGTATCCTATTACCAAAGGTATCAGCAAGCAGCTGATACCTATCTTTGATAAACCGATGATATATTATCCTATCTCGGTATTGATGTTGGCAGGTATCCGTGAGATACTTATTATCTCAACTCCATTCGATCTGCCAGGTTTTAAACGTCTCTTAGGTGATGGTAGCCAGTTCGGAGTTAAGTTCGAGTACGCTGAGCAGCCATCACCAGATGGCTTAGCTCAAGCTTTCATTATTGGAGAGAAATTCATTGGTAATGATTCTGCTTGCCTCGTGTTGGGAGATAACATCTTCCATGGTGCTGGTCTTAGCCAGATGCTGCATCAGGCAGTAGTAGATGCAGAACAGAATAACAAGGCTACCGTTTTTGGCTATCGTGTAAGTGATCCGGAGCGATATGGAGTTGCAGAGTTTGATGATCAAGGCAATTGCCTCAGCATTGAGGAGAAGCCAGAGCATCCTAAGAGCAACTATGCTGTGGTAGGCTTGTACTTCTATCCTAATAAGGTGGTGGAAGTAGCCAAGCATATCAAGCCTTCTGCTCGTGGTGAATTGGAAATCACAACAGTCAACCAGGAGTTCCTGAAGGATAAGGAGTTGAAGGTTCAGACTATGGCAAGAGGATTTGCCTGGCTTGATACCGGAACCCATGATTCCCTTTCTGAAGCTTCTACCTTTATCGAAGTCTTGGAGAAGCGCCAGGGCTTGAAGGTGGCTTGTTTGGAAGGCATCGCATTCCGACAGGGGTGGATTACTGCAGATCAGTTAAGAGAGAATGCACAGCCTATGTTGAAGAACGACTATGGTAAATATTTGCTTTCTATACTTAATGAAACTGAAGGAACTTTAAAGAAAAATTTAGAATATTAAAATATAAGATAGGTGAGGGAGAGAATAAGAGCATTTTTATGAGCTACTTTTCGCTCTGTTCTTGAACTCATCTATCTTTCTTGAGATTAAAATTAATGAATATTTTATAGAAAAATATAAGTTCCTTTATTTCATACTATTGTATAGAAAATATTGTATAATAAATCTCTAAACTAAAGAATAAATAAATTGTATTGCTTTTTATGGTTAACATAAATAATAGTATTATTGTAAAAAATACTAGGGATTCTATAAAAATATGGGTGCAGGTGTAGAAAATATAGGAAAGAAAGATGTGATATGGAGTTATGTGGCCACAATCTTTATGGTTGGGTCTGGATTCTTCCTATTACCATTTATCTTACATAAAATGCCTTCTGAAACTGTAGGTATATGGAATATATTTACAGCAATCACAAGTTTAGTCACATTATTAGATTTTGGATTTAGACCAACGTTTGCGCGTAATGTGAGTTATATTTTTTCAGGAGTAACAGAATTAAAGAAAGAAGGTGTTGTACAAACGAAAGCAACAGATAAAATCGATTATTCTTTATTGTTGGGAACAATTAACGCAATGAAGAAGTTTTATCGTCGCATGGCTTTATGTGTATTGATACTCTTGCTTACTGTTGGTACTGCATATTTTTATCTTATTCTGGGCAAGCATTCTGGAAATCACACTGATGCTTCAATTGCATGGATTCTGCTAATTTGTATTAGTTGTTATAACTTGTATACCCTTTACTATGATGCGTTATTAATGGGTAAAGGGTATGTTAAGCAAAATCAACAGATTACTATAATAGGTCAAATTACTTATTTTTCTGTTGCAATAACTCTTATATATATAGGTTTTGGTTTAACGGCTATCATTTGTTCTAAACTCTTGTCTGTATTGATAAGAAGGTATCTCTCATATAAGACGTTCTTTACGAATGATATGGCAATTTGTCTATCAGTCCCATCTCCCAAAGATGACAAGGAAATTCTGGCTGCGATTTCTCCAAATGCAATTAAGGTTGGCCTTACAAATTTTGGAGGCTTTCTGGTTTCAAAATCTTCAGTTCTACTGGGGTCGGCATTTTTGTCATTGGAAGAAGTTGCGTGTTATGGAATTACGATTCAGGTGATAGAAATCTTATCGCAATGTGGAAATGTTATATACAAATCATATGTTCCTAAATTAGCACAATTTAGAGTCCATAAGGATATTGTATCACTGAGGCGGATATATTTATTATGCATAGCTATGATGGTAGTAATTTATTTAATTGGAGGTACTTGTTTGATAGTACTTGGGGAGTGGGCTATGAGTATAATAGGCAGCGATACAAAATTTCTTGAGAGATCAATGATAGTGGTGCTACTTATAATTAGTTATTTAGAGTGTAATCATGCCATGTCAGCTGGATTTATTTCCGCAGATAACCGAATTCCTTTTTTTCTTCCCTCTATAATAAGTGGAGTTGCTACAGTGATTCTTCTATGGATATTTTTGGATTTTTATAATCTCTCATTATGGGGAATGATTTTGGCACCAGGTATTGCTCAATTAGCTTATCAGAATTGGAAATGGCCTAGTGTCGTAATAAAAGAGTTATATAATGGTAGATAAAATACATATATTTAAATAGAATACATATAAAATGATTGTATATTTAATTGCTCTAATTTTCCTTTTATATGGAAGTATTACATTTGATTTTAAGTCTAATAATCAAAATAGACGTGAATGGTTTATGTTTGAATATATTGTATTAGTACTTATTTCTGGATTTAGATATGAGGTAGGAGGAGATACATTGGTTTATATGATGCGATATGCGGATTATCCTCTTCTAAGTCAGCTTCCAACTTTGAATTTCTCTGAGATGGATAATGGTCCGCTATGGTATGTGCTTGTTGCACTATGTAAGGCAATATCGCAAGAATTTTATTTTTTTCAAATTATCCATGCTCTTATAGTTAATGGAGCGTTTTTCTGTTTTTTTAAAAAACACTCTAATTTTCCATTTACTGCAGTTTTATTGTATGCATTATTGTCATTTTTCTATTATAATACAGAAATTCTTAGGGCGTCTTTAGCTGTTTCTGTTTTTTTATTAATTGGCTTTGATGCATTAAAGGAAAAAAAATGGGTACTCTATTTAATATCGATTGTAATATCATTTGGATTTCATACAGAAGCCCTTTTTTTGTTAGTTTTACCCTTATGTCACTGTTTGTATCGTATTAGAATTACAAAAATATCCTTGGTGATTACTATTGCTATTGGAATTGTTCTTCTGAAGTTCTTAAATATTATGCCATATCTTCAAGAATATTTGAATTTTTCAGAGGCTATGGATAGGCGATTAAACGGATATTATGCAGACGAAAGAACTGTTTCTTTCAATGGTGTTATTGCATTGGTACTAAATAATTTTATTTGGATTGTTATAGCAGTAATTCACAAAGATAGTGAACGCTTTGAGAAAGCTTTCTTTCTATTATTTATAGTTATTTTAATCCAGACGACTAAGTATACAGTATTTCTTGGAAGAGTAATTGATTTCGTAAAACCAGTCCTTTTATTAATGTTAGCAGATGCATTTTGGAAAATTTTTAAACAAAGAATGTACTCTACACAAATCTTCAAAATTCTTTTATTAACATTTACAATGTATACTGGGTTCATGCAATATATTGACGGTCCTAAGGGAATGGAGTATTGGAGAAGATACATACCATATCATTCCATTTTTACAGATGAGCATGACTATGATAGAATTAATATGATGTATAATTATCGAAACAAGTAATATGAATGGTTTTAAAAAAATATCTATAGTAATTGCTACATATAATGGAGAGAAGTATTTACGAGAACAATTAGACAGCTTGTATTCTCAAACAAGAAAGCCAGATGAAATAGTGGTAGTTGATGATAGGTCTACTGATGGGACACGTGAAATATTGGAGGAGTACGCCGCGAAAAAAAAGTTAAAATACATGATTAATAAAGAGAATCTCGGTGTAAGTAGGAATTTTGAGAAAGCGGTTCTTTACAGTACCGGTGATTATATAGCAATATGTGATCAAGATGACGTTTGGATGCCTGAAAAGATTCAGATTTTGTCTGATAAGTTGGCTGAGATTGAAGAAAATAAACCTGCTTGTGTCTCGTCAAGAAGTATTGCTGTAGACAAAAACCTAAACAAATTTAATAACAGTTTGTTTTCTGCATCAGATACTTATAGTTTAAAAGATAATTTATATGGAGCTAAAATTGCACAAGGATGTACAATGATGTTCAATCGTAGATTAGTTGAGATAATGGCTCCTTTTCCTAAGACAAGATTTGTTTACGATGCATATATTGGTTTGTTGGCTGCATGTGCAGGTAATAAGTATAATTTGGTAAAACCACTTATGTATTATCGTCATCATCAAAATAATGTTGTTGCAAAGGATATTAAGAAAAGATTCGACATCACAAGAGTAATTGAACATCTTAGGATGTGGAAACACTCGTCATTATTTGATCATGGGCGTTATAATATATTGAGATTTATATATGAAAAGAATTATAATGATATATCAGAAGAAGCAAAGTTGATGATTAAGCTGCTATTACAGTTTGAAGCTTCAAACACTTTTCATAAGATTCGATATATTGTAAAAGAAAAGCATTTTACATCAAAATTCAAGGTTAAAGCCATAGCTCGTCTGTTATGTACAGCCTTATTACCGTTGTCAAGTAAGGATAAGGAATTTTAAATTTTATTATTATGAATATTTCTATTATTAAACGAAAGTTAAAGACTTTCAGAGAAAGACCACAGATTGTGTTAATTAAACTTTGTCGTTTGTTTGAACCAATTTTGTCTGACCAACTCTTCTTAAAAATCTTATTCCGAATCAGAGTAGGATATTGGCCAAATTTTAGAAATCCAAAATCATTCAATGAGAAGTTGCAGTGGTTAAAGCTGAACTATAAGCGACCAGAATATACCCAAATGGTCGATAAGGTTGCAGCAAAAGACTATGTGGCTAATATCATTGGTGACAAGTACATCATTCCTACATTAGGCGTTTGGAATAGTGTTGATGAAATTGATTGGAACAAACTCCCCAATCAGTTTGTACTAAAGGCTGCACATGATAGTGGAGGCATTGTTGTTTGCAAAGATAAATCAAAGTTAGATATTAAAGAGGCAAAAGCAATGCTTGCTGGAGCAGGAAAGAAAGATTATACAAAGTATAATAAGGAGTATGCTTATCACGACGTGCCGCATCGTTTTATTGCTGAACAGTACATGGAAGATGAGAGCGGGTTTGAACTTAAAGATTATAAGATCTTCTGCTGTGATGGTGAGCCAAAATACTTATTTGTAGCAACAGGTCGTCAGCAGCATGATACTCGCTTTGACTTCTATGATTGCAACTTTAATCACCTTCCTGTTTTAAATGGACATCCTAATGCAGATGTTTGGCCAACAAAACCCAAGAATTTTGAAGAAATGCTTGAGGTTGCAGCAAAATTATCAAAAGGTATGCCAGAGGTGCGTGTGGACTTGTATAACATCAATGGACAGATATATTTCGGAGAATTGACTTTCTTTCATTGGAGTGGCTTGACTCCCTATGAGCCTCGTGAGTGGGATTATAAATTTGGAGAAACTATTAAATTACCAACGATTAAATAAAATCTATGAATAATAAGCTTCAAATATCACAGCGTGGTATAAAAATGCCTCAATCACCAATTCGAAAGCTGGCCCCTTTGGCTTATAAAGCAGAGGATGAAGGTGTTAAGATTTATCGTCTAAATATTGGTCAGCCTGATTTACCAACCCCTCAGAAGGCATTGGATGTGCTAAAGTGTGTGGACAGAACAACTCTAGAGTATTCTCCGTCTCAGGGATATCGTTCTCTTCGTGAGGCTTTGGTAAACTATTACGAGCGCTATCAGATTAAACTTAATTCCGATGAAATTATCATAACTTCTGGCGGTTCTGAAGCGGTTCTGTTTGCCTTTATGAGTTGTCTGAACCCAGGTGACGAGATTATTGTGCCAGAACCTGCTTACGCCAACTATATGAGTTTTGCTATCTCTGCTGGTGCAAAAATCCGTACTGTAGCAACAACTATTGAGGAGGGATTTTGTCTGCCAAAGGTAGAGAAATTCGAGGCATTGATAAACGAGCGTACGAAGGCCATACTTATATGTAATCCAAATAATCCAACAGGTTATTTGTATACGCAGAAAGAAATGAATCAAATTCGCGATTTGGTAAAGAAATTCAATCTTTATCTCTTCTCAGATGAGGTTTATCGTGAGTTTATTTATACTGGTTCTCCTTACATTTCTGCTATGCATTTGGAGGGTATAGAGCAGAATGTAGTGCTGATTGATTCTGTTTCTAAGCGATACTCCGAATGTGGCATACGAATTGGAGCTCTTATTACAAAGAACGAGCAGGTACGCAAGACTGTAATGAAATTTTGTCAGGCTCGTCTTTCGCCTCCTCTTTTGGGACAGTTGGTGGCAGAGGCGTCCATTGAAGGTACGGAACAATACTCACGTGAAGTATATGATGAGTATGTTGAACGTAGAAAGTGTCTTATAGATGGAGTTAATCGCATTCCTGGTTGCTATACTCCAGTACCTATGGGGGCATTCTATACTGTTGCAAAACTTCCTGTGAACGATGCCGAGAAGTTTTGCGCTTGGTGCCTAAGTGATTTTCGTTATGTAGATGAGAAAACAGCTCTGATGCAACCATCTGGAAGTAAGAAGTTACCTGTAGTTGGCGAGACTATAATGATGGCTCCTGCAGCAGGATTCTATACTAATCCAGATTTGGGTAAAAATCAAGTTCGTTTAGCTTATGTACTTTGTAAGGCTGATTTACAAAGAGCTCTTATGATATTGGATAAAGCAATTAAAAAATATAATAATAAGTAAATATGGCTAGTTCAATCAGAAAAATTTTAAATAATCCAGCTTTGCTTTTTTTGACCCTGGGTCATCGGGAGTGGTTTAACTGGATGAGTAATAAGACATATATTAAGATTGCATATGTCTATTTGGGTGAAATGGCGTTTTATATAACTTCTGGTTTAGGAATGTTTACACCTGTAGAATGGAATCTTAAATTAGGAGAAATGATAAAACTTCCATCAAAGATATAGTTATATTGTTTATCAATCAGATAAAAAATGAAAATACGAATTTTTATCGGAGGTCTTTCTGGTGGTGGTGCTGAGCGTGTTTGTTGTAATATCGCCAATTTCTTAGCGGATAAAAATCATGAAGTAGAGATTATAACGATGGCTGATGACAAGGCTACTTATGGTTTAAATTCTAAAGTTCACCGTATGATTCTATTATCAGAATCAGAAAGAAAGGGTTTTATATATAATTCCGTAGTTAGATATAGGAGGTTGAAAGAGTGTGTGCGCAATACAAAGTGTGACGTATACATTGTAATGCTTCCAATAACAATACTTCTTCTTCTATCATTAAAAAGATTTACAAAGGCTAAAATAATAGCTTCAGAACGCAATATGCCAACGCTTTATCCTAAATGGCAACAAATTGCTATGAAATGGATAGCTTCTAAAGTGGATGGATGGGTCTTTCAGACGGAAGAACAAAAAGAATGGTATGGTAATCATTTGGGACAAGTGCATAATTCCATAATTCCAAATGCAATCAACGAACAATTCATTCTTGAACCATATATTGGTGAAAGGAAAAACAAAATAGTTACTGTTGGTAGATTAATGCCTCAGAAAAATCAGGAATTATTATTACGTGCTTTTGCTAAAGTTGCAGCTGTTTTTCCTATCTATAAATTACACATTTATGGTGATGGACCTTTGAAAAGTAAATTGCTTCAAGTAGCTAAAGAATTAGACATAGAAGACAAAATTGAATTTGAGGGTTTTGTAAGTAATATTTCAGAAAAAATTAAAGATGCAGCTCTGTTTGTCTTATCTTCTGATTTTGAGGGAATGCCAAATGCGCTTATCGAAGCGATGGCTCTTGGGGTTCCTTGTATTTCTACTGATTGTAATGGTGGTGGTGCAAAATACCTTATAGATAATGGAGTGAATGGTATTTTAGTTCCTAAAAATGATATTAACGCTTTATCAAAAGGAATAATAGAAATACTTGAGAATCCATCAAAAGCTTCTAAATTTGGCTTAGAAGCGAATAAAGTGTGTGTAAGATTACATCCACAGGTTGTATATTCGAAGTGGGAAGATTTTGTAAAACAGATAAATAAAACTGAGAAATTATGAAGACAATAGTATTCCTTGTTGAGCAAATTGTAAATATGGGGCCTGAAAATGTAGTTTTGGATATTTGCCGTTGCATAGATAAAAGCAAATATACCCCAATAGTATTTTCGTTGCGAAATGAGGACGCAGAAAAAACAATAGAGCATAAGTTTCGTGAATTAGGTATTGAAATTGTACATTTCGGATTGGGAATGTTGGACCAAGAATTGCATACAAAAAAGGTGGCTCGTATTGTTAAAAAAGCGTATCAAGAGAAAGGTGGTTATATATTGCATGCTCATACATATCACCCTCAGTTGGTTGCAAGTCTGATGAATGGAATAAATACAGTGGCAACAATTCATAACATTTCTGGTGAGGATTTTGTAATGAAAAAGGGTGCGATTATGGGGCGATATATGAAATGGCGATTTGATCGAACATTGTCAAAGATGAATTGTGCAGTAGCTATTTCCGAATACATGATGGAGTATTATTCTGGCATGTGTGAAAAAATAGTGAAGATACCTAATGGTGTTTCATTCAAAAAAGACGATATGTTTGATAGGGAAGCTTTTATGCATTCTATAGGGATAGGAACAGACAAAACTGTAGTTGTGGTAACAGGTTCTATATCGGATAGAAAAAATGTTACATATTTAGTGTCGGAAATAAAGTTATCTAAAAAGGATTTTGTGTGCCTTATCGTAGGAGACGGTGATAAACTTGAAGAGTGCCAAAGAATAGTAGGTGGTGATTCTCGTTTTAAATTTGAGGGCTTTCGCAATAATGTTGCAGATTATCTTAGTATTGCGGATTTTTATATTAGTGCTTCAAAGTCAGAAGGACTACCTCTTTCAGTATTAGAGGCAATCAATATGGGTGTTCCTTCATTATTATCTGATATTCCACCGCATAAAGAAATTGTAGTTAACATGAATACTAAAGGAGTTAGTTGTTATCATTTGGCAAAGGGAGAACTTAGTGTTTCCTTTGACAATGCTTTTTCAAATAAATATGATCATAATGCAATTTCACGAAGAGCCTATGAAGTATATAGTGCTCAAGTGATGACCAAAAAATACGAAACAATTTATGAACAAATATAAATAATATGGCAAATATCGAGCAAATGATAAACTACCAGTTGAACAAAGTTCCTGGTGTTAAGAAATATATCAAGCGTGCATACCAGTTGGGTTGTTATGCTGTGAGTAAGAAGATAAAGTCGGAGGGCAACATTGTGAAGGTGTCGCCTGACGACCCTACGCATGAATATTTCTTTGGTTACTACGACAAGTCGCCATGGGATGCCACTATGCGATATATGATTTGCATGAGGGCTAAGGACACTTGGAGTGAGCCTGACCCTTTGGGTACGGCAGATATCCTACTTATTGACACAAAGGACGGCTATAAGATAAAGCATATAGCAACTACGCACACTTGGAATGTGCAGCAAGGATGTATGGCACAATGGTTGGGGCCGGATTTCAAGTCTCGCATATTGTATAATGATATGCGTGAGGGTAAGTATTGCTCTGTGATACTTAACGTGGAGACGATGGAAGAGCGAGTTCTGCCAATGCCTTGTTATACTGTTTCTGCGGATGGCAAGACAGGCTTGAGTCTGGATTTCTCTCGCCTGCATAGTCTGCGATTAGGTTATGGATATGCCGAACTAGAAGAGAAAACAAAGGGAGAGGGTTTGCCTAATGCTACTGCTGTATGGAAGATAGACATTGAAACAGGAAAGGCAACAGATTTGTTGAAATATACTGACTTCGCAAACTTTGAGCCTCGTCACGAAATGATGGAAGAGGGAAGTGTGCATAAGGTGAACCATTTGATGCTTTCGCCAAACGGCAAGCGATTCATGGTGTTGTATCGTTGGTTCTGTGGTCAAAGAAAGTATACCCGTTTAGTAACATGTAATGTCGATGGCTCAGATATGTATGTATTAAGCGACGACGACATGGTGAGCCATTGCTATTGGAAGAATGACGAGGAAATAATTGCTTTTGAAAGAAAAAAAGAATTTGGTCCTGGATATTATCTGATGAAAGACAAAACACAGGAATGGACTCATATTTGGCCTCAGTTAAGTAATGATGGTCATCCTAGTTATTGTCCTACAAATAATAATTTAGTTGTGTTTGATACTTACCCTAGCAGAAGTAGAATCCAAGAAGTAAAGATTGGACTTGATACTGATACTGTAGGTGATAGTGTAAAGGTATTGGCTAGAGTTTTTTCACCATTTAAATATGATAATGATACTCGATGTGACTTGCATCCTCGTTGGCGTCAAGACGGTAAGGCTATTTGCTTCGATAGTATCTTTGAGGGGCATCGTGGTTTGTATATTGTAAATCTTGATTAGTTTTGCTATGAATAAAGTTGCTGTAATTTTACCAGTATATAAGAACGATAAGGTTCCTTATATCAAATTGTCCTTTGATAGTATCTTGAATCAAACTTATGGGAATATCCACCTTTATGTTGGGGTGGATGGTCCTGTAGGGAAGGATTTAAAGGCTTGCTTGCAAGAGTATGAAAAGGATGAACGCATTAGTGTTGAGTGGTTTAAGGAAAACCGTGGTCTCGCAATAGTTCTAAATGACTTGCTGGATATTTGCTTTAAAGCAGGATATGAGTTTGTTGCCCGTATGGATGCGGATGATATTTCCATGCCAAACCGTATAGAGAAACAAATGGCTTTTTTGCAGGCAAATCCAGATATTGATGTTGTTGGTGGAGCTATAGAGGAGATTGATGAGAATAGCAATAGCAGAGGAAAGACCATTGTTTATCCGGAAGGACCGAACGAATGCTATGAATTCTTCTCCCGTAGAAATCCCCATGCTCATCCTGCAGTTCTGTTTAGAAAAAGTTTCTTCGAGAAAGCTGGTTGTAAATATCGTCCTGAATATCGCCAGAACCAGGATACCATGCTTTGGTTGGATGGCATGAGTAAAGGTACTAAACATGCCAATTTGCAGGATGTTGTTTTGAGATTCCGCTTTACCAATTCTCTTTTCAAAAAGAGACGTAATGGTTGGGCGTTTGCAAAGAAGCAGTTGCATGATCGTAAGATTATCAACAAGACTCTGGGTTATGGCTTCGGAGCAACTGTATTTGGTTACATGATGTTCTGTATGTTGGTTTCACCACCATGGGTGAAGAAGATTGCTTATAAGGTGTTTAGATAAGAATTACATGTTTTTCAAAAGATTATTTGATATAGTAGCATCCCTTTGCGGTTTGCTTTTGATATGGTGGATATTTCCGCTTGTGGCTTTTCTTATTCATAAGAAGATGCCGGGAGGTTCGGCTTTCTTTGTTCAGAAGAGAGTGGGAAAGGATGGCAAGTTGTTTAAGTGCCATAAGTTCCGCTCGATGGTGGTGAGTCATAATGGTTCGTCGGTATCGGTAGCGGGTGATAGCAGAATCACTCCGTTTGGTGCGAAGCTCCGCCATTATAAGATTGATGAGTTGCCTGAACTTTGGGACGTGTTGATAGGTAACATGAGTTTTGTGGGACCTCGTCCTGATGTTCCTGGTTATGCTGATAAACTGGAAGGAGATGATAGGGATGTTCTGAAGCTTCGTCCTGGCATCACTGGTCCTGCTACGCTGAAGTATCGCCTGGAGGATGAAATGATTTCTGAGTATGTGGCAAAGAAACAGTCAGAGGGTGATACTCGCCCTATGCAGGAGATAGCTACAGAGTATAATGACAAGGTGATATATCCTGATAAGGTTCGCCTTAACTGCTATTACTATCGCCATTACTCTTTCTGGAAGGATATCGAAATGATATTCGCAACAGTGCTTGGCAGAAAAGTGAAGTTTGCAGGGGAGGAAGTATAGTGTTTCATGGATGAATTCTACGAATGGCTGAATCCTCGGATTCCTGTGGAGTATGTGCTCAGCTCCTTTCTTGTGCTTTCTGTCGCAATCGTAATAGGATTGTTAGTGATGAAAGGGCACTGGGCGAAGATGTTCGTGCTTGAGAGTTTGCTTGCGGAATATTATTTCCTGGTGCTTTTTTCTACTGTGATTTGTAGAGCGAGTCATGGGGAAAGGCATATCGAAATCATGCCGTTTTGGAACTATCCTGATATTTGGAATCGGGTGGATTATCCGGGTGATTTGATTGAAGTGTTGCTGAATATTGCACTCTTCGTGCCGATTGGATTGCTGCTTGGAGGAATTGGTTTTAAAACCAAGAAAATCCTCTTATCGGGAATCTGTTTATCGGGGATTATTGAGGTTTCACAATTCGCCTTTTGCAAAGGGCTTTGTGAAACGGATGATGTAATGCATAATAGCATAGGGGCATTCCTTGGATATCTGGGATTCCTAGGAATTCTTAAAGGGAAAAGAAGGTTGTTTTCGAAATTCTCTGGCTCTCTTTAGAAAAAAGATTTTTTTCGAAAACGTACCCATATTTCTTTGTTGATAAAGCGAGCTGCACTCGGCAATTTGAAAGCGAGCTTTCATTGCACTCATTGGCATCGCTTTTTCCCATTAAAGAAGGTGTTTTTTCGAAAACCTACCCGTCCTTCCTTACCCTTAAGGAAGGCTCCACCTCTCACCCCTGCCCTCTCTCCTCAGGAGCGAGGGAGAA
>OLSD01002291.1_pt1 | contig 13690 bp, 13 predicted proteins | sample 1672211 | NCBI WGS metagenome assembly OLSD01 (sample SAMEA3136659, study PRJEB25190) | human gut metagenome | reverse complement strand
GCCGAAAAATCTGACTACGCATCTTACGCACAAGCTTTATTCAGTGTTTCCCTAATATTTGCATCAGATAACCAAAGATGCCCAGCTGGACGATTGCCAGCAGGGGAAAGAAAATGCGGAAATACCAGTGCTTGGTCTTGTGGTGAAAGAAGAACATGCCGATCGTGCCGCCGGTACCGCCGAACAGCAGTGCCGCCAGAAACAATATCTTTTCCGGCACTCGCCACTGGTGGGTGCGGGCACGCTGCTTGTCTACGCCCATCAGGGCAAATGCCACCAGATTCACCAGCACAAACAGCACCAGAAGCACATAATGGAAAATCGCACTCATTTGGCTGCTCCGCTTCCGGAACGCAGCTGTCGGGGGAGAGCCGCGTTGATCGCTTCCTGCACCGCTTCATTGGGGGTGAAGATGATGCGTGTCGCACCATACTCCTCGGTTTCCAAATCGGCGTAAAATTCGCCCTCACCGGTGTTGTCGGAACACAGGACAATGGTGCGGTCAGGATCGTCCGGAACAGCATCTGTCATTTCGCCGTAAGCATCAAACTTGGCAGTGCTGACCGTGATGAGGTGCACCCGCTTGCGGCGTGCAATGATCTTGTCCACGTCCATTTCCCCGTTGGTGACAGCGTATTCATATTCCACGGAAGTACCCGTGATCAGGAAATATGCTCCGTAGATGATCGCACAGGTGATCAGCAGGATAAACGGAATGTGTGTGACAAACACCAGAAAGACCGATGCGACACAAAGCACTACTGCCAGTGCAATGATGCCGGCACGCTTGGCATTGTCACGGGAATCCGGTCGCTTTTTTACCATGTACTCTGCAAAATTATCCATATCTATAAAAACTCCTTTTATGGGAACGCTCCGGCAAAATGTCGCCCTGTTTGTTCCGGTCGCATTCTGAAAGGACGGATTTCAGAAAAATTATCACAGCCTGCTGTAAAAGCACCGATGTAATACATTTTTTTGTGCAAGTTGCTGAAAACATTTCTCTTTTTGTCGCGTCCAATTACCATTATACCATACTCCTCAAAAAAATTCAAGAAAAAAATTTCAAAAGGGCTTGATTTTTTTTGTGAAAACAGGTATAATGTGATTTGAAAACACAAAGACGAAGCGAGTAGGCATATTGCGGCGGCAAATTTCAGCGGATTTTCTGAAAGATGTTGCCGGAGAGCCTGCCGGTACAGAGAGCGGGGAGTGCTGAAAACCCGTCCGGCGGCATATGCTGAAGTTCCCTTCCGAGTGGCTGTGCTGAACCGGCTTTCACAGTAGGTGCAGATGTGGTGTTCGCATTAAGGACAGAAGAGTGACGGCTCTTTGAAAATGGGTGGTTTTGAACAAGCGTGAGCCTTGTCCTGTTTTCACAGGACAGGGCTTTTTTGATATGTGTTTCCCATAGGGCAATACCGCACAAAGAGCGTCTGGCGACTTTGTACGGTATTGCCATAGAGCCAAATGCCCGCAGAACCTGCGGAAGAAAGGAACGATATTATGAAGGAACAATTGGAAGCGATCCGTGCGGCTGCCAAAAAGGCATTGTCGGATTGTGCGGATTCCAAGGTGCTGGAAACCCTGCGTGTACAGTATCTGGGAAAAAAAGGTGAACTGACCGGTATCCTGAAGCAGATGGGAAAGCTGTCCGCAGAGGAACGTCCGGCAATGGGACAGCTTGCCAATCAGGTGCGTGCAGATATTGAAACGGCACTGGCAGACAAGCAGAAGAAGCTGGCGGAGGCAATGCTGGCACACAAGCTGGAGGCAGAAACACTGGATATTACTCTCCCCGGCAAAAAGCAGAAAGTGGGCAGCATGCACCCGCTGACCATCGTGGAAAACGAGATTCGGGAAATCTTCCTCGGCATGGGCTTTTCTGTGGCAGACGGTCCGGAAGTGGAATACGACTACTACAACTTTGAAGCCCTGAACCTGCCGCCGGATCATCCGGCACGGGATACGCAGGATACCTTCTATATTACAGACAACATTCTGCTCCGTACCCAGACTTCTTCGGTACAGGTACACGTCATGGAAAATCAGAAGCCGCCGATCCGCGTGATCTCTCCGGGACGGGTTTACCGTTCGGACGCAGTGGACGCAACACATTCCCCGCTGTTCCACCAGATCGAGGGACTGGTCGTAGACAAGGGCATCACCATGGCAGATCTCAAGGGTACACTGGAACTGCTGATGCAGCGGCTGTACGGTGATGACTGCAAGATCCGTCTGCGTCCGCATCACTTCCCGTTCACCGAACCCAGTGCAGAAGTTGACGTGATGTGCTTCCAGTGTCACGGCAAGGGCTGCCGCATGTGCAAGGGCGAGGGCTATATCGAACTGCTGGGTGCCGGCATGGTGCACCCGAAAGTGCTGGAGGGCTGCGGCATTGATAGCAGTGTTTATTCCGGCTTTGCGTTCGGTCTGGGTCTGGAACGTATTGCTATGCGTCGTTATAACATCGGTGACATGCGTCTGCTCTATGAGAACGATTATCGGTTCTTGGAACAGTTCTGATCGGGAGGGAGAAAAACATGAATTTATCTTTGAAGTGGCTGGCTGACTACGTGGACTGCGGCGTTTCCGTCAAGGAATTCTGTGCCGGCATGACCATGAGTGGCTCCAAAGTGGAAACATATGAAACAGAGGGCGAAGTTGTCAAGAACGTGATCGTCGGCAAGCTGGTGTCCATTACGCCCCACGAAAATTCTGATCACTTACAGGTGTGTCAGGTCGATGTCGGCGGCGACTCTCCGATCCAGATCGTGACCGGTGCCCAGAATATCGTAGAGGGTGCACTGGTGCCGGTGGCAATGATCGGTGCAGAACTGCCCGGCGGTGTCCGTATCAAAAAGGGCAAGCTCCGCGGCGTAGAGAGCAACGGTATGCTGTGCTCTCTGGGCGAACTTGGCCTGACCAAGCATGACTTCCCCTATGCCATTGAAGACGGCATTTTCCTCATCGAGGAGGACTGCACGGTGGGACAGGACATTCACGAGGCAATCGGTCTGAACGATACTTCTGTCGAATTCGAGATCACCTCCAACCGTCCGGACTGCCTGTCGGTAGTTGGTCTGGCAAGAGAAGCTGCCGTGACTTTCGGCAAGCCCATGAACCTGAAAGCACCGGAATTCCACGGCTCCGCAGACAAGCTTAGCGACAGCCTGTCGGTATCCGTTGAAAATGCTGCACTCTGCCCGCGGTACATTGCCGGCATGGTGAAGAATGTCAAGATCGGTCCCTCTCCCCGCTGGATGCGGGAACGGCTTCGTGCCAGCGGCGTGCGTCCGATCAATAATCTGGTGGACATCACCAACTATGTCATGCTGGAATATGGTCAGCCGATGCACGCGTTCGACCAGCGGTATGTCAAGGACGGCAAGATCGTTGTCCGCAATGCCAAGGACGGCGAAACCATTACCACACTGGACGGACAGGAACGGCAGCTTTCTCCGGAAATGCTGATCATTGCCGATGCAGAAAAGCCCATTGCCGTTGCCGGTGTCATGGGCGGCGAATACAGCGGCATTATGGACGACACCAATACCGTCATCTTTGAGTCGGCTTATTTCGAACCGGTACAGGTTCGCCGGACTGCCAAGAAGCTGGGCATGCGTACCGATGCTTCTGCACGCTATGAAAAGGGACTGGATCCGGACGGCTGCCCACGGACACTGAAACGGGCAATGGAACTGGTAGAACTGCTGGGTGCCGGCGAACCGGTGGCAGAGTTCATTGAAGTGGACAACCGCACCGCAGAACCGGTGCAGATTCCCTTTGATCCGGATTGGATCAACCGGTTCCTGGGCACGGAAATTTCCCGTGAGGATATGGTCAAGACACTGGAAGCACTGGAAATTCATGTAGACGGCGACGTTTGCATTTCCCCCAGCTTCCGGATCGATCTGGAGCGTCCGGCAGATATTGCCGAAGAAGTGGCAAGAATCTACGGCTATAACAATATCCCGTCTACCGTTATTCGCGGTGTGGCAGAAGCACAGCTGACCCCGCAGCAGCAGTTCCTGCGAAAGGCAGAACAGACGATGGTGGGACTGGGCTATTACGGTACGCTGACTTATTCGTTCACTTCTCCGAAGTGCTTCGACCGCATCGGTCTGCCGGCAGACAGCAAGCTGCGTCAGACGATCACCATTACCAACCCGCTGGGCGAAGATACCAGTATCATGCGGACGACCACACTGCCCTGCATGCTGGACGTACTGGCAACCAACTATAAGAACCGGAATGCCGCTGTGGCACTGTACGAGATCGGCAAGGAATACCTGCCGACTGGTCCGGACACTCTGCCGGAAGAACCCAACCGCCTGACGATCGGTATGTACGGCGGCGATGCAGACTTCTTTGCACTCAAGGGTGCAGTAGATGCCCTGCTGAAGGAACTGCGTCTGCCGAAGTACACCTATGTGCGTCCGTCGGAAGTGGAGGGCGTTTTTGAGGAGTGCTGTGCACTGCACTCCGGCAGAAGTGCTGTCATTCTCTGCGGAGAAACACCGGTAGGCTATCTGGGCGAACTGCACCCCACGGTGCAGAAGACCTACGGCATCGGCACCAGAACCTATGTGGCAAAACTGCTGGTACAGGAAATGGCTGCAATGGCAGAAACCGAAGTGACCTATCAGCCGCTGCCGAAGTTCCCGGCAATCACCCGTGACCTGAGCCTGCTGTGTGATGATGCACTGCCGGTTGGCAAAATGGAAGAAGCTATTGCACAGGCTGCCGGAAAGCTGCTGGAAGAAGTGACCTTGTTCGACGTATACAAGGGCGACCAGATCGCTGCCGGCAAAAAGAGCGTATCGTTCTCTCTGCGGCTGCGTTCCCACGAGGGCACGCTGACTGACGAACAGGCAGATGCAGCCATGAAGCGGGTACTGAAAGCACTGGCTGCCATGGACGCTGTGCTGCGGGAAGCATAAGAGCAGGGCTTTCTATTTGAGGTGATTTCCATGAAAGAAAAAACGGAAAAACAACCAAAACCGAAAAAGGAAAAGCAGGAGCGTACTCCCAGAGAAGCGACTGCGTTAATGCTGGGACTGGTGGCACTGGGGCTTGCCGTTGTCGGTGTAGCATCGCTGCTCTGGCTGTCTACACTGGTGGCAGCCATTCTGGGCGGCATTGCCGTGCTGACTGGTTTTGCCAGCCTGATGGTGGGAAAAAGCGGAACCCTGCCGGCAATTGTTGCCGCAGTGGCAGGCTTTTTGACCGTGCTGTCCGCGATCATTTCTATGAAGATGCAGTAACCTGGGGCGTGTTGACACGAAGTCTGACATGTGCATTTTAGGGCGATTTTTCTTCGTTCGTTGTTGAAAATCCTTATTCGCATATCATGATAGTATCAATATTCCCTGAAACAGGAACATAAAAAAGCGTACAGAAGTTCAGATACTTCTGCACGCTTTTGCTTTTGTCATCATGTTAACTTAGGATATGCTGCTGGAAATCTGATCCAGAATGCCGCTTCCTGCCAGAATCACCGCATTGACGATCCACATAATGATGCTGATAACAATGCCGATGATACCCAAGATCATGCCGGCTTTCTGTTTGCCGTCGGTGGAACCCTCTTTCTTTGCCATGACTGCCAGAATAATGGCAATGATGCCGCAGATGATACCTGCAAGCGGGATACAAAGTCCCAGCAGGGAAACGATTCCCAGTACCAGAGCCGCAACTGCCTTTCCGTTTTTCTGATTCATGTGTCAATTACCTCCTGTCCCCAAAATTATTTGACAAATCGCACGTAAAAATATGGAAGTGTCAAACAAATTTATTATAGCATAGAAATATGCAAATATCAAGTAAATAAATTATGAATTATAAAAATATTGTTCGGGATATTTGCTTTTTCGTGAAATATAGGGTATAATAAAATGGTCGAAAATGAAACAGCAGGAGGTACGGCATGGCATTTGAAATTGAAGCATTGACGGCGGAACAACGGGAACAGTTTGCAGCGAAGCAGATCCCCGATCCGTTATCTCCCGTTTTAGGGATTCTCAAGCCGAGAGAGTGGATCATAGATGCGGGAAAAGATGTGTTTTTGTTTGCAATCGGCGTGCATCGGGATTACCCGAATGAGGAGTTGTTCTTTTTTCACTGGAAAGATCAAGAGATGATTTTGCCGCTGAGAAAGGAAAACCAGCTGCCGAATACGCGAATCTGGAGTTTCCAAACCTCATGGGAAAATCCCTTGAGATACGTACAGGGGAATATCAGATCACAAATACTGGCAGATTTGAAGCAGGCGTTAGAGGTCTACAGAGTAGACGGAACATCTGACCCCAGCAATTTGGCAGTGCAGGTCGTGTGCGATTTTTAGGCGGTGCTGCAAAAGGTGTTTTTGCACACTTGACAAAGCAAGCTGGTTGTGATATAATAATCTTGCAATGATATAGTAGCAAATTATTACCAACAGAAAGCCTCTGGAGCTGCAACTCTAGGGGCTTTCACCTTGTCTGTCAATAAGGCAAATGAAGTAGGCATATTTGTTGGTCTACGTTCCATTTTTAAAAGCATTTCTGTACACTTGACAATTGTCGTAGTTTATGCTATAATAATTTACATTGAAATAATATAATTGCAAGTAATCACTAAAAAGAAAGCCCCCAGATCTGCAACTCTGGGGGCTTTCGCCTTATCTATAAAAAGGCGGAAATAAGTAGGCTGGTGTCGGCTTACTCTCCGTTCAGCCATTTGTAGACTTTGTACAGCACAATGTCTACTCCAACGGAGATACCTGCGATAATGATATAGTATAGCAAATTATCACCTCCTCCCTGACGGAAGAAGCCGACACTCTATCATAACACACAGAAATTTTTTTGTCAATCCGGCAGAAGTGCTGTCGGATTCCGGCACATTGCGAAAGGAGTATTTCATGATGCCGTACCAATTGAACTGGCAGGAAATCTGTCAGATGATACCCAAACGAAAAGCCGATGCCCAGAAAGGAGATTTCGGGCGGCTGCTCTGCATTACTGGAAGCCGGAATATGCCCGGAGCCTGCCTGCTTTCCACACAGGCAGCCCTGCGGGGCGGTGCCGGACTGGTGACAGTTGCCACGGCTCCGGAAAATCCCATGCGGCTGGCGGCGGCAGCACCGGAAGCAATGTGGCTGCCGCTGGAAACGGACGAAGCCGGATTTCTCCGCAGCAGCGACCAGAACCGGAAAACGCTGGAAAAGCAGCTTTCCCGTGCCAATGCGGTGCTGCTCGGCTGCGGGCTGGGCGTGACCGAAGAAACCCGTCGGCTGGTGCACTGGGTGCTGGAACAGGCGGTGTGTCCGGTGGTGCTGGACGCAGATGGTCTAAACTGTGCGGTTTCCTGCATAGAGTTAAGCAGAAGGACAGGGAAGGACTGGATCCTGACACCGCACCCCGGCGAAATGGCACGGCTGACTGGACGTTCGATTCCGCAGATACAGGAAAACCGTGTGGAAACGGCAACGCAGTTTGCAGCCGCCTATCCGGTGACGCTGGCACTCAAGGGAGCCGGCACACTGGTGGCACAGGGGAGCCGTCTGGCACAGAACCCCACCGGCAATCCGGGCATGAGCCGCGGCGGCAGCGGGGACGTTCTCGCCGGACTGATCGCCGCCTTTGCCGCACAGGGGATTCCGTCTTGGGAGACAGCCTGTGCAGGGGTGTATCTCCACGGTCTTGCCGGAGATGCGGCGGCGGCAGCACTGTCCCAGCAGGCAATGCTGCCGCGGGACTTGCTGGCATATCTGCCGCAGGTGCTGGTCAAGCTGGAACAGGAACGGTGAAATGTATCCGCCCTTTCTCTGCCCAAAATGTGCAACACTGCACAATATTGTCCGAAAGGCTCTGATTGGGAGGAAATTGCATGAAACGAAATTACAGTGCTGTCTTGAGTTTGCTGCTCGCCGGCGGGATCTGCTGTACCGGCTGTGCCAAAGCCGGCGGCGAAGCCACTGCTGCTCAAAAGCTGGGCGGCAGTTTTACCACGGAAATGACCATGACAATGGAGGACTGGACCGCAGCCGGCACGCTGTCCCGTTTGGGTGACGGAGCATGGAGTGTGTCGTTTGCCGAGCCGGCTACGCTTGCCGGTGTGGTGCTGGACTTTTCCGGCGGGGAAGTGACAGCGTCATATAAGGGGCTGGGCTTTTCCGTGCCCCAGTCCGCCATGCCGGCGAAGTCGGTGCTGAGCCAGATGATTCAGGTGGTAGATGAACTGGCACAGCAGGAGGAGATCACCGGCAAGGAGCAGGACGGCTGCGTGTCGGTGGAGGGGGACTTGGAGGGCAATCCCTACACTTTGACACTGACGGAAAACGGGGATTTGTCCGGTTTTACCATGGAAAATTTTGATACCACCCTGACATTTACCCAGTTTCAGTCCGGAGCCGCTGTTGCAACGGAAACCACAACGCTGGAATCACGATAGTTCTGGAAGAAGGTCGCTGTATTGTGAAAACGGTACAGCGACCTTTTTAATTTTCTCACTGCAATTCATGAAATATTTTTATGTGTTGTAAACTACATTCACAGAAATATGGTATGATAAAAGATATAAAATAAAAATATGGAAGAAATCTTCTACAGGCAACATTGTGCAGTGTTGCCCATATCAGAAAGGGGTCGTTTTCATGCAAAAGACACGCAAAATTTTTTCCAGACTGACTGCAGCGGTGCTTGCCGGTGCAATGCTGGTTCCCGGCGGGGCAGTTTCCATGACGGTTTCCGCCGCATCTGCAAAGCCGGTTCTGGACACAGATGTTACAGTGCCGTCAGCAGGCAATGTTCTCATCGGAATGGAGGGCACTTATGCCAACGATATACAGGCGGCTCTGAAGCTGGTGAACCAGTACCGCTGGGAGGCTTGCAGCAATGGCTATCCCAATCCGGTGAACGGCAAAAAGCTGACCAAAAACGACTACGTCCCCATGGAGTGGTCTGCCGGACTGGAATATCTGGCACGGATTCGTGCGGCAGAGAGTTCCCAGACGATCGCTCACGAACGCACCAATGGTTCCAATTGTTTTCAGATTCAGACCCCAGGGGGCTACAGTTCCGGCGGTGAATGCCTTGCGTGGTGGAGCTGGGATCTGGATATGACGACCGGTGTGGAATTGTGGTACAACGAAAAGGACGCTTACCTCAACCAGACCGGCGGCGTGACGGGACACTATACCAGTATGATCTCTCCCAGCAACCGTTATGTCGGCATGGGAGCATTTGGCACCAGTACCGCACAGTACTACAGTACTTCCTGTGCGGAGTTCAGCGGCACCAACAACAGTGAAACGTTCCAGTTCACCTACGGTGATTGTGTCCAGACGCTGGAAGTACCGGCGAGTGCGGTGACGATTTCCTCTAACCAGAGCAAGTACCTGTATTATGGTGACCGGAAAACCTTGCAGCTGACCGCTTCTTATAATGGGCACAGCGGCTTTCCGGTGGAGTATGCCAAGTGGAGTTCCTCTGCACCCAGCGTGGTGAGCATTGAGGGGAACAATACCGCTGTTGTGAAAGATTACGGCAAGGCAACACTTACCGCAGATCTGGGCGGCAAGACCTACACGCTGAATGTGGAAGTGAAAGACATTGTCAAAGGGGACGTAGAGTGCGACGACACCATTGACAGCTCCGACGTGTTCAGCACGCTGCTGCATGTGGCAAGTGTCGGTGCCGGCGTAGGCGGAACGCTTACTGACGGACAGTTGACCGCCGCAGACATTGACGGTAACGGCACTGTGGATTCTACAGATGTTTATTATTTAATGTATTATGTTGCCCTGAACGGTGCGGGAATTCATAGCTCGTGGGACGATGTGCTGAGATAAGAAAGAATTCCACAGAAAAGGGGAAAATCAACATGAAATGGTGGAAAAAGCTTCTGGTGCTGCTGATCGCCGGTGTGGTTTGCGGAGCAATCATGCGGGTAATGGCACTGTGGGTATCGAAAAACACCCTGTCGGCATCGGCGGCAGAACAGACCTACGGCGATCTGACCTACGTGCTGCACAACGGAAACGCCGAGATCACTGGCTGTGCGGCAGGTGTGACAGCACTGGAGATTCCGGCAGAAATCGACGGCAGTCCGGTAACGGCGGTCGGGGACAGTGCCTTTCTCAAGCAGCAGAAGTTGCAGACCGTTTCCTTGCCAGACAGCGTTCAGAGCATCGGCTCACAGGCATTTTCCGGCTGTATCAACTTGCAGGAGATCACAGTTCCGTCAGGCACACAGTCTGTCAGCAACTCCGCTTTTTCCGGCTGCACCAATCTGGAAAAGGCAGTGCTGGGGGACAGTGTGGAAACATTGGGGAGCAGCGTGTTCTCCGGCTGTGAAAGTCTGGCAGAGGTGCAGCTTTCCGCCAACTTGCAGAAAATGGGCGGCAGCGTTTTCCAGAACTGCACTGCATTGAAAACGGTTGCCATTCCGGAACAGGTGCAGACGCTGGGTGGCTCCACATTTTCCGGCTGTTCCCGTCTGTATCAGGTCACACTGCCGGCAAAGATGACCGAGATCCAAAGCTGTGCCTTTGAGGACTGCCCCAAACTGGAAACGCTCACCCTGCCGGAAAGCCTGACCACGCTCGGCTACGGGGCATTTCAAAACTGTTCCGGTTTGCAGAACATCAGCCTGCCGGAGCAGGTCACAGAAGTCGGCGACTACGCCTTTGCCCACTGCACCGCACTGGAGCAGGCGGCAGTTTTCGGAAACGTGCTGACACTCGGAAAAAACATGTTCTGCGACTGCCGCAGACTTGTCGAAGTGACACTGGCGGAGGGCTTGACGGAACTGGGAAACAGCATGTTTCTGGACTGCGTTTCCCTACAGGCAGTGACCATTCCGGACAGTGTCAGCCAGATCGGGGAGTCCACATTCTCCGGCTGTACAGATTTGCAGCACGTCACGCTTCCTCAAAATCTGAAACAGATCGGCGGCAATGCTTTCCGGAACTGCTCGTCCCTCACGGCAGTGGCATTTCCGGAAAAGCTGAAAAGTATCGGCAATGAAGCGTTTTCTGGCTGTTCCGGACTACAGGAGGCACTGCTGCCGGATACGACAGATACACTGGGCTACAGCGTCTTTTATGGCTGTACAAGTCTGGAACGGGTGCGGCTTTCCGATGAAATTACGGAACTGGGGCAGACGGTATTCCGCCAGTGCAAAAAGCTGCCGGAAATTACCCTGCCCAAGAACCTGACCACCATTGGGGAAAGCACCTTTTTCAGCTGTGACGGCTTCACGCGGGTGGAAATTCCCGACGGCACACAGCGAATCGGCTCCAACGCGTTTTCCTACTGCACCAACCTGAAAGAAGTTGTCATTCCCAAAAGCGTGACACAGATCGGCGGGGCGTTTGAGAGTTTCGCCGGCTGTGACAGTCTGACCGATGTGTACTATGCCGGCTCGGAGGAGGACTGGAACAAGATTCGGTTCTGCACGACACTGGACAAGATTCTGAAAGTGCGTATCCATTTCAACGGGGAATTGTCCGTGACCACTACCACGCCGGCAGGGACCACAACTGCCACGGAAACTACCGCGACTACCACAGTCACCACTGCGACAGAACCGGTTGTGCCGTTCATGAAAGGCGACGTTGACGGCGACGGCAAGATCGACAGCAGTGACGTGTTCGCGGCAATGCTCTACGTGGCATACACCGCTGTGGGCAGAGCCGGCAATCTCACTGCTGACCAGATGCAAGCTGCGGACATCGACGAAAGTGGTAGCATCGATTCCACAGATGTGTACTATTTGCTGTACTATATCGCTCTGAATGGTGCGGGTGTCCGCAGTACATGGGCAGATGTGGTGAAATAATGCTTGCGTTAGCGAGTGGCAGAAAGCCTGTATTCTTTTTTTCGGAATACAGGCTTTTTTGTGTTTGGAATGTTGTTACGCTCTACAATTTATAGAATGTTCTCAAAAATTTGTTTATTTTTTTTTTTTTTTGCGGTATAATAGGAGATGCTAGCGTGTATTATGGAAAGTTGTACGTTCGTATAATGACAGATTTGTGAAATGAGTAAAAAGCAATGAAAAAAATCAGAACTTTTTTGGCGGCTTTGACGGCTGTGACCATGTGCGTCGGTGCAGTGCCTGTGGCACAGGTGCATCTGCCGCAGGTGTCTGTTGTGGCAAGTGCGGAAGATCTCACTTACGATAACCTGACGTATGAAATTGTGGGCGATGAAACGAAAACCGTTACCATTACTGGCTGTGACAAGAATGCAACGACAATCGAGGTGCCCGCAGAAATTGAGGGTATGCCGGTAACGAAGATTGGTTATCAGGCGTTTCGTTCTTGCTACAATCTGGTGAAAGCAACATTTCCGGATAGCATCGTGACAATGGACGGCAGCGTATTTGACGGAGATAAAAATTTGAGAACAGTCAATCTTCCGGCGAATTTGAAAGAACTGGGAACAGAAACATTTTCTGGTTGCACCAGTTTGAAAGATGTAACATTGCCGGAACAGCTGGCTTCTCTGCCTTACAGAACATTTTTTGGCTGCACAAGTTTGACAACAGTTTCTATTCCGGATACTGTTGCGGCTTTGGAAGATGGCGTTTTTGCAAACTGCTCTAATTTGAAATCGATTACGCTTCCTAACGGTTTAAAGCGTATGGAAAGCAGCGTTTTTGAAAAGTGTACAAAATTGAGCTCTATTGTTATTCCGGATAATGTTACAACTTTAAAAAGATGGGCATTTAGCAATTGCACCAGCTTGAAAGACGTGACTTTGCCAAAAGAATTGTAGACAATCGGTGAACAGGCGTTTGAAAACTGTACTAGTTTGACTGCAATCACATTACCGGACGGCGTATCGGAAATCGGAACACTAGCATTTTCTGAGTGTACGAATCTTTCAGAAGTGACTCTTTCCAAGAACTTAGATACAATTAAGGATAGAGCATTCTATCACTGCTCAAATTTGAATAATGTTACATTTTATGATGAGTTGAAAACAATTGAGTACAGGGCGTTTGATAGCTGTAGTAGTTTGACAGAAGTGGTGCTTCCGGATTCGGTAACTACAGTAGAGTATAGTGCTTTCGAAGGGTGTACAAATCTGGAAAATGTGACTTTTTCTAATGGAATGGCAGAGATTTCAAGTCACTTATTTAGCGGCTGTACAAAGTTAAATGATGTGGTTTTGCCGGATAAGTTAACTGAAATTGATGCAAGTGCATTCTATAATTGTAAGAGTTTTACCAAAATTACAATTCCGAGTGGCGTTACAAAAATTTTAGGTTCAGCATTTGGCGGGTGTGATAATTTAACAAGAGTGCTTTTGCCGAAAAGTGTTGTTGATCTACATGATGCTCATTCGTCTTTTGGGAAAGCTGTGACAGATTTCTATTACTGCGGCTCTGAAGAAGATTGGGCAAAAATTGATATTTGGGATGGTGATGGCGTTTATGCGAACGCCACTATCCACTACAACTGGAACCCCAACGATCCCATTCCCGACCAGACCGTAACTACCACTGAAACCACAACCGAAACCACCACCACAACAACGACAACTACCACGACCACGACAAAATCCACCACCGAACAGACGACCAATACCACAAACACCACCACGGCGACAACCGCAACGACTGCAACCACCACCACAACGGCTCCGGCAGCTGCAAAGGGTGACGCTTCCGGTGACGGCGTGCTCGACACCAACGA
>OLSD01002289.1_pt1 | contig 13708 bp, 9 predicted proteins | sample 1672211 | NCBI WGS metagenome assembly OLSD01 (sample SAMEA3136659, study PRJEB25190) | human gut metagenome | reverse complement strand
GGCCATCAATATACCACACAAAATTGTGAGAAATATATTAATGGCCTTTCTGTTTTTCTTCATCTATCGTATGGCTATCAGTACCATGTATTCAGATGGAAGATCGTCCGTAAGTCCGCAGGAAATTAAGTCTGCAATTCCAAGCGTAATCTTATCTATTGCTATTGGCATTTTTATGTCAACAACAATTGAAATGGCCATTTTTGAAGGTCAAATAGAGAAGGAACTATCCAAAGAATGCAAGGATTATGTCGCATTAATCGTTGACGAAGAAAAATTGTCTATGCAAGCAGAAATTGAGACTATGAATCGCAATTTTGATGAATTATCTTCACAGATAAAAGAATCTTCTATAGGTAGTAGAGTCTCACTTGGGGCTATAGAAAAGGCAAGGCAAGACAGCTTGTCAGCGCAAATCTCTGCTTTAAAAGATGCGAATTCGAAGAAATTAGTACAAATTCAGGCTGAAGAGAGTGAAAAATTTATGAATGATGTTGACTTTGCCAAGCGTATTGAAGCTATGTACAATGTTTCGAGTTGGGCTGTCAATCCTACATTAGGCTTTATTCGTATGTTTATCTCTCTGATATTCATTGTTATCCTTATTTCGCCAATTATTAGCAAGATGATGTTTGAAGATGGAGCATACGAACAATTAGTTTCAAAGTTCTCTGATGAGATAAAAGCAGAGGTTGATGATGTTGTATGTACTATATCGAATGATAAATTTATAAATCAAGAGTAAATATGGATTACGCTGATTCTTTTACTCCCAAACCTATAAAAGGGGAGAGATATACAACAACTGAAGGTAAAATTGTTATAGTAGATGACATACTACCTGATGAAGGAGTTGTTTTTGTATTTTGTCATTACGAAGGAGACGAACCTAATACAATGATCCCAAACAAAGAAGAATGGGAAGCTATGTTTTCGCATGCAGATGACGTAAAGTATTCTATAAAACTTTCCGCAAATCCTTTGGATGGTGGCACCGCAACTGGAGGAGGATTGTACGATAAAGATTCCAAAATTGTATTATCAGCAACACCATCAGATGGATATATATTTGTAAAATGGAGTGACAATGATATTCAACCGCAACGAAGTCTCGTTGTTTCTAAAGATCTCCAATTAGAGGCTATATTTGAACAAATATCTACAGGTACGTCAACTGATGGCGGAAGTACTATAGACGGTCAGCCTATTGGTGGAACTAGTACTAGCAAGTCTCCAAATAATTCGCAAATAAATTCAGATAAAACAGATGAATTTGAAAATCCTTCAAATGAAAAAGATAATTTTGATGAATATCTCCAAAAGGTTATAGAGCCTATAAAAAAACTTAAGATACTTTTGCAAAATGGCATAACTCTGCCTTTCCAAATTCTTAAGTTGGAGTCTGATGAAGAAATTCCAGCACAATTTTCTGATCCTAATGTAACCAACACATGCCAAGATGAAATCAATAAAATAGAGGCTCTTCGCAAAGAAGGAGAAAAAGTTGAGAATAGAGGTTCTTGGGTTGAAGAAAAGATGTGGAGTTTTGGCGCTTTTGATAAGCCTATGCTTAGAATGTTCAAACAAGATCATGGAGCTAAAACTGGTCTTGGGGCAGCAATCTTTATGACGTCCTTACTGGCATTTTGTACAGGCACTTATGCATTTTATAAGATTAGTAACAATACATTCCTTGCATTTGTTTTTGGCTTAATTTGGGGTGCGATGATTTATGTTCTTGACCGTAACATTGTGGCTTCAATGGCATATAATGGTGAGAAGCATAAAATAAAGAGATTCTTTAAAACATGTGGGTCTGTTTGTCTTCGCCTCTTTATATCGGTTTGTATTGGTATGGTCATTTCTACACCAATTGAAATGCTCATATTCGGTGGAAAGATTGAAGAATATAAGAATTTTGAGCATGAACAGTTTGTTTACAAGTACAAAGAAGAACAAAAACAACAAAAGTTAGACTCTAAGAACAACGAAATAAATAGGCTTATATCAGAAAAAGAGCAAGCCAGACTGGGACAAAGTTACCAGGTAAAAGAAAATGGAGGAAAAGGACCTTTATATCATGCAGAAGAACAACGAGAACTTCAAATACAAGAAAAACTAACAAAGTTAAGAAACGAAGTAGAAACTTTAAGATTAGAGAATGAATGGAATGATGCGGCTTATAAAGAAGAAGCGGAAAAGAAATGGAAACAACAAGAAGATTATTTTGACCTATCAACAGATTTGGCAATTCTTTATAAAGTAACATCTACTATTGAAGAACTTGACAAAATTGCAGAACGCGAAAATAATAAGAGTATTAAATCTTCAAATCTGATTAAGCAAGAAATAAAGGCTTCAAAAAATAAGATTTCCACCGATAGCCAACAATCTGTAAGTTTAGCAAAACAAAATGCAAAGGTTTCAAAAGACAGTCTGCAAAATACAGACAGTCTCGTAGTCAATCAAAGCAAGAATGAGGCAATTGTTAATCCTGCATTACCAAAAGATAACATGATGCATAATTGTCGTGTTTTTATAACATTCTTCTTTATTTTATTGGAAGTTATACCTGTCTTGACAAAGTTATTCTTCAAAGCTGGTGAATATGATAAAGAAATGGTTAGATGGTCCTATCTCAAATCCAAGCTACATAGAATAGAGAATGCAAACAGTTATAACCAGACAATCAATGGTGCATTATCAACTCATCGTAAATACATTCTTGGGGACGAATTCGAAGACATAGAAAAGGCTCTTCAATCAGACGAGAACCAGGAAAATGATGATACAGATGATTTGGATAATATCACATTGCCTATCAAAGGATGCCTAAGAACTGCGCAAGATTACAACGATTGGAGAAATCTCAGAAGATGGAAGTTTGCAATAATTAAGGCAGACGATTATCTTGAAGAAGAAATTAACAAGTTGTTTCCCCAGCCGGCTTCTCCCCCAAAAGATCCCCAGCCGGTTCATTCTCAACCACAAAGTCATTCGGCATCTTCGGATCCTTCTGCTGGTGGTGAAGTAATAGATTAATATTATGAAATGTATATACTGCAATAAAACTATAGATGGCAGATATGTAGAAGACAGATATGGTAATGTATGTTGTGTATCTCATATCGACAATCACGAAGTCGGGGTATGTGGAGAATGCCTCAAGTTAGTACCTCTTCAAGGTAATAGTTTATCTGATGGTAGAATCATTTGCCCTGACTGTATGAAAATAGCCGTGACTCCTTCTCGACCCTATTATTGGATTGAAAAACAAGTCTTAGCTAGATTACATAATTGGGGATTTGGCAATCTCGATATGAACCGAATTACTATTTGGACAGCCACGAGTAAAGAAATGGCAATGTATCGAAAAGATGACATTAATGTATTTAATGAAGGATTTTGTCGTTTGTTTCCAGATACTATGAAAGTGGATCTTTTTGTGGAGTCTCATTTGACAAAAATTCATTTTGCAGGAGTTCTTGCACATGAACTACTACACGCATGGAATTTTCAAAATCTCATCATTAATATACCTGATGAATGGAGCGAAGGCATGTGTAATCTTTCAAGTTTTCTTACTTATAAATCTATCGGATTCCCTTTAGCACGTATTTATGAAGAGAACATGATGAATGATCCAGATCCAATCTATGGAGATGGGTTCAGAATGGTTCTTGACTACTATAACCGTAATGGATGGGATGGAATCAGAAAATATATACAACAATTTAAAATCTAAAAAATATGCCAAATCAATTTCAAGGTGAATCACCTCGTAACCTATTGGAAAAGTGTCTATGTGTACTTGTTATGGATGTTTCTGGAACTATGAATCCACACATCCAGTTCTTAACCAAGCTCTAAAGGATTTCTTTAGAGACATTGAAACAGATAATGGCCTTCCTGAAGGCACAAAGGATCAGTTAGAAATATGTATAGAACAGTTTGACTATGAATATAAGTTCCGAAGAAATCCTTGTTTGCTCAATCCTGGAGAAGTTCCACCAACACTCTCTACACGCCGAGGTACTACAGAATCTGTTGATGCTTTGAACGCCGCAATAAAGATGGTAGAGGATAGAAAAGCTTTCTATAAGAACACCGGTCAACCCTACTATAGACCTTGGATAATTTTTGTAACGGACGGTGAACCTTATCCTTTTAGGGAGGAAGAAATTGCCAATTTCGAAGCAAAAGTAAAAAAAGATGTAGCAGACAAAAAATACATGATTATGGGACTTGGTGTTGGTGACGACATTACACAGAACACCCTTTTACGTTTAACTGCCGGCAAAGCGCATAAGTTAAAAGGGACGAATTTCGGCTCTTTTTTCAAATGGCTAAGCAACAGTCTTGGTGTTGTTACATCATCTAAACCAGGTCAGAAGGTGGACTTATCCCCAGGTGCATCTCAGTGGATGACAAGTTTTTCGATTTGAATTATGCTCTCTTATATAAAAAAATGGTTTTGCTCTTTTTTTCAAAAAGAGCAAAACCTTGGCAAAGAAACGATGCCACACATTGCGGAAGATAGTAATCAAGTAGAAAATAACGTATATACAGGCATTCAAATAAAAACCACTGATGCGACCACATTACATAATGAGAATGTAGACTCTTCTCATTCAAATGATAGTCCTTTCGATGAACCACATGATTACTCAGAAAGAGATATTGTGGATAATGTCCAATATGATGATATTGTAAAAAAGACCAATATGACACTGACAAATGGCAAATATGTTGTAGGATTGTCTATGAGAGGAAAATCACATATTAAAGACAACAAACCATGTCAAGATAATCATTGGTTTGAAAATATACATGAAGGATGGGATTTATATGTTGTGTCAGATGGAGCAGGTTCTGCAAAGCATGCAGAGAGAGGATCTTTAGCCAATTGTAAATTAATTAGTAAGTTAATTAGGCAATTACTTGAAAAGAATAATTGGATAAAAGACAACATTTTACCAACAGAACTTGAATGGTATATAGAGATGCGCTCAATTTTCGAATCAATGCGTTTTTTTTATAAATCTAAAGTAGAAGAACTTTCTGATGGTTCGGTTGTTAAAGATTTCAATGCCACAGCTTTGGTATTGTTGGTCACTCCCAAAGGAATGATGTCTGCTCACATCGGTGACGGAAGAATGGGTTATAAAGATTGGAATAATGAATGGCACCCATTGATGACTCCCCACAAAGGTGAAGAAGCAAATCAAACATTATTTGTAACAAGTAATTGGGATAAACCGACGATACCATCTTTTAAAGTTTCAGGATTGTCAATTCCTGAGATTATGGTTGAAAATACACTTCCGCAAGTAGTAGTATTAATGAGCGATGGATGTGAAAAAGCAACTTGGGAATGTATCATGTATGATGATACGTTAGGAAAATATGCAGATAAAAACCTACCTTTTGCAGGTTTCCTAGACCCTCTGGTTACATCGCTTGATAATGTTGGCGAGGACCGCTTTTCAACATTAAAAGAAATTATTTCAGACGGAACAGAAGCTTGCTCAAGGGAACAAGACGATAAAACGGTATTATTAGGAAGGTATTAATCTTATGCAATACTTAGCAATTGGTCATGGAAAGAAGTTTTCTATTGAGATAGAAGATAAACCAATAAGTGGTGGTGGTCAAGGTAACATCTATAGAATCTCTTATCCGGATGAGTTATCTGACTGCTGCGTTAAACTCTATAAAACAGAAAAACATGCCAAAGAAAACGAGAATAGGCTTAAGTATATGATTAATAACCGACCTGATTATACGGAAATGCAAAAAATCCGTATATGTTGGCCAGATTATTTATTATATTCGAAAAATGAAATTTTTGTTGGGTATATAATGCCTTTAGCTTTCAATGAAAGTAGAGACCTTAAGATTATTGAGACATATACTTTCAATCAAACAATTGCTCAGAAATACCCTAAATACAAGAACTGGAACAAATTTGATTATTCAAACAAAGACGGTTTTAAACGTCGTTTGCAAATGATAAAGAATTGGGCATTAGCAGTCGACATTATTCATAAAACAAAAAAATATGTCTTAATTGACATAAAGCCCGAAAATGTATTAGCAACAGATAGTGGCCTAATTTCTATAGTAGATACCGATTCTTTTCAGATAAATGATGGTCATAACATTTTTAAAGGTCCAGTGGCAACTCCAGAGTATTTTGCGAAGTTGGCTAAACAGATTCAGCAACAAGGTGCTCTACAAACAACCTATTGTGACATGTTCGCATTAGGTGTGTCATTTTATAAGATATTGACAGGCACACATCCTTTTGCTGGTTTCAAATTGCTTCCACCTTACGATACAGATGAGTATTGCAACATTGCATCTCATATTGATGCAGGCCTTTTTGCATTTGGCAATAAAAGACAATATATAGAGTTCTTAAATGATATTAATTTACATAAACGATTTTTGGATTTACCTCCTCAAATTAAGACGCTTTTTCTTAGGACTTTTAATTCAACGACAGGTTATCCAAACGCAGAAGAATGGGTTAATGTCTTAGATGCTTACATTCATAAATCTGCCATAAAACAACCAAGAAAATTCATTGGAGATTTACCTTTGGCAAACACAGAAGCAAGGTGTTTATGTATCCTTATATTTGATGTTTCAGGTTCCATGTCAACATCTATAGATGTTATGAACGAAGCATTAGGAACTTTTGTTGAGAATCTATGGTTGGGAATAGGAGGTTTTTGTGCGAATTCCAAAGAATCTGTGGAATTAGGTATTATACAGTTTGATAGTAAGGTAAGTATTGTACGTCTGCCTCATTTGGTTACATCAATCTTCGATGCTCCAATTCTTCAAGCCAATAACGGAAAAACAAATACTACAGCCGCATTAGATACAGCCATTAACATGGTAGAAAGTAGAAAGAATCAATTTAAGAAAGTTGGTTTACCATACTATCGGCCATGGATCGTTTTAATTACTGATGGAAATCCTGATCCATATAACGAGCATGAAATATGCCGCGTCGCTTCTAAAATGCTTGATGGGGTAAAAAACAAGAAATTTATATTTAATGTTATTGGCATTGGAAAAAGAGTAGATGAAGCTTTTCTCAAATACATTTCCTCGGATAATTATAAAAGAATATCACGAAAGAACTTTAGTTCAATGTTTCAAACATTAAGTTGTAGTTTGAATACAATGAGCAAAGGATTCGATAATGGCAATCCGCTTGATGGCTTGGATGATATTGTTTTATGAGTAAACTTAAGAAGTAACCCAATTCAATATAACATTTTAGAGTAAACTCATATATTTTATGCCTTTATCTGTAAAGGCAATAAACAAATGTAATTATGACAAGGGAAGCGATAGAACAATTATTTGATAGAGCACGACAAGGCGATGTTACAGCACAGGCACTCGTCGGTCAGTTGTTCCTCGAAGGGAAATATATACAGGCGAATAGGGAGAATGCTATTGGGTGGCTGAGAAATGCCGCTCAATGTGGCTGTCTCTATGCTCGCGAATTGCTTAACGACATGCTCAGTCAGCCGTTCAATCCTAAAGAGCAGCGACAAGATGGACAGAACGTCCAATCAAGTAATAATCCTGCTACAGATAATCATGACTACATGACCGAGCTGGATGGACTTATAGGTCTTGATTCTGTAAAACAGGAGTTAGAGTCGCTTCGTAACCTCATCAAGATTCAAAAAATGCGTGCAGAGAAGGGACTGCCCAATACTAATATGAGTTATCATATGGTGTTTACAGGCAATCCAGGTACAGGAAAGACAACTGTGGCTCGCATTGTTGCTGGCATTTACAAAGAGATAGGTATCTTGAAGAAAGGCCATTTGGTTGAGACCGACCGTTCAGGACTTGTAGCTGAGTATGTGGGACAGACGGCACCCAAGACTAACGCTAAGATAGATGAAGCTATGGATGGTGTACTCTTCATTGACGAAGCTTACACTCTTGTTGGAGAAGGAAGTGATTACGGAGCAGAGGCCATTGCCACTTTGCTCAAGCGTATGGAGGACAACAGAGATCGCTTGGTGGTAATTCTTGCCGGTTACACCAACGAGATAAAGGAGTTCATTGACAGCAACCCAGGTCTGCAGTCGCGTTTCAACAGATACATTCAGTTTGAAGACTACAACGCAGATGAACTGGTACAGATTCTTCGCAGCCATTTGAAGAAGTCGCACTATAAGATAAAGCGCGATGCCTTTGAGTGGATAAGCGAGTATATACGCACAAAGGTGATGACGAAGGACGAGAACTTCGGCAATGCCCGTTTCATCCGAAATACCTTTGAGAAAATTGTGCAGTATCAGGCTGATAGATTAGCAAGGCTAAGTAACATCTCTAATGATGACTTGATGATTATCACTTTTGATGATGTAAACAAATTGAAATAGCAATATGGACGAGATATTAAAAATGTTCGGTGGCGCAGAGAATATCTGGAATGCCATTCAAGAGAATGCCGCTAAAGTCGGCATAGAAGTGACACACACCATGCTGGAACTCTTCTACGTATTGAAAAGCCCCAATACAAGTATGATAGACAAAACGCTTATCGTGGCAGCCCTCGGCTATCAGCTACTGCCGGAAGATGCACTTCCTCGCGACAAGTATGGATTCCTCGGATTTCTGGACAACGGCGTTACCTTGGCATTTGCCTACAACAGATTAAAGTCGTCTGTAACTCCTGAAATTGAGCATCAGGTGAATAATATTCTCTCAAATTGGTTTGGAAATGCGACACAGTCTGAAACTGCTGATATTCCAGAAAATAACGGCAATCAATTCGGTGGTTATACCTCCCAACCTATTAATGTAGAGCAACAGCCACAAGGCTACAGGCCCATGGGTGATTGCGGAAGCTATAACCAGCCCTTTCAGAAGCCTCATAAACCTATTTGGAACGATGACGATGATGTTGTCATCGACTGACACTGTTAATCAAGGAGGATATTGAATGAACATCGAAATAAGAGACGCAAAGAAAGAAGATGTTGAGATAGTCGCTTGGACAGTGTTGACAGCATTGGATATGAACTGTGATGATATGGACAAATTCATCAAGTCTTGCTCGGAAGAAGACACCATCTACTCATGGCGGAATTCAATAGTTGCAACTGTCGACGGAAAGACGGTTGGTTGCTTGATTGCATACGAGGGTAGCCGCTACAAAGAACTGAGGAACAAGTCGTGGCTTCAATTGTGGGATGATATGGATTCTGAATATCTAAAGACAATAGAAGCAGAGACTGTAGACGGTGAATATTATCTTGACTCCATGGCTATTCTACCAGAATATAGAGGCTATAGCATAGGCAAAATGCTTCTGATGTATGCAGTAGAAAAAGGGAAAGATTTGGGATGTATGTACTCCACCCTCTTAGTGGATGTTCATAAACCAAGACTTGAAGCCTATTACAAATCTATAGGATTTGAACAGTATGGAGAAATGGAGTTTTTTGGTCACTATTATAAAAGAATGAGATATGTATTTGCTTGAACACATACCTTTGATATTTGAAATTCTCGGAGCATTTGGATTATTATTAATTGCTTTTTATTGGTTTTCACGACCTGTAGAGAAAGACCGTCTCATGTATGGCAATAAGCCATTCATGTTGATTGTCTTTATGTCTGTTTTTATTATTTGCTTTGTACTTACACTATGCTTATTTGGTGAACTATTTGATAGCAATAACATTGTTCATTGGAGTAATGATGGAACCACTGTAGTTGAACACTGGTGGGCTATTATTAGTCAATTTGCTGATCCAGGAAACTTACCTTCATCTTCTGGTAATGGGCGTATAATCGCATTTATCAGTGCTGTATCTGGTGTGGTATGTTTGTCTGGACTTCTAGTATCATCAATTGTAAGTTACCAAACTCGTCGATCGCAAGATTGGAAACAAGGAATGATTCATTATAATAGAAATTTTAATAATTATATAGTAATTATAGGTTGTAATGAACAGACAGCAAATATAATAAAGTTTTCTCTTAAACGCAAAGATGTAGAATACATATTGATTCAAACACGTCAAGATGTAGAAAAAATGCGCAAAAGACTAGATCTTGATTTGGACAAAAAGGAAGAAAATAAACTTGTCTTTTATTTTGCTGAGCGTACCTCAATTGAAGATATTGAATCTTTGCATTTAGAGAAAGCAAAAGAAATATACATATTAGGTGAAGATGCTACGGCTGAAAATGAAGAAGACCACGATGCTTACAATATTGACTGCTTAGAGAATATCTCTAAGTATATGAGCAAGGATGATGTTAAGATATATCGTAAAGAAAAACTTAACAATGAGAACAAAATCAAATGCCATGTGAACTTTGAATATCAAAGTACGTTTACGGCATTTAAAGCAACTCATATATATAGACGTTTGGACAAAGACATTGAATTTATACCATTCAATATTCATGAATTATGGTCAAAGAAAGTGTTGGTAGATAATTTCGCTATTTATCCTGATGGTGAAAAAGGAAAGGTAAAGGTACAGAGATATTTGCCTATAGACGGAAATAACGGTATAAACTACGACAGTGAAAAGACTGTACATATAGTTATTGTTGGCATGAATCAAATGGGTACCGCCTTTGGCATGCAAACAGCTTTACTTGCTCATTACCCAAACTTTATAAGGGACAAAAAGCTCAGAACTACCATTACATTTATAGATGACAATGCCAAAGCAGAAGGTGATTACCTTAGAGGTAGATTCGCTTCGCTCTTCGACTTGTGCAGATACAAATATGTAGTCTGCCAAAAGGATGACTTGCAAAATGAAGGAAAACCCATAGAGGACGTTCCGTTCACAGACCCAATGGAAAATGGTGGTCGTTACGATCATTTGGGAGAGAACTTTATGGACTTGCAATGGGAGTTCATTCAAGGAAATGTGGCAGAAGATAAGATAAAAGACTACCTTATAAGTCTCACTAGCAACCCCAATAAAATCGTTACAATAGCTATATGTCTGAATCATCCGCAACAGGCTATAGCAACAGCTCTTTACCTTCCTGGAACTATATTCCGTAAAGGACATCAGGTTCTTGTATATCAGAAAAGTAGCTTTGACCTTATAAACAAAGTAGCAAATGGTGAGTTGGAATGGAAAAGGTATAAAAACATGTATCCATTCGGAATGATAGAAGGTTGCTATATGGGAGAATCGTTTGACAATACAATGGCAAAACTGGAACATTTCCTATATGGGTTTATTGCATCAAGAGGCCACGAAAAACGAGAAGAAATACTTAAAGATTTGATAAATGAAACGCAAGGACTAAAAATAACAATTGATGAATTGTGGGATGAATTGGGCATCGTTCAGAAGTATGCTAATATAGATTTAGCTGAAAGTATTCCTACGAAGCTAAGGTCAATTATGGGAAAAGACTATCATGGATATCCGAACGAAATAAGTAAGGTTATCAATAAAGATGGCATACTCTTAAAGAAAATGGCTGAAGCAGAACATAACCGTTGGCTTACTGAACGGTTGATTATGAGCTTCAGACCTGTCGACAAACATGAAACAAGAGAAGAAGGTGTGATATTAAAGGATTGGAGCTTTTTTACCAATTCCACATTGACAGAAAAAGACAGAAGAAGAGAAAAGAGACGCTTAATAGATAAGAATAGAGCGCATTTGGATATCTGCTCATATGAAAAATTAAAGACAGTAGATCCTAATCTGTTGCCAAATGATGAAAATGTAATATACTACCTTCCAGCCTTATTAAGGCATTGTGAAAGAATGAATCTTGAGACATTGTTAAGTGCATCGGGGAGAGACGGTGAATTAACCAAGATATTCAAAACATTGCGTTATATAAAAGAAGACAAAGACAGTATAGGCCATTCTTTTTGGATGGGAGAAGCTCCTATTACAGAATATCAATGGAATGTGGTCATGAATCTAGGACAAGTTCAAGAGAAGGGGATTAACGCCCATTTGCCTGTGGTAAGCAAGAGTAAAGATGAAATAGAAGACTTCCTAACCATCTTGCGTAAAAAAACGGGCTTGTACTTCACCTTGCCCTCACTGAAAGAATGGGAATATGCTGCAAAAAAATCCACAAAAGAATATCTTCCTGATGTTGATGATAAATCAAGAGAAAAGGTTTGGAAGGAATATCTGCATTATGGGGACAACAAGGGGTGTATTCCGGTTATGGCGCTAAAAAACAAACAGCAAAACAAATTAGGACTGTATGACATTTTGGGAAATGTTTGGGAATGGACAAGAACAGACATTGAAGGACAAGATTCATGTTTCTATTTTTGCGGAGGAAGCTGGCGCTTTAAATCAACAGAATGCAATCTAAATAAAGACTATTGGAAAACATTCTGGAATTCTAAACTATCGTCAAATGATATTGGATTTAGAGTGATATGGAAATATGAAGAAAATTGTAATATCGAGAATATTGCAAATGATGATAACAACTCAATACAGGTTGAGGAACAAAGAAAGAAATTTGTCAATGAATGGCTAGATAGGAACATCAAACATGTAAATGGCGGATTCTTTGTAATGGGGACAGAAAATGCAGAAACCATACAAGAACTATCCCACATTTATGATGGTAGAGATTTATTTCCGTTCGTGAAAGTATCTGATTTTGAAATCTCAGCTATTCCTGTTACACAAGGACTATGGAACGCTGTCATGAAATCGAACTTAAAGAATAACAAATCTGATCACAAAGGAAACTCATTGCCACAGACAAATGTTAGTTGGTGTGAGATTGTTAACATTTTCTTTAATGAACTGTATAAAATATCTGGGAAGAGATTCAGACTGCCAACAGAAGCTGAGTGGGAATATGCCGCAAAGGGTGGTAATACAAACGGATTATCCGAAAAACTATCACTCGTTTTTGAAAATAAGCCAAAATACGACTCTGTCAAAGACATGTGGAATGAGGCATGTAAAATAATGGCTAACCACAAAAAATACAATCGTTTTAGTGGTAGTGATAGATCTGAGGATGTAGCATGGACGAATGAATCAACTACTCAGCATGTAGGACAAAAGGCGGCCAATGAACTTGGACTGTACGATATGTCTGGAAATGTATGGGAATGGTGCCTTGATTATTACAAAATAGATTTCCTTAAAGATTGCATAAAAGGAAACATAGAGGGTTATGATGGTATGGAATACCAAACAAATGGTTATGTTACAAATCCAGTTTGTTCCGACCAATCTTACTCTGCACATGTCTTCAAAGGAGGTAGTTGGCTGTTCAAAGATATCGAATGTACTAATGTGTATAAAAACTATTGGATAGATGACGACGAAGACAACGATCTTGGATTCAGAATCGTATTAGACAATGGCGTTATAGATATGAACAAATTCCTCAACAATTAAACACACACCTGTTTATTATGTTAGAAAGAATACAAAGAATAGCTTTAGCTCGTATATTGTCAGACTTAATAGAAGCTGACTTAGTACTGATGCGATAAAATCGCACGGTTATTAAAATTCATCAAATAAAGTGAGTTCTTTGAAATCTTGTTTTTGAATGATTGAGTCCTTTGGCTTAGTTATGAGGCCTCTCAAATCCTCCCTTTCGAGTGCGGAGATTCTTATTAACGTAGCCACCTCGGTGATTGAATACGGACTTTTGTAGTCAGCCTTGATTTTGGCGA
>OLSD01002286.1_pt1 | contig 13731 bp, 10 predicted proteins | sample 1672211 | NCBI WGS metagenome assembly OLSD01 (sample SAMEA3136659, study PRJEB25190) | human gut metagenome | reverse complement strand
GTGATTTTTTATGAATTTGAGCAGACATGCTCGAATGTGCAATTCATCCCATCACATATAGAGGTGAGGGAATTCTTGCTACGGTTGTTAAAATAGATTTTTGTTTTTTCTGAATGATTAAATCTGGAATTTTGTTTAACTGAAATAAGATTTTATATTGACATGTAAGCATGGATTGAAAATCCATCATTAAGATTTTTTTATGTACACGATAATCTCGCTTGAGTTCTATGAGCAATTGCTCCATTAATTGAAAGGCGTTCTGAAATTCCAAAGCATCCCAGTGTTCATAAATTCTAACTAATAAGTATACAAAGTTAATTTGTTGCCGGTTTAACGGATCTGGAATATTATCTTTTAGTTTTTTCAATTTTCCAGCTGCTCCCGCATAATTGTTACGTTCTATCAGTGCAAATATCTTCTCAAGTTCTATATCACCAAATACTTCTATTGGATTATCAATATAAAATAGTTCTTCGCTTCCCGGCTCTGGTTTTCGGAAATCTGTAAGATACTTTTCAGTTCCTACATAAACAAGCTGTACATTTATCAGCGAGCCAGCTAGTGCAGCCGCTGCCGACATGGTTTTTGTGCCACCTGTGAAATCAATGTAAACTTTTTCCGGTTTATCCCAAGTAATATAAACCTGTTTTATTCTCTGATATACACTTAACGAATCTGTAGAATCTACCAGACTTTTGTCATAATCTGTCACCTTCAACTTTAGATAATCAACAATTTTATTCAGGATATTTTCTGTTTCTTCTGTATACAGAAATAGTATTTTCTTTGGCTTCAATAAAGAAATATTAAGCACTAATGGTTCATATGATGTTCCTACTGACAATATCAGGTAATCAACCTCTTCAAAGACCATATCTGCATTTCGTTCAATATAATTTTCAATAATCGGCTGCATCAGATTCTTTTCATAATAACGTTCCGCCTTTTCTCTCTGAAGAAATGTTTTCCGTTCCATTGACATCCATTTTTCTGTTAACTCACGCAGATTCTTTTTCTCATTTGTCTTCATTAAAATTCCTCCTGTTCTAATTTAACAAGTTCACAAATGCCCTCAGCGGGCTTCTACTTATTTCTTCGATCGGAATGACAGTCATTTCAGTTGCTGCTGGAAAGGTGTGTCAATGCCCTCAACGGGCTTCTACTTATTTCTTCAACGCTAACTCTATGACCATTGTAAATGGACGGATGTGTCAATGCCCTCAACGGGCTTCTACTTATTTCTTCAAAACAACAAATGAAAACAGAGTATCCGTAGAAATGTGTCAATGCCCTCAACGGGCTTCTACTTATTTCTTCAACGCTAACTCTATGACCATTGTAAATGGACGGATGTGTCAATGCCCTCAACGGGCTTCTACTTATTTCTTCTATACAGAAAGACGTTGAATCGTTGAAAGATGATTTGTGTCAATGCCCTCAACGGGCTTCTACTTATTTCTTCTAAAAAGGAGAGACCTGACAAATATGTTAAAAAACGTGTCAATGCCCTCAACGGGCTTCTACTTATTTCTTCAGTAGTCCAAACCATGTTGCAAGTTCTTCACAGGAAGAGTGTCAATGCCCTCAACGGGCTTCTACTTATTTCTTCGAAAGTGCAACTTTTAAAAATTCCTTCAAGAGCTGTGTCAATGCCCTCAACGGGCTTCTACTTATTTCTTCTTATGTGAGATTTGGGAGCTATTATGTACGGTGCAGTGTGTCAATGCCCTCAACGGGCTTCTACTTATTTCTTCCAAGGTATGCGCAATGGGAGAAAACGTGATTTATGATGTGTCAATGCCCTCAACGGGCTTCTACTTATTTCTTCCCAAAATAATTCTGTTGAACAGTACAAACCACAGAATGTGTCAATGCCCTCAACGGGCTTCTACTTATTTCTTCACTTTTGGCATCGAATATGATGTTAATGAAATTAATGTGTCAATGCCCTCAACGGGCTTCTACTTATTTCTTCAGAATAACAAGATGAAGAAAAAATGGACAATGATGTGTGTCAATGCCCTCAACGGGCTTCTACTTATTTCTTCTTTATATCTGGAGGGATAACAATGAGTAAATTAACGTGTCAATGCCCTCAACGGGCTTCTACTTATTTCTTCTATTATAAATTTAAGAAAGAATTAAGTAAATAAGTGTGTCAATGCCCTCAACGGGCTTCTACTTATTTCTTCCGGAAAAATGGGCAGGATTAAGAGACCAGGAAATGTGTCAATGCCCTCAACGGGCTTCTACTTATTTCTTCGGTACCCTCCCAGAACCCTTGATTTTACTGAGTTCTGGAGAGGTTTTTTGCAAGTAATTAACTGAATTTTCTGTCAATTAATATTTTCCATTGTTTTTTTATGCTTGCGCTGTGGAAGAAATATGTATACATATTTATAATACTCTTTACTACATCATTCTGTCAATATGTTCAGAACTTTTTGTAACAAATTATTTTTCATAACAGACTCAAGTCTTTCATATGCTGTTTTCTTCTTTCCCTTCATGTCACGTTTTGTTTGCAAATACTGAAGAACTTCTTCTGACTGAGGTTTTCGCTGTTTATCTGTTTCAAACCATGTATTTAAAATTTTACATATAAGAGGCATTTTCTTCAGATCTGATGTTGTAAATATTAAGTTTTTTTCACTTCTGTTTTTGACATAAAGCAGCTCCTGTCTCAATTTCTGAACTGTTTCCTGTTTTACTCCCGCAGCGCTTAGTTTTTGACTGAAATCTGCCGATATTTCCGGTTGACCTTCATTAATAAGATTCCATTTTCCATCAGAAGTTCCCCTGATAAATTCTATTGCATATTTTTGTTTTTCTGCAGAATTTTCCTCTATCCTAAAGTCTTCATATAATACTGCAAATCCATTATTCTGACTTTGTGGAATAAATATATTCATATCTTTTAACATAAAGGCTATCGATTTGTTTAGCCATTCTTCCATTTTTGCAGACGTAGGAACTTTTTCTCTGGCAATAATATGTGCATCTACATTTCGGATGTCATTTTTTATATTTAAATATAATTCCATAAATCTGCACATCTCATCAGAAACAGCTTTTCCCTTACCCCGGGCACTCATATATGCATTTACCTTCCTGTCAAAGTGTTCCTTCACCGGTCTTCGTTTGTCATACTGCTGTATGTACCGCTCATATTCGTCACTGTTCAGATTTTCTGTATCCATAATATAAGTTCGAACATATCTTTCCATAATATAAGTGATAATACTTTCCTGAACAGAAACTGCTGCTGCTCCGTATCGTCCCTGTTGTGTAAACAGCTGAGAGAGTTTTACCAACATTCTTGCATAGGGATACATGGCTGTTTCATCTACGAAACGATCTGAAAAATCCTTTCGCAGATCTTCCAACATTAGTTTTGCCTGACTGGATAACTGCAATGAGTCAACATCAAGATTTACAATATATTTTATTCCTGCCTCAAGATAATGAAGATTATTTGAATTTAGAGCATAATCAAAATGCTGAATCTCTGTAATAATCCCATTAACTTCATCTGCATTGTCTTTATTCTTTTCCATTTCCAGACATTGATAAAGTTTTTTTACACTGCCAAAGCTTCGAAACTCACTGATTGCATTGATCCACTCTGTCAGTTCAGAAACTGTATTGAGATTTACCAGAGGTGTAGCATTTCCCTGTCTTGCATCAAACATTCCATAATATACTGTATAAGAAATCTTCTTATTACTGATCATCCCTACATAACGAATGAACATCATCATGTACAGAGGGATTGATCGGAATCCATTGGAAATGTCAAATATAATCCTGGTATTTTTCTCTTTATCCAGAATTTGATTAAAAGCCTCAAACAGAATATTAAAATATTCATTCAGCTGCTCTTCGCTGCTGCCATTGGGAATAATCGCTATTTTTACCTTTTCAAATCTTCCTGCTTTGCACAGAAATGCTTCAACCGCTTTCCAATCTGTTTTTTTCTCACTGATCAGGTTTCCAAGTTCCCTGCCTTCTTCTTTTTCCTTTTCATCCAGATCTTGACTATACCATTTGATAACATCATCCCATTTTGAATTACGGGTTCCTATAAAAAGCATTTTATCTGGATTTTCTTTCTGCACAACTGCGTCAAATGCATACCCAGTATTGGCTATTCTATTCCCTTTTTCATCAATATAAGTGGTATTCTGATATCCTCCAAGTCCCAGCTGTGTAATAAGAATGGTTTCTTCTTTTTTCTTTCTGTTAAACTCTTTCTTATGTACAGACGGATGCAGTTCTTCATCTGATTTTGGCTTCATCCGGCGATTATCATATTCCCGAAATCCCTGGAAACAAAATTCCACTTCCTTACGGGAAATATCTCCCTCAGACAATTCTTTTACTTTTCGCTCTGATACTGCTGTAAACACTTTTATCTTTTTGCTCTGGAGAAAGTTGACCATAAGATAAGTGAAACTGAACTCTCCCTGGCATAAAACAGCAGAATTTCTTTCATGCTCCAGTATGCAGAGAATTCTTTCACATTCTCTGCATGCCAGTTCATATATTTCATCTCTGCTCATTTCCGGAGAAATAGCCGGAAAATGAATATCCACTATTTTTCCATACTCCGATGCCTGTCTGGTCTGTTTTTCTCCCCAGTTTGCGGATGGATGATTCGTATAATTTATGAACATTTCTCTGTTCCTTCCTACTGCTTTTTACATACAACTTCTCTGATTTCCGGAAGTGGTCGTTGTCTGTTCTGGTATTCTCTTTTATCAATACTCATATACCTGATTGTAGTTTCCGCAGGTATCTGCTCTGAATCTCTCATTGTAAGAAATCCCTGGATCCTCGGAGATTTTTCAACACTTCCTAACTGCAGTTTTTCTGCAATAAATTTTTTGTAGAAAAGAATCAGAGCATCTGTATCAAGTTTTTTGAATGGTGACAGACTCAGCATATTGCTTGATAAGTATGCTTCTTCCATATCTATCTTTTTTGCATCTGTAACAACCACAGAAATATTTCCATATCCATAGGCTTTTGCCTTACCGATATTCATCCAGGATTTTTTTTCCAGACGGACCGCCCACAGAAGGAGTCCCAGCTCATCCTCTGTCAGATTATGAAATCTGATTTTTCCTCTGAACTTTGTTCCTGCAGGTAATGGACACAATGTAGATGCTGCTTTCTCCTTTCGAGGATCAAGAGGCTCTACTTTTGGTTCCTGATTATGCAGCCAGTATTGTTTCACTCCACGCAATTCAAAATTATCTGAATTGTATGTAGAAACATTTCTCTCATCCTGTTTCAGATAATCCAGATAACTGGTAGGTTTTGGCTCTGCAAGGATTAACTTTCTTCCTGTTTTTTCCTGACATTCTTGCACGATCACTGCGTCAGAAAATGAGATTCTTGATTTGTAACTGCTCTGTTCATTACTGTATCCGAACATTGCTTTCGCATAGTCAATCTCTTTCTTTTTCTGATTTTCTGACAGACCTTCTTTAATGGTATGATCATAGAATAAACGAAGTCTCGGCGTAAAGCCAAAGTACAATCTGCCATTAAGTTCAACATAAAAAACAGGTTTTATCTCTCCTTCTTTTGGGAGATCAAAAAATTCCCGTCCGCCAAATTGTTTTAACGTATTTTTTCTTTTTTCTATATCAATTTTGAATGCTTCAATGTCTTTTGGTGGAATATCTACAGGCTGTTTCTTCTGATCTATTTCAGGGATTATATAAACTGCCTTCTTTTCGTTCATGGCACCTGTACTGATCACAGTTCCATTCTTTTCGTATTCTCCTGGTTTTCCAACTGCTGAAACATTCTTTAAATCCTGAATCTTATAAGAAACTGTATCATAAAAAGGTTTGTAATCCCTGTTTCGTATGCCAATATAATGTACCTTACCATTTCTAACTTGCTTTACAAACTTTTTATCCAACAGGTGTTGTGTCTTGTATTTTCCATTCAATACAAAGAAATCATATGGATATTTTCCTTTTTCTCCACATGAGAGAAATTTCAAATATTCTTCACCCATTTTTCTTTCAGGGATTATATAATAATTCATTTTCCCATATTCTTTTTTTATACTGTCCACACAGGTTTTATATATTCTGTAGCCTGTTTCCGTTTTTGTTATATATCCAGCCTGTACTTCCTTCAATATACTGATACTCTTTCCATTTCCAACCGGAAGCAGTCTGTTTCCCAGAATAGTTGCATATCTCTTTCTTTCTGCACCTCCTGCAACATTTCGGTACATAAGCGCATAATCATCAATGTCATCATCGAATCCGGAAAATCCCAGAATCTGGACATTGTTTCGAATCAGCCCACGTACAGAACTTCCGGGAATGCTGTACTTTCCATCACGATTTTTATAAAAATGATGCTCCTTGGTACCATCGTCAATAAAAACAGAAGTCTGCGCAGTCATTTCATAATCAATCTCACCGGAAATTAAATTTTCTTCCACACTATTATGTGCTGCCGGTGTTCTGTCTTTATAAGTATAAAGCTTTTTAGTAAATGGAACAAAGTTATAAGGTGCACCCACATATTTTCTTTCAGCGTTTTGCCCGGAATTACTGCCATTACGTTGCTGTCCATTATTTTTTCCAGAAACACCATTTTTCTTTTTCATTTTATTATCTTTTTCCGGCATATTTTTTCCACCCTGCATATCACTCATCAGTTTTTTAAGATCAAACTCTTCCATATCGCTACCTCGTAATCTCCAATAATCGGTTACTCAATTCCAGTCAGCCGGGTTAATGCAATATTAGCCTGTCCATCTTTGTCATAATCAATATACTGCTTTACTTTAATTATCTTGCCTGCTGCCTGAAATTTATTTGCAAGGTCATAAGTTTTTACAATTTCATCTTTTTCATCTTTATCCCTTACTTCTACAGCCTGCATCTGACCATCACGTCTGAAGAAATGCAGTTCTTTTTCTTCTGAAAAAAAGCGGGCTTCCGTACATTCTTCCCAGTTAATCTCACTGATGCAATCTGTTTTCGTAAGTATTATTTCACTTATCAGATATATCAAAGCATATTCATAATCCGGAATATGTGGTCTGGCTTCCTCTGTGCTCATTCTTTTTATTTCATATGACATAATCTCCTATACCTCCTGCACTGCTGCGAGACACTGGCTGATAATCTGATTCTCATCCAGTATTCTGTTATTTTCGAAATCCAGAACTGCTACCTTTTCTGAATCACGACAGTCTTTCACAACTATCTTCTTCACCGAAATCATACCTTTTCCAATATTGTATCCACTTCCAAGGTTCATCGCCCCGATTGCAAGATCTCTAAGTGCCATAACTAAAATCCCACATGTTTTTTCCGGGAAATTCTTATTTCGAATTGTAAGTCTGAGATTCAGATCACCAAAGACATTTTTCTCAGAAAAAAGTCCTCCATGTATTACACCACCTGTAAACTTATCAATATGGATACGTCTTTTCAGAGGAGCCATATCATTTTCTTCCCTGTCTCCTACCACTGTATCATACACAAACAGATTCCCTATTTTTCCGCTATAGTCATCAGTTCCTCTTTTTCCGAAAGCATCTTCGATAATAGATTCACATTCTGTTCCATTCTCAGATAAATACTCTGCAATCTTCTCCATCTGCGCACGCAGAGCACCTTTAAATGAACTTCCGGGAATGATATAATCTCCTTTCCCATTCCGTATGTTTTCACTGTCTGCCGCATCCTGTCCTACATCCAGCGTAGAAATACTCTTTACAAGCAGTTCTCCTTCTGTATGACCTTCCAGCAGAATCTCAAAAGCATTTTTCATTTTGCTTTTGTTTTGCAGCGAGGTCGTAATCTCCTTATAATTTTCTTCAGAAAGTTCCTCTTCTTCATACCACAACTTTCTGTCTTCCGGTTTTGTCATATCAAATTCTCTGCAGAGTGCCTTGGTAACTTTAATGTACCCGCATCCATTACTCTTCTGACCGCCTATCTGGATAATTCCCTGATTCATAGCCGTCAGGATATCTTCTATCTGATCTTTGCATCGTGCATCATAAAGATATATTTCAAACACAAATTCTGCACCTGCACTTATGTATTCCATATTAAATTTATGTCCGGATTTTTGGCTTGTTCCTTTTACAATGCTCTCCTTGCATGTTCCGCTTACAGGATCAATACTTACTCTGGGCCTGAGTTCCAGTTTCAGATCTCTCCCCTTATTTTTAAAACAACCATCTGAAAAACGTATTTTACTTTCCTTTTCTGATGCGTTTGTGCTTTCTGTAAATTTTCTGTCTCCAAAAAGATCTCCTGTACCATTATCTCCATAAGCCTGCTCGTAATAGCTTCTGAACACCCCGGCGATACTGGATGCCTGGATAAAAGGAACACGATCCACCGGATGGATCAGCACTTCCTCCGAACTTCCCTCAGCACTTCCTATATGCAGCGGTTCCCGGCATTCTGCCTTTATCACATATTTAATTATCTTATTATAGGAATAATTCAATGCCATTTATTTATCCCCCTTATTTTTAAATCGTATCAGACTGGTCAGTAATTCCAGCTTCAATGAATCTTTTTCTGTCTGGCTCATCAGTTCTGATACGGGTATTCCCATGACATACCCTTTCTGTTTTCCACTAAAGCCCACCAGTTCTTCCAAATCTGTTGCATATAACTGATCTACGTATTTTTTTGTTTTTTTCAGGCTGTTATGAACTTTCTGCACACTGTTTGTCTCTTCTTTTTCATTTGCATGCTCCAGATAGTTATAAATTGCTGTTTTGGCTTCCTGAGGATTGTATTTATTAGCTGTGATTCTGGAATCCAGTTCTCCCAGCTGACTGTTACTTGTGCGTGTTCCCCAGAAATTTTTCTCCTGTGATGCTTTCAGAACATACTCCTGTATTTTTCTCTCCAGTTTGTTTTTGTAATAAGATCTGGCAATTGTCCTGAGTACTTTACTGTCCTCTTTCGTAAGTTCTGTTTTCTTTTCCTTTACTGAATCATCAAAATATTTTTCTGCACATTTATACTGTATCTTTTCATAATCTTTCAGGAAAAGGACTCGTCCAAAGCCTTCATTGATACGTACTCCAATTCCTGTATCTGCCAACTTTCTCATATTTTTCGGAGACAGAACTCCATCATAGGTAAAATGGAAAACACTTCCTTGCTCATACGCAGGGAGAGACGGGATTTTTATTCCCCAACTTCTATTGTATCCACGTACCTGAACTGTTGAAGTCGCACAGAATGCTATATTCAGATTTTGGACTCCCATTTTATTCTCCAGGGCTTTCAACGTCTCTTCTGTAAATCCACAGATTTCTCCGTTCTGATCTATAAAAGCTGTATTAGAAAGCAACATCATATAGCAGGAATTTTTCTGCTCTTTTTCCGGAAGATACTCCTCATATGGAAGCTGTTCTGTTATTTCACTACTTAAGACCTCACACTTTCCAAATCCTGCTGATCTTGCATTTCCAAGTATGATTCTGTCCGTAAACAGTTGTTTTATCATTTCTCCTGTTTCATGATCATTCACAGCGATATATCCAGAAAAGCAATAACCCGGTGATATGTATTCATTACGGAAAACGTTCTGTTTTTCTCCTTCGTTCAGATTGATTTTTATTTTCATATCTGAATTTGTATCGACACTGTAATAGTGAATACATTCTTCATCCATATAAGAAAACCTGCCTAAAGATGCTCTCTTATATCCTTCTGTAAAATCTCCCCTAAGGACTACATTTTCTATTTTCTTTTTGCCCTCCGTCACAGTCTTGTCTTCATAGAATCCTTTTGGTGACGGAAGAAGAGATTTTCCATCCTTATTGATATATGCATTCAGATATCTTACGTTATCAGAAAACAGATCTTTTTTCAGGTTCTCAAAATCCGCTCTTTTCGCCAGCTGATTAATGATCCAGCCTCTTATGGTTGTTCCCGGAATATACCTTAATGTGGTAGTCTGTCCATTCTGGCTTGTACTGTCATCCGCAATTCTGAGAGGTTCTATATTTTTTATCTGATATTTAATATATTCAGTCATCGTTCTCCCCCTATTCTGCCACAGAAATTTTTACTTTTCCGAAACCACGGTTTCTCATCGTTCCGATCCATTTAATAAGAGAAAGTACCTCTTTTACGAGTTCTCCGTCTTCCTGTCTGCAAGATATATTGCTGTAAAAACAAAGTCCTCTATTTACACATCTTGCCATTCTCAGGCTGCCTTTTTCTACCATACCATCTTCAGAAATACTGGTAAATGTACGCAAATGAGTAAGGGAATCCAATATTTCCTGTGGATTGTCCTGTCCTGTTTCTTCTATTACGCATTCCTTTACAGCATCCGATATACAAAAATCAGAAAATACCAGTTTATGCTCTTCCACAGCGCTGTCATCCCCGCTTTTTCCGAGTAATTCTGTAACTTTATTCTCAATTTCTTCTTGACTCAACCCGGTCCAGCTTAAATATCGGTTCAGCTCTTCTCTGAAAACTCCTTTAAATGTTCCACCTTTATAATATGGAAATCCATATTCATCTGATAAAACAGCGATATCTTCTCCGCCTGGAATACTTGCTCCATTTCCAAATATCGCATCTGAAATCAATTCCATTTTTATTTTCACTGTTCTGCCTCCTCAAATCCAATATATGTATCCCATGCTTCGAGAGCATCAAATATGGCAGCCCTCTCTACGTTATCCTGTGTCCTGACAAAAAGTTTACGTTCCAGACCTTGTCCACTGGCTATTTTATCTGTTGATACTTCTTTATAAATACCCTGATATCCTTCCAGAGCGATTTCATCCAGCTTGTTAAATTTTGTAAAAGAAGCTGATGCAGTTTCACCTTCTTTGAGAACAGTACGCAGTTCCTTCATTTTTCCTCTGGCATATGCAATCTTTTCATCCTGAATTGCAAGAATCAATTTCTTAAAGTTTTCATATCTTCTGATAGTTTCTTTCTTCATAATCTTGTCAGACGCACTTACAATATAAGGGCGGAGTTCCATCCGTTTTCCATCCAGCGTCTGATAATCCTGTCTGATTTCCTCCAGTGTATCCTTTATTTCTCCAAATTCAATATGCCAGTCAATCGCCGAAATATCCCGTCCTGTACCATCTTCACTCAATGATGCTCCGAATTTCTTTGCATTACTGCATAACATTTCTGCAAGCTCATAAGCCTTGTAGAACGGATATTTCTGATGAACAACAGCAATACCGCCGCATGCCGCATATCCTGTCTTATCCTCACTGTTGATTTTCTTTCCCAATGCCCGGATAAAAGATACCGCACATTCGATTCCTATTCTGCCTTCTGTAACAAAACAGATATCATCTCCGGCTGTGATAATCCTGCGGACAGGAAATTTTTTTATATTCAGCGTCTTCAGATTTCCATTCTCAATGTTCTTACATACTTCATCTGTCATATCCCGGTATGCCTCTTTAAAATCACTGTCTATAGAAGAACTGAAATTCCGGAGTTTCTTCTTGTAATCTTCCCAGGATGCATTTTTGTTCTGTGTGTACAGGGCTTCCACTCTCTTTCCCATTGCATTTCCATCAATATGTACCACAGCAATAAAATTGGATTCATTTCTTGAACCACCCAGGTCTTCAAATTTCATTGCTCTCTCGTAATCCTGTGGTGAAAGTTCCCTGTCAGTTTTTTCCTCCTGTTTTGGCATTTCACATTTATTTTCGCAGCATTCAGGTTTTAATGTGGTAGAATTTATTTTTTCAACCCCAAAGGTTCCCTGATGAAAAGCCGCCAGTCTTCGTGATTTCTTCAGTTCCAGTTTAGCTGTTAAATCTTTCAGACATTCTCCAAGATTATCGCTGTCATATGGCTCAACAACTGCAAACACGTCAATTCCTGCATAGTCTTTATGTATCTGATAGGTAACCCTTTTGACAAATTCCACTGCCTGCGCTGTTTCCTTAAATTCAAGTACAATATGTCCGCCGCCGGAATATACCAGATTTTTTTCCATATCAAAGATTTTCTCATCATCTACAGTTTTCTGGAAATATTCCGGACTCATGATCCATGCTATGACTGCTGAATTTGTGATATTATCTTTTAGTTTGTTACTGCTGAATATGTAGGATTGTTTCTGTGACACTTCCAGCATTGTTAAAATATGTTCCATCTTTATTCCCCTTCCTTTTTATGTGTTTTCTTTTCTTCCATGCTCAATTTTATCTGAACAAACTTTTCAAATTCCTGTTTCAGATCTTTCTCAAGACCTTTACTTGTAAACATATACAGATTGCTTCTCTTACCTCCATTTCCGAAATATTTTTATCTTTACACTTATTTTTATAATTCAGATCTAATTCCCGACAGATGTTTTTACATATGTGATCTCTGTCTTCTTCGCTTCTTTCATCCAGACCATAATATTCACACAGAAATGTTTTTATTGTTTCTTCAAAAGCCGTAAAACCCTGTTGTATATTCTTTTTATCTATTGCCCACCTTACAGTTGCCATTCCCATTTCAAGATTCGTATCTACATTAAAATCAGCTATACTTTCATCTATACGTGACAAAAGTCCCTCCATAGGTTTAATGATACTGCCTTGCCGTTTTTCCTGATCTTTCTTTTGCTCATCTTCTTCTTTCATCAGATTATAATATTTTTTATATTCTTTGTATGCTCCAAGCACACTCATTTCTTTCTTATTTGTATTTTTCTCTTTCTGCGGATCATAGTATCCTCTTGAAGTTTCCATGTTATGTGTAAAATTATTCAGTTCTTTTGTGACCTTAAACAATTCTGACATTTTCTCGCGGTAAATACGCTTCTGCACAGAACACAATTCGTAGATCTAATCACTGTTTCCATACTTGATAAAAGAACTCGCTGCCTGTGACCAGTCTAAAATATCCAGAAATGTCTGCAAGTTAAAAATCGGTGTCCTGTTCTGAATATTATCTTTTACTTCAAAAGCTCCATAGTAAATTCCATTTACCGTAATATTCTTCAGCACTCTCGCATAAGAAATAACTGCCAGCATCTGTATCGGAATGTTTCTAAGTGCATGGATAATATCAATATAGAGTTCCTCATCTTCCTGGATTCTTGAAAAAATAACCTGAAAGATTTTCTATAACTCATTTTCATCTGCACCAATGGGAATCATACATAATTCTATATCATCTAAAATATTTCCATATTTCTTCTTAAGAATATCCCTTAACCCTGTTTTTACATCCGGAAGCTCATATCCCAGCCTTTCTTCATTCTCACGTTCTCTTGCTGTATATTTACGATTATCCCAGTTTTGCTCTTTTGCTTTTTCAGTGACAAAAACACTAATCCTGTCGCCTTCCTGTATATCGTCAAAAAGCATCTCAGCTAGCGCTTCCTGTATGAAAGGCGTTATAACACTCTTTTCTTTATAATAATAAGTTGTGGACTGGTATAATCCTGTTCCTAGAGCGTGTCTGAAATAAAATGTTTTCCCATATCCGGTACCTTCTTTATTAATTATTGTTATTTTTTTAATCCATATCATATATTATATTACATCTTCAAATACTATTTTACTATATTTTTCTTATTTTTTTCAATATTTTTATATTTTTTTGATATATTTTCACATCACCTCTTTTCTTGTTTATTTTTTTCATTTTTTATCATCAAGTTGTCTGATTAACACGTCAATTACAGTTGCTATGATTATTAATGCGATTCTTGGAT
>OLSD01002284.1_pt1 | contig 13737 bp, 11 predicted proteins | sample 1672211 | NCBI WGS metagenome assembly OLSD01 (sample SAMEA3136659, study PRJEB25190) | human gut metagenome | reverse complement strand
GTAACTGCCCAGTCGTAGTAACGGCTTACGCCTCCGACCTTTTATCCCCAATAGGCATTGCTGCCTAAAGTGGCGTTACATCATTGGGTGGTTGACAGCACCCTTTGTAGCAGAGTTTACTCTGTTACAACTGTATTAGGTACTTGGCTATCAGCAAGATAGTTTATTCCCATACGATACAGATTCATAGCTCCAATACGGTCATCATTAGACGTATAACCGCAGTTTTTGCAAGTAAACAAATGTATTTTCTTATTACGATTAGACTTTTCAGTATGTCCACAAGCAGGACAGCATTGACTGGTATAACGAGGATCCACCTTTATTACAGAAGATTGATTCTGCTTCGCTTTGTAAATCAGCTTCTGCTCAAGGTCATAAAAAGACCATGATACAGAAACATAGCGGTTTTTTGTTTTGACACGTTCTGTAACATTGCGAATACCAGTCAAATCTTCTAATACAAAGAGAGTATGCTTTGGATTACCGGTGGCGAGTGCCTTCGATACCTGATGGTTAATATCCTGCATCCAACGGTTTTCTCGCTGACCGATAGCTTTTAGTCTTCGCCTTGAGGATGGCGTATGTCGCATTTGAAGTTCTTTACGAAGCCTGGAATAATTAGCCCGTTTCTGTTTAATAGCTTTACCACTAACAAATCCAGACTTATGTTTACTGTCATAAGTTGCAACAACAAAGTTAATACCTCTGTCAATACCTACAACATTACAAATATCAGAAATATTACTTTCTTCAACCTCATAGGTAACTGGTATATGCAGATAGTATTTACCATGTTTATTTACAAGTTTGGCAGTACCAAACTTATAAATCGTATGATCGAAATACTTAGACATTCCATCTGAAAAATAAGATAACTTTACACGACCATTAAGTGTATTGATTGAGAAACGGTTTTGCGTTAAGGAATAATCTCTGTTCCAAACCAGGTCGTACTGAGGCTTTTTGAACGATGGTTTAATCCACTCATTCTGATTTTCAAGAATGGTCTTATATCTGGCGATAACAGTCTTCAAAACAGACTGAGCCATCTGCGATTTAAGGTTAAACTTTTCTCGTAAAGTAGAATACAAAGCTTTATTAAGTGAAAACTGCTTTAAGTCATGAGTGCGGAATACATAGTCTGAAACATAATTACAGGCATTACGATAAACAGACATTGTTTCATCAAGTAAAACCTTATCTGTTTCAGCTGCGATTATTTGAATTTTAGCTGTAATAGTCATCTGTTCCATAGATGTACTCCTTTCATAGATATTTCACTAATAATGGTATATGCTCATAATTAGTGGATATCATTAACTATCAGATGTGATTTATGAATAATAGATACAGTCATCATAACAGACGAAAATATAGTCTTAAAGTACATATAGTTCTATCAACCAAATACCGTAAGCAATTACTCAAAGATTCTATCGCCGATGATGCTAAACAAAAAATTTTCGATATAGCTAAAACTCGTGGCTACGAAATTATTGTGATAGAAACTGACAAAGACCATATACATTTCTTATTAAGTTACGATACAACAGATAGAGTTAGCGATATTGTCAAAATTGTAAAGCAGGAAACGGGACTTTGACAGTTGCAGAGCCTCTGATTTTAAAAAACGTTGATTACAACGTTATTTTTTTGTCAAATTTTCTGTTTTGAATAGTTGTATGGTGTTGTATAATATGATATAATTGTCATAGGAGCTGATTTCTATGAAACTTTACTATGACAGACGTTCTAAAAACCCTACATATTTCATCCAGCAGGGAATAAGGAACGGCAAAAAGACCACGACTAGAAATATAAAGAAAATCGGCAGGCATAATGATCTGCTCAGAATCACTGATGATCCTCTCGAATATGCAAAACAGGAGGTTGCAAAATACAATGAGGAATATAAAGCCGGAAAAGTATCACTTGATGTAAATATTGATTTTTCCAAGAAGCTTGCCTCTTCAGATGATCATGTTGCACATTCAAGGAATCTCAATATCGGCTATTTCTTTATCCAGTCCATCTATAATGACCTGAAAATAAAGAAGTTTCTTGATGAAATCATGGAGAATACAAAAGCAGAATATGACGCGAATCTTATAAACAGATTTCTCACGATATCAAGAATTCTCGATCCACGATCAAAGCTGGGCATTTATGATCACCTTCATACATACTATGAACAGCCACATTATCTTTATGAATCATCGCTCAGATTCATGAGCCTTCTCGCAGGACACTTTGATGACTATATCACCCACCTCTATGAGGCAAGCAACAGTATCATCAGAAGAGATACCTCTGTGTGCTACTTTGACTGTACCAACTACTATTTCGAGATAGAAACAGCCGATGATGATTATGTGGATGAGGTCACCGGAGAGGTATCTTCCGCTTTAAGAAAATATGGAATATCCAAGCAGCATCAGCCCAGTCCTATCGTGCAGATGGGATTGTTCATCGATGCTCAGGGAATCCCTCTTTCCATGTGCATCAATCCCGGAAATCAGAACGAGCAGCTATGCGCCACATCCACTGAGAAAAAGATGATAAGATCCTTTAGAGACAAAAGGCTTATATACTGTGCCGATGCCGGTCTTGGATCGATGGACATTAGAAGATTCAACTCCTTTGGAAGCAGAGCCTTCATCGTCACCCAGTCCATAAAGAAGTTGTCAAACCCACTTCAGAAAGCCGTGTTCAATGATGACGGCTATAGATTATTATCAAATAATAAGCCGAAGACTCTGAAAGAGATGCGTGAATTTGACAGAATGGATGAATCAAACAGATTGCTTTATGATGATGTAGTATATAAAGTCATTCCTGCCGATAAGGCCATAGATCTTGGATTTACCGAGGAATATGAAACATCCTGCGGAAATACAAAAGAGAAGAAGTCCAAAGGAAAGCTGAAGCAGTATGTGATCGTAACATTCTCAAGAAAAGCCATGGAGTATCAGAGATATGTAAGAAACAGACAGATAGAGCGTGCAAGAAGACTGATAAGCAGCAACAAGGTTGATGATCTGAAAAAGAATCCCAACGATCCGAAGAGATTTATAAAAAGAGACAAAAATGATAAGGATAGATACTATATCGATGAGGAGAAGATAAAAAAAGAAGAGATGTTTGATGGATTCTATGCAGTAGCTACCAATCTTGATGCAGAAGATAACGCTAAAGAAATCATCAGAATCAACTCACAGAGATATAGAATAGAAGACTGCTTCAGAGTCCTCAAGACAAATTTCAAGGCAAGACCAGTAAATCACAGAAGGGACGACAGAATAATCGCTCACTTCATGACATGCTACACTGCACTTCTTATCCAAAGGATAATTGAGGTCAAGCTCAATAGAAATGGCAGACACTTCACCACCGATGAGATAATAGAGAACCTGAAAAATATGAATGTGGTGAACAACCATGATCTGTACTATCAGGCAACATATACAAGCAGTGCGATCTGTGATGCATTAAACGATACATTCAGGTTGGATCTCGACAAAGAATACTATCAGCCCAAGGATCTCAATAAAAAAATCAAAAAAATTTCATAAGAAGCTTCCCATACAACAATTTTAAAAGGGAGAAAAATGCCCTTAAACAGGCACTTTTCTCCCTTTTTTTACATACCCAACTGTCAAAAACGGGATTATATCTAATTTATAGCGAAATATCTATATTTTGAGGTGAACTGTGGATAGTAGATACAATCGTCATAACAGGCAGAAATACTGCCTTAAAATACATATAGTCCTTGTAACCAAATACAATAAACAACTACTAAAAGGCTCTATTGCTGATGATATTAAACAAAAGATTTTCGATATAGCTAATACTCGTGGCTACGAAATTATTGTGATAGAAACTGACAAAGACCATATACATTTCTTATTAAGTTACGATACAACAGATAGAGTTAGCGATATTGTCAAAATTGTAAAGCAGGAAACGGGACTTTGACAGTTGCAGAGCCTCTGATTTTAAAAAACGTTGATTACAACGTTATTTTTTTGTCAAATTTTCTGTTTTGAATAGTTGTATGGTGTTGTATAATATGATATAATTGTCATAGGAGCTGATTTCTATGAAACTTTACTATGACAGACGTTCTAAAAACCCTACATATTTCATCCAGCAGGGAATAAGGAACGGCAAAAAGACCACGACTAGAAATATAAAGAAAATCGGCAGGCATAATGATCTGCTCAGAATCACTGATGATCCTCTCGAATATGCAAAACAGGAGGTTGCAAAATACAATGAGGAATATAAAGCCGGAAAAGTATCACTTGATGTAAATATTGATTTTTCCAAGAAGCTTGCCTCTTCAGATGATCATGTTGCACATTCAAGGAATCTCAATATCGGCTATTTCTTTATCCAGTCCATCTATAATGACCTGAAAATAAAGAAGTTTCTTGATGAAATCATGGAGAATACAAAAGCAGAATATGACGCGAATCTTATAAACAGATTTCTCACGATATCAAGAATTCTCGATCCACGATCAAAGCTGGGCATTTATGATCACCTTCATACATACTATGAACAGCCACATTATCTTTATGAATCATCGCTCAGATTCATGAGCCTTCTCGCAGGACACTTTGATGACTATATCACCCACCTCTATGAGGCAAGCAACAGTATCATCAGAAGAGATACCTCTGTGTGCTACTTTGACTGTACCAACTACTATTTCGAGATAGAAACAGCCGATGATGATTATGTGGATGAGGTCACCGGAGAGGTATCTTCCGCTTTAAGAAAATATGGAATATCCAAGCAGCATCAGCCCAGTCCTATCGTGCAGATGGGATTGTTCATCGATGCTCAGGGAATCCCTCTTTCCATGTGCATCAATCCCGGAAATCAGAACGAGCAGCTATGCGCCACATCCACTGAGAAAAAGATGATAAGATCCTTTAGAGACAAAAGGCTTATATACTGTGCCGATGCCGGTCTTGGATCGATGGACATTAGAAGATTCAACTCCTTTGGAAGCAGAGCCTTCATCGTCACCCAGTCCATAAAGAAGTTGTCAAACCCACTTCAGAAAGCCGTGTTCAATGATGACGGCTATAGATTATTATCAAATAATAAGCCGAAGACTCTGAAAGAGATGCGTGAATTTGACAGAATGGATGAATCAAACAGATTGCTTTATGATGATGTAGTATATAAAGTCATTCCTGCCGATAAGGCCATAGATCTTGGATTTACCGAGGAATATGAAACATCCTGCGGAAATACAAAAGAGAAGAAGTCCAAAGGAAAGCTGAAGCAGTATGTGATCGTAACATTCTCAAGAAAAGCCATGGAGTATCAGAGATATGTAAGAAACAGACAGATAGAGCGTGCAAGAAGACTGATAAGCAGCAACAAGGTTGATGATCTGAAAAAGAATCCCAACGATCCGAAGAGATTTATAAAAAGAGACAAAAATGATAAGGATAGATACTATATCGATGAGGAGAAGATAAAAAAAGAAGAGATGTTTGATGGATTCTATGCAGTAGCTACCAATCTTGATGCAGAAGATAACGCTAAAGAAATCATCAGAATCAACTCACAGAGATATAGAATAGAAGACTGCTTCAGAGTCCTCAAGACAAATTTCAAGGCAAGACCAGTAAATCACAGAAGGGACGACAGAATAATCGCTCACTTCATGACATGCTACACTGCACTTCTTATCCAAAGGATAATTGAGGTCAAGCTCAATAGAAATGGCAGACACTTCACCACCGATGAGATAATAGAGAACCTGAAAAATATGAATGTGGTGAACAACCATGATCTGTACTATCAGGCAACATATACAAGCAGTGCGATCTGTGATGCATTAAACGATACATTCAGGTTGGATCTCGACAAAGAATACTATCAGCCCAAGGATCTCAATAAAAAAATCAAAAAAATTTCATAAGAAGCTTCCCATACAACAATTTTAAAAGGGAGAAAAATGCCCTTAAACAGGCACTTTTCTCCCTTTTTTACATACCCAACTGTCAAAAACGGGAATATATTATGAAAAAAACATTCTATAAGTATACTAATAAAATCCTTGTCGCAATGCAATTGAATACAAAAAATCAAATAAAAATTTAAAAATAAAACCCCTTATAAATATTATTTTATACAAACTAAAAAAGCCTGGCGAGATGAGCATCTCAATAGGCTTTTTTATTTAAGGAGTCAGCTTAATATCAATTAAGTTCCTCTATGATTATTGTAGAAAACTCTATACATAAATTCAATAAAATTCAAAAAACTAGAAAAAATTATAGTTTCATTGATAGGTAGAACTGATCCACATAACTATGCGCAATCGCAATATTCAGTTCTTCTTTGTATTTACTATTGTTGATTGTTTCTACAAGTTCTTTATTTCTTTGATTCAACTGTTCAATCACTTCTTTACTAGGAATATGATTGGACTTAGAAGAATTATGACTTTTAGAAGTCAAAACAAGATTCCAAATATCATCACTATACATAAATGACCAAGGAATCACATGATCTACACTAATATCATCAGGCTGTAATTCTTCTCCTGTATAGAAATCAATCGGTTTATTCATATTTTCAAGTAAGATATTTTTATATTTAGTGAGATTATTTCTTCTGATCTGATTATCAGAGATACCTTTTACTTTAGATGTAATACGAGGAGCATTATTAAACTTCTCTAATAACTGTGCCCATTTGTAATTGAGTAGTTGTGATAAGACAAAACCATATTCTTTTAGTAAGAATACTTGTTCTTTATTGATTGAGATGTAGAGATACTCTTTATTAAGTACATAAAGATTCTTAGTTTCCTTATTCACATTCATGAAACGCCAAGATACATCATCCTTCAGCTTTCTTGCACATTTCTTTAATACATTCTTATAGAAGTCTTCTTCTGTGTTTAATACAAGTTCAGCTTTATCAAACCAGATAGGAATAGAAGACCCAGATAATTCCTTATACTTATCGATAAGTAAATCAACCTGCTGGACTATGACAGGTTTCTTTTTGATATTAGATCCTTGTCTTAAATTAAAGAAGAATGTTTGATTCCAATAATACTTCACCATCTTATGCGCTATTGCATCAAAGGTAATCACATTATTTTCTTCTATGTGATTAAGAGTATATACATTCTCAAGAATAGCACGTCCCCAGGCTAACTTGTATGTATTATCATTATTCATATACTCAATCACATCAAGCCAGTCCTGTATATACTTATTCATAGGGATCCTCTACATATTCCAGATAGATCTTCTTATCAAAAGCACCATTATTGTGTGCTTTTTTTTCTTTAATAGACATTATTTCCTGCTGATCAATATGAAGTGTATTTTCTAGTGCCCCTAATACCTCTAATACATCTGCTATCTCTTTCTTAATATCTTCACCTTCAGCATTCATTACCTCATGACACTCTTCTAATAACTTATTTTTTAAACATTTGAGATATTCATCATCATTGAGTTTTCTTGTTACACAAGTCTTATGATTATTCTCTATGATTTCAGGAATACGATCTCTGACTAACTTATTATAAATATGTTTCATTGGCATCACCTCTTCATTAATCATACATCTCCCCAAATCATTATGAAAGTTACTTTAAAAAAACTGTATGGTAAAATATCACTAAAGGTCATTTTATTGCACGTATATATGAAGAAGGTTGCCTTTTATTGAAAGGGCTTACTTTGTATAATGTGATTGTAGGGAGGGAGAAACGTGCGATTATATTCAATACTTAAAGAACTCAGAGACAATTCTAAATATCTGCCAACGAATTACTTTGTGACAAAATTCAATGTTTCCAAAAGAACAATTCAAAATGATATTTCTTATCTCATGCGCATTTCTCCACGTAAAGGATTCCTGCTTCATATGAAAAGAGAACAGGGATACTTATTAGAAATCACCAATGAAACATTGTTCAATGATTTCTTAGAAACATTGAATGAAACATTCTATGTTTCTACTAATGAAAGACCTGCGCATATATTATCATATCTTGCCATTCAAGAAGATTATATCTCAATGAATAAGATTGCGGATATCTTCCAGGTCTCTAAGACAGTAATCAAGAATGATATGCATATCGTAGAAAGAATTGCGAAGGCGTATCATTTTGAAATCGAAAGAAAACAACACTATGGAATTAAAATCAATGGCTTGGACCAAGATTTTAAGATGTACCTTACAGAAGAATACATCAACGGCAGCTTCTTTATTCAGACAGCAGTCAATGATGTCACAAAGGATTTTAAGTTTGTCGAACAATCTTTTGTAGGTTTACTTACGCAGGAAAATGTGAATGTAAACTACAACGAGTTACTTAATATTACAGCCTATTTAAAAATCATGGTTTATAGTGCTTCTACTCATAGTGAACAGGATGAAGACTATACATATCAAGATATCACAATCCATCGCTTAGCTAAAAAAGTGATTGATGTGTTGAAAGGTCTCTATCATGTTGAGTTCTCTAATGAAAGCATTGATGGATTGATTACAGTCTTAAATAAGAATCTTAGAAAACATTTAGAAAATATTGGTTTTAAATGCACCAATCTCGAAGAAGTCATCAATGACTTCTTAAAGAAAACAGATGAAATATATGAAACAACATTCTTACAGGATGAAGACTTTAAGAAGATGTTACTTATCCATGTCACATTACTTATAGATCGTCTTCATGACAAGATTTCCTATAAGAATGAATTAGCCAACGAATTAAGTATTACCAATTCAGTCGTATTTAATATCGCCATACAGTTCTGTGATATGCTTCATGAACTCTATGATGTCAAGCCAACCTTTGATGAAGTCGGATTTGTCGCTATGCATTTTGCTGGACATATGGAAAAGGAAAAACAACAAAAACTACAGCTTTATGATCGTATTGGGGTGGTCTGTTCCTCTGGAGGAGGCAGTGCTTATATGATCAAACTGCAGATAGAATCACTTTTTCCAAAAGCAACAGTCAAGACATTCTCATTCTTACAACAGGATGCTTTACTAGATTATTGTCCTGACCTTGTATTTACAATTATGCCACTTTCTTTTGATATCCAGGCACCTATTATCTATATCAAGGAATTACTGGATGATAAGGATTTACAGCGTATTAAGCAGATCTTACAGACAGATGACTATGATCCTTATACGTTGGTCAATGATAAACCAATGTATCAGTCATTCTTCTCTAAAGATTTTTTTAAGATAGATGAAGATGATGATTATGAGAATTTGATTTATCGTATGGCGATTGAATTAGAAGAACAAGGCTATGGGAAGAAGGGATTTGCGAATCTTGTATTAGAACGTGAATCCTATGTCAGTACAATTTATATGAATGGAATCTGTATTCCTCACCCATTAGAAACAGATGCATTAAAAAACATGATATCTGTAAGAATCTTAAAGAAACCATTTGAATCTCACGAGAAAACAGTCAAACTCGTATTCATGATTTGTTTAAGAAAGGATCAGATAGAAATGTATAAGGTTCTTACAAAGAAGCTCTATGCGCTTATGCATGAACCAAAATATATAGAAAGAATTTTAGGAGTCCAGTCATTTGAAGAAATGATGGCAGTGTTAGATGAGTTAGGAGGTGTTCAACATGAATGATGAATTACTTAAAAGACTCAGTGATGCAGATAGTATTGCATCATGTGAGGATGAAGTAAGAAATATTCTCTATCATGAATTAAAAGATTATTGTGACGAAGTCTATTGTGACTCTTTAGGCAGTGTGATTTTTCATAAAAAGGGATGTAGTTTAAATCCTTTAAAGATCATGTTTTGTGCACATATGGATGAAGTCGGATTTGAAGTGAGATATATCTCAGATATTGGTTTCCTCTATTTAATGCCATTAGGTGGCGTGTTAGATAAGAGTAAGGAAATGCAGATTGTGCGTGTGACAACATCGGATGGACGTAAGTATGAAGGCTTATTGAATGTGACTAAGGATAGTAATGGCCAGGTTAAAGATATGTATGTAGATATTGGCTGTGAAACAGCCCAGGAAGTGAAAGACCTTGGTATTTCTATTGGTGATATGGTCTGTTTTGCATCAAGTATGCGTCAAATTCAGCCCCATGTTTATATGGGTAAAGCAATGGATGACCGTTCAGGATGTTATGTACTTGCAGAAGCCTTAAAGCAGGTGGAGTTCAATGAACATGACTTATACTTCGTTGCAACAAGTAGTGAAGAAGTCGGTGTACGTGGTGCAAAAACAGCTACACATCTTATTAATCCAGATATCGTATATGCGATTGATGTCGCAAATAATCCAGAACTTGTAAAGAACTATACAAATACCCGATTGATTGGACATGGTCCAATGATTGTTCATTATGATAAAACAATGGCGCCTAATAGAAAACTATTGGCCTATGTTAAAGAAGTGGCTGATAAGAATAACATTCCTTATCAGTGCGATATGTTGAAGGGTGGAGGAACAGATGCAGGTAATGCACATTTAGAAGCGGGAGGACGCTTAGCACTTGTATTAGGTATTCCACTACGTTATTGTCATGGATCTTATTCAATGGTTCATAGCAATGACTTACAGCATTTGGTTCAATTGATTTGTAAATTAATACAAATAGATAATTCACAATATCAGGCAATGACAACATTTATTACGGAGGGTTAAGAACATGACTGAAATGGAAAGACAAATTATCGGAATCATTTCTTCATCAGGACAAAGCAAATCTATGGCTTTTGAAGCATTGAAGAAAGTAAAAACAGGAGAATATGATGAAGCGAGAAGACTATTAGATGAAGCAAGAAAAATAGACATCGAAGCACATTCTATTCAGACTAAGCTTATTCAGGCTGAAATGTCAGACACTGAAGAAAAGCCAGTAGTTGGGTTATTAATGGTTCATGCCCAGGACCATTACATGACATCTCAATTAGCAAGGGATCTAATTGAAGAGTTAATAACAATCTTTGAAGCAAAGGAGGGAAAGTAAAATGAAAATCGTATTATGTTGTGCAGGTGGTCTCTCAACAACTATGTTGATGGACAGCATGAAAGCCATCGTTAAGAAGAGTGCAAAGCTAAATGAAGATGACTTCAGCTTTGTTGCGATTCCAGTAGATATCTTACAGAGTGAAGTAGAAGACTGTGATGTATTAGTTATTGGACCACAGATTGTGCATAAATTGGACTTCATCAAGCCAATTATTGAACCATACCATATTCCATATGTAATCGTTGATCAAGAAGTATATGGAAAAATGGATGGTGCAACTGTTATGAAACAGGTATTAATCGCACGTAGAAAAGCAGACATGGCAAAATAAAAAATAATTTGGAGGGACTAAAATGTTTGATAAATTCGAAGCATTTATGAACAAGTACTTGACTCCACTTGCAAACAAGATGGATAAACAGGTTCATTTAAGTGCTATTAAAAAATCAATGGTTGCCTTAACACCATTACTAATCATTGGTAGTTTCTGTTTGATTCCAGAAGCTATCCCAAACATGATTGGTGCAAAACATCCCGTATCAGTTTGGATCTTAAAGAATCTTGATTTAATCTACATTCCATACAATGTAGGTATGGCTTTAATGTCAGTATATGTATCAATCATTATTGCATATCATTTAGCTAACAGTTATAAACAGGACATTCCTGGTGCTGTCAGCATGGCATTAATCTCTTTCTTTATCATGACTTACCAGACAAAAGAAGGTGGAGGATTAGATACTACTTTCTTTGGCCCTAAGGGTCTATTTGCGGCTATGTTCGCATCTATCATTGCGGTTGAATTATTCCGCTGGTGTAAAAAGAAGAAATTCACTATCAAGATGCCAGAATCAGTTCCTGATTTCGTATCTAGATCATTTGAAATGATTCCATTATCAGTGATTGTTATTGGTTTCTTCTTAATCATACGTATTGTATGTATCAATGTATTCAATACAATGCCTCCTTTAATCTTTACTAAGTTATTCGCACCTTTAGTAGGTTCAATGGATAACCCAATTGCTTATTTATTCTTAAAAATGCTTCAGTGCTTATTATTCTTCTTTGGTATTCATCCATCAGTATTAAGCCCTATCACAAGCCCAATCTTAACTCAGTTCTTAGCTGACAATATCGCTGCGAGCTTAGCTAAACAGCCATTACCTCATTTCTACTGCCCAGGTCCTGAATCAGCATTCGGTAACTTCACTGGTACTGGTGTTACAATCGGATTAGTATTCTGGTGCTTATTATCTAAGAACAAGGCTTTAAAACAGGTAGGACGTGTTGCCCTTATTCCAGCATTATTTGGTATCAATGAACCAATCCTATTTGGTGCTCCAATCGTATTAAACCCTATATTCTTTATTCCTTACGTAATCTTTGGTGGAATTATTGGAAGCTTTGGTGGTTTCGCTATGTACTTTGGAATTATGGAAAAATCTATCTTTACACCTCCATACGTTGGTGTATTCTTAGAAGGTTACTTAACTAACTTCGACATGATGTCTATTGTAGTCAATGCGGCTCAGATGATTGCATCAATTGTTGTGTGGTATCCATTCTTCAAGATTTATGAAAAACGTTATGGACAAGATGTTAAAAAGAAAGATACTAATAATGTTATTTCAGACGAAGATGCTGCAATTTTAGACGATTTAGACTTAGACTTTTAATATCAAAGGGGCAGGCATTCGCTTGCCCCCTTATATTTTTATAAGAGGTATATACATATGGCTAAAAGAATAGATATAGTTCAGAACTATTTAAAAGAGAAGAACATAGATGCTTTATTACTCAAAAGCAAAACAATGAAGAAGTGGATGTCTACAATGACAGGAAGTGGATGTAAGATTCTGATTACACAATCTAAGGGTTATTTGATTCTAGATGGTAGATATCTTACAGAAGCAAAAGAAACAGAATTTGATTTAGAAATCGTTCTTCATAATCCTCATACAACAGGCCGTAACTATTTAGCTGCAGTAGAAAGACTACTTAAGGAAGAGAACTGTAAGAATCTAGGTGTAGAAGCGGATGAAGTACTAGTTAATGAATATGAACAAATGAAACAATTGGGTGTTGATATTTGTTTATTAGATGAAGATATTATGAATTTAAGAATTGTGAAAGACTCTGAAGAAATAGCCGCAATGAGAAAAACAATTGCGATTACAGATGATATCTATTCAAAGGTCATTGAACATATTAAAGTAGGTATGGCTGAGTATGAAATCAGTGCTTTAGTTCAATATTACTCTATTGCATCAGGTGCACAACAGATGTCATTTGATACGATTGTATCAAGTGGTGAAAGAACAGCTTTACCTCATGGTAGACCAACTGGTAGAAGAGTGAAGGCACATGAACCTATTATAATTGATTTTGGTATTCAGTATGATAATTATCAATCAGATATGACACGTGTATGCTTTATTGGTGAGCCAGAGGAACGTTACAAGAAAATCTATGATGTTGTATTAGAAGCACAGCTTGCTGGTTTAAAGGCTATTAAAGAAGGCGCTCTTGCTTGTGATTGTGACCAGGCTGCAAGACAAGTGATTGTTGATGCAGGTTATGGTGAGTATTTTGATCATGGACTTGGACATGGAATAGGTGTGACTGATAGTAATGAAGGACCTATTTTAAATAGTAAGAGTCAGACAGTTTTAAAAGAAGGTATGATGATGTCATGTGAACCTGG
>OLSD01002279.1_pt1 | contig 13763 bp, 8 predicted proteins | sample 1672211 | NCBI WGS metagenome assembly OLSD01 (sample SAMEA3136659, study PRJEB25190) | human gut metagenome | reverse complement strand
GCACCTGTACAAGTTTTTCCATCAATCAAAATATGATTGACAATTACCAATGGATTTTCTGCTTGTTTGGCTGTCAACCACGGTGTTTTTAAAAAAGTACTTCCTCCAATGCTCGTCACGCTGTCCGGTATCGTGATTTCGGTCAAACCACTACAGTTAGAAAAAGTACCAGCTCTAATGCTCGTCACGCTGTCCGGTATCGTGATTTCGGTCAAACCACTACAGTCAGAAAAAGCATTATCTCCAATGCTCGTTACGCTGTCCGGTATCGTGATTTCAGTCAAACCACTACAGTTAGAAAAAGCACCATCTCTAATGCTCGTCACGCCGTTCGGTATCGTAATTTTGGTCAAACCACTACAGTCAGAAAAAGCATAATCTCCAATACTCGTCACGCCGTTCGGTATCGTAATTTTGGTCAAACCACTACAGACAGAAAAAGCACCATCTCCAATGCTCGTCACCGGTTTCCCATCGATTTCCGCCGGAATTTCCAGCTCTCCAGCTGCTTCATTGTCACAATCTGTGATTTCAACTGTATCATCGTCAAACGCTTGATATTCCAATTGCGTCGTTCCAGTTCCCACACGAACGGTAGTCGTTCCCGTTCCCACAGGGACTCTTTCTGTTTCAGCCGTTTCCTCTGCACTCGCTGACAGCACCGTCCCTACGCTTTTCAGCACGTTTTCCACCCCGGAAAGCCCCACGCTCCCCAGGCAAAGCATCCCGGCGGTCATAGCTGCCACGACTTTTTTCCATATTTTCATTTTGAACGACCTCCTAAATTTGTTATAATAAAAGGTTTCCCTTTCCATTATATCATATCTGCGAAGAAAATGCAAGAAAAAATTCAAAAAACACAAAAAGCACCCTGCAGAACCGTTTTTCCGTTCTGTAGAGTGCCTATTCACATGACTTATTTTGCGAGAACTTCTTCCCAAGAAGTGTCATATCCCGCCCCGTGGAGAGCCACGTAGTACATGATATAGAAGCTGTCGGTGGAATCCACTGTGCCGTTGCCGTCTACATCAGCGGCGGCGATCTGTTCAGCCGTCAGCCCGCCGTCATTGCCTACAGCAACGTTGGCGATGTAGAGCATAGTGTAGAAGATGTCGGTGGAGTCGATATTGTCGCTGCCATCGAGGTCGCCGCAAGTATAAGTTGCATTTACATCTGCAAATCGAATATTATGTTCCCTTGCGTAAGTTTCGGCGAAAGAGCCGATATAGCCACGAATGATCAGATTATTGCAGTTATCAAAAGTACCATTTCCAATGCTTGTCACACTTTCCGGAATGGTGATTGTCTTTAAGCCGGTACAGCCGTCAAAAGCATGATCTCCAATACTCGTTACGCTGTCTGGAATGGTGATTTCCGTCAGACCAGTACAGCCGGAAAAAGCATTTTCTCCAACAGTTGTCACACTTTCCGGAATAGTAATTGTCTTTAAGCCAGTGCAGCCGCGAAAGGCATAATCGCTAATACTCGTTATGCTGTCCGGAATGGTAATTTTCGTCAAGTTGGTGCAACTATCAAAAGCATAATTGCCGATGCTTGTTACACTTTCTGGAATGGCGATTTCCGTCAAGCCGGTACATCTGTAACAAGCACTATCTCCAATGCTTGTTACACTTTCCGGAATGGTAATTGCCGTCAGACCAGTACAGCTATCAAAAGCTCCTCCTGCAATACTTGTCACGCTGTCTGGTATGGTAACGCTCCCAGTACAAGTTGTTCCATCAATCAAAGTTCCATTGATGATCACAAGTGGATTTTCCTCTTGCTTGGCTATAAGCCATGGTGTATTCGTAAAAACAAATCCTTCAATATTCGTCACACCGTCTGGAATGGTAACTTCCGTCAAGCTGGTACAGCCATAAAAGGCACTGTCACCAATACTCGTCACACTGTCCGGAATCGTGATTTCCGTCAAGCTGGAACAGCCTCGAAAAGTGCTGCTCCAAATATTCGTCACACCGTCTGGTATGATGATTTCCGTCAAACTGGTACAGCCGTAAAAAGTACTGCCTCCAATACTCGTTATACTATCTGGAACAACAATTTTTTTCAAATTGGTACAGCCGCAAAAAGCACACTCTCCAATATACGTTACACTGTCCGGAATAGTCATTTCTATTAGACTGGTACATTTGTAAAAAGCCCCGCTGTAAATACGCGTCACACTGTTTGGAATGACGACTTCCGTCAAGCTGGCACAACCGTAAAAAGCGTTATTTTCAATGCTTTTTACGCTGTCTGGTATGGCGATTTCCTTTAAGCTGATACAGCCGGAAAAGGTCTGAAATCCAACACTTGTTACGCCGTCCGGTATTGTGATTCCTGTCAAGCTGGTACAGCCGTAAAAAGCATAATCTCCAATATTTATCACGCTGTCTGGTATCTTGACCTCTGTCAAACTGGTGCAGTCGCGAAAAGCATTATTTCCAATACTCGTCACAGATTTTCTGTCAATCTCAGCCGGAATTTCAACGGAAGTAACGCCCATATTGCACCCCGTAATTTCAATTTCACCTGCATTGGTTACACCATAGGACAAATTTCCATAAGTACCTTCTTCCGCACTCGCTGTCAGCATCGTTCCCGCAGATTCCAGCACACCCTGCAAGTCTGTCACGCCAACGCTTCCCACGCAAAGCACCCCCGCAGTCACCGCGGCAAGCACTTTTTTCCACAACTTCATCTTCATGCCTCCGTTTCTTTTTCGTTGCAAAATACTTGCAATCACAATATACCATATTTTTCGAAAGAAGTCAACTCTTTCACAAAAAAGCGGGACAGAGAAGCTTCCCTGTCCCGCCTGTATCTATTCTTTCGAATGACTTAATAAATGGTTTTCTTTGCGGTTTCTACCACAATATCCGCACAGAGTTCCAGCCCCAGTGCTCCGCTGTTCAGGCAGAGGTGGTAGTTGTCCTTGTCGTACCAGTTTCCGCCGGTGTTGATGCTGTAGAATGTTTCACGACGCTTGTCGATCTTCCGCAGCATTGCCTCTACCCGCCGTTCGTCCACGTGATACTCCTGCACGGCACGTTCCGAACGGGACTTGGTGTCCGCGTAGATGAACACGTTGAACAGGTTTTCCAGATCCCGCAGGATATAGCTTGCACAGCGTCCCACGATCACACAGTCGCCTTTTTCCGCCAGTTCCCGAATGATGTTGGTTTCGATGATGTAGACTTTATCGGACAGCGGCAGGTTTTCCTCAATGGTGCGTGTAGGGCTGGAGGTCAGCATCAGAGTGTACAGAAAACTCTTGGGGGCAGCTTCCTCTGCGGTTTCCAGATAATCCATGGAAACATTGCAGCGTTCAGATGCCATTTGTAAAATTTCTCGATTATAACACGGAATGCCCAGCCGTTCTGCGATCATTTCGCCGATCTCACGGCCGCCGCTTGCATATTCTCTTTCAATGGTAATGATTCGATGACTCATAGTAAAATGCCTCCTCTTGTTTGAAAAGCGGGCGTACCCGTTTTCCAGTGCTTTTTCTTATTATAGCATACTTTGCAGTTTTTTGCACGTTTCACACGGAATTTTTTCTGGATTTTATAAAAATTCTACATTTTGCACATCTATATGGGGAATGATTTATGCATTATGACAATATCTGTTTACTTGGTAGCATTCTGAATGGCTTCAATGATTTCCGGATAATACCATGTGCAGTCCTTGCGGTTCAGCAGACCGAAACCGTTCTTCGTTTCGTTGTTGTCCCAGATAAAGCACTTGATGCCGTGCTTCTTGGCTGTGCTGAGATAATAGCTGAACCATGCCACTCTTGCGGAGGTGTTTTCGTTCTTGTTCACGCAGCCGGTTTCGTCAATGATGACCGGAATGCCCTTGCTGACAAAGGTGTCGTCCAGATACTGGAACATGGTGTCCAGTTCCTGCTTGTCGGCATCGCTGCCCCAGTCGGCACGGGTGTCGTCCGGACCGCAGAAATTCCACGGGGCGTAGATGTGCAGGGATACGATCACATGGTCGTCTTTCGGAACCACCAGACCGCCGACAGCGTTCTTCTCCACGGACTGAGCATAGGTGCTGACAACCAGCGTTCTGTCCTTGTTGGAGCCGCCGGAAGAACGGACTGTGTCCACAAATGCCTGATACAGGGCGTTGATAACGTCATAGGATTCCTGTGTGCCGCCGGTCCATTCCTCTGCGGAACCGATCATACGCGGTTCGTTCATGCCCTCGAAGATCAGGCGGTGGTCGTAGTTCTGGAATGTGGCACAGATCTGCTTCCAGATGTTTGTCAGGGTGGACTTATCGCTTTCCAGTTTTTCACTGGAGGGTGTCAGCCATGTGTAGTCATCGTGGTGTACATTCACAATGACATACAGCCCGTCGTTATAGGCGTAGTCTACAACTTCCTTGACGCGGTTCATCCACGCCGCATCGATGGTGCCGTCGGCGGACATGTGCTCGCTCCACGTTACCGGCACACGAATGGCATTGAAGCCGGCAGCCTTTACAGTGTCGATCATCTGCTGGGTGGTTTTCGGGTTGCCCCAGCCGGTTTCCGTATCTCTGGAGCTGGTGTTGTAGCTGTCCAGTGAGTTGCCCAGATTCCAGCCCACCTTGATGTTCTCCACAATCTGCTTGCTGGTCATCGCGTTGACCTGCTCCGCAGTAGGCGTTTCACCGGAAACTGCTGCCACTTCCCCGCCTTTGGAGGACTCGTCCGACTTCGGCTCGGTCTTGGTGGTCGTTCCGGTGCTGTTGCTGTAGCGGACGCTGATGTTGTTCAGGGTAATGCTGGGCTGGTCGCTCCACCAGTACCCCAGCATCACATCACCGCTGGGGTCAATGCTCTCCTTGACATCGTCCGGCACGATCCACGTCAGGGAAAGGCTGGAGGAATCTGTGAACACGCAGACGTTCTTGGTCTGATACCAGCCGGCATCGGTGGCACAGTCTGCGTTCTTGTCCACAGACACGCCGAACGCACCGGTGAACTTGCCCAGTGCACCAGTGCTGCTGATGTCAAAGGTGACTGTCTGAAGCGTATCCTCTGCCCCGATCAGGTCGGACAGAGCGATCTTCGCTGTCTTGGCTGCCTCATCGTTGAAACTCAAAGTTGCAGCCGGACTGGCGGAATTGGTACCGTCTACCGGCACTTCCTTGGTACGGGTGTAGGTGCACACAATGCTGGACAGCTTCACCTGCTGCACGTTGCTCCACCAGTGTCCGAACAGGACTTCGCCGCTGGGGTCGATCTCCGTCTGGATCTCTGCGGGAACATTCCATGTGAATTCCGCATAGGCACTGTTCTGGGACTGCTCAAAGTCTGCCGCCTGATACCAGCCGGCATCGGTGGCACTGGCACAGCCGTCCTTGACGGAAACGCCGTAGCCGCCCTTGAAGTCGCCCAGACTGGACGAACCGTCGGCGGAGTACACAATAAAGGTAAAGGACTGTACCACGTCGCCCTCCTGAATAAAGTTATCCAGCTTGGCTTTGTAATTGTTGGTGGTATCGCTGCCCTTGTCCAGCATGGCATTGATGTCGGTCAGTTCCGTGCCCAACGTGGTGGAAACCGTTTCTGTGGGGCTGACGTGAACTGTGGTAGTTTCCACAGTGGTGGTTTCTTCTGCGGCGGTAGTGGTTTCCTTTTCAGAGGATTCCTCGGCGGCAGAAGACTCCGACTGGCTGCTGTCGCTGCTCTGCTTGCCGCAGCCGGTAAATGCCGAGCCAGCCAGCACACCGGCGAGAAGCAGTGCCGTCAATTTTTTCCATGATCTCATATAGTTGTTCCTTTCTAAAAAAACAACGGATGCCAAAAGGATTTCAGCATCCGCCGTTTGTCTTTCAGGCAACACTGCACATGCTTAGTACAGGATTGCCTTTCCATCAAAATGTGATCAGTCTACTGTGACGATCTCGCCCATCTGGTTGCGGCCTGCACCAATGGCATTGGATTCGTCCGTGTCGATGTGCATTGCAGTTGCATAGTTCGGGGAAACACGGCAAACCACGTCACCCAGGATTGCCTTTCTGCCGTCTGTTTCAACACGTACCCAAACGATGTCCTTATCCTTTACGCCAGCCTTTGCTGCGTCTTCCGGAGTGAAGTGAATGTGACGCTTTGCCACGATCACACCCTCAGAAATTTCCAGCTGACCTGCCGGTCCCACAATGGTACATGCACCGGAACCTGCAACATCACCGGATTCGCGGATCGGAGCAGCGATGCCGATCGAACGTGCGTCTGTTGCAGACAGTTCTACCTGATTGGCACTCCGGAACGGGCCCAGAATGGAAACGTTCGGCAGTTCCTTCTTCGGTCCAACGATCGTTACGCGTTCTTCACTGGCAAACTGACCCGGCTGCGACAGCATCTTCTTGACAGTCAGTTCCTTTCCCTCACCGAACAGCACTGCGAATGCTTCCGCAGTCAGATGTACGTGTCTTGCAGATGTTTCAACAATAAACTTTTCAGACATGGTGTAATACCTCCCATAAATGCTAACCGGCAATGCACCGGCTTCTTACAATATTGTACTACTTTTTGCCGCTTTCGTCAAGGGTATAGTCCGATTTTCGTGAAAATCACACAGCCGCCCGGTTGTACATGCAATTTCCATATTTCTTGACATCTTTTTCAAAATGTGATACAATAGGACAAGAAAAAAAGAGAGGAATTTGCCCTATGTATTACGTCTGTTATGTACTGCTGTACTGCATCATTTTTGCTTTTGGTGCGGCGATCGGCAGCTTTCTGAACGTCTGTATCTACCGTCTGCCCAAAGAGGAATCTCTCTGGCGGAACAACTCCCACTGCATGACCTGCGGTACACCCATTCGCAAGCGGGATCTGATCCCGATCTTCAGCTGGTGCCGTCTGCGGGGAAAATGCCACAGCTGCGGGGCAAAAATCCCCTTTCGCTACACGCTGGTGGAAAGCCTGAATGCGATCTTATATGTGTTGATCTTTGCCTATTTCGGCATCTTTGAACAGCCGGTCTATGCGGCTCTGGTATGTCTGTTCTGTTCGGCTCTGATCGTGGTCTTTTTCATGGACTTGGACACCCAGCTGATTAGTCTGTATGTGATCGGATTCATCGGGCTGCTGGGCGTTGCAGTTACGGTTTACGATGTCTGCACCGGAAACGGCACGCTACTCTCCCACCTGATCGGAGCCGCAGCGGCATCGGTTCCACTGTTCCTGCTGGTGATCCTGTCCGGCGAACGTGCCATGGGACGGGGCGATGCGGAACTGATGCTGGCAGGCGGCTTGTTCCTCGGCGTCAAAGGTGTTGTGGTAGGGCTGTTTCTGGGACTGATCCTCGGCTGCATCTTCGGCATGATCCACAAGGCAAAAACCGGCGATTCCAAATTCGCCTTTGGGCCGTACCTCTCCGCCGGCATGGCAATGGCTCTGGTGGTCGGCGAACCCATTGCAAATCTGTACTTACAGCTCTGCGGTCTGAAATGATCGCCCGAACATAGAAAGGCTCATCTCCGGTACGCTCCGGAAATGAGCCTTTTCTTTTTGGATTATTTCGAGCGTTACGCCGCCGGAGAAACACCCTCCACATGAATGGTGTAGTCCGTCATGATCTTATTGCTCCAGAAGAACCACTGCCCCGTCTTGGCGTTGTAGTTGTTCTTGGCAGACAGCACCTCCGTGCCAACCTTTACGGTATAGCTGTCAGAGAGCGTGTAGCCCGCCTTGGGGGTAATGGTGAAGTAGCACACGCCGCTGTCGTTGAACAGCGGATCGCTGAACGTGATGTTGCAGCCCGCCGCACTGGATTCGTCCAGACCTACGTTTTTGCCGTTTTCGCTGGCGGCAATGGGCGGTGCGGTGGTGGTAGTTGTTGTAGTTGTGGTGGTTTGAGGGGCGGTGGTTGTTGTGGTTGTAGTAACAACTTCAACAGATTTAGGAAGGCAAGCAGCAATACTGTTTTCTCGATATACAGTGTTTACCATTTGAGCAAGTGGTGTGTCAGGATTAGCCTTATAAACAACTCCGTTTTTAATCCAGAGTTCGTGAAGACCATTTACAACATCATCATAGTCAACGTGATACCCACCCCAACTGCATACATTATATGATTGCAAAATATTAGGTATTGTTGCATCATATGTAGCATCACTCCATGACAATTTTGGATAAATCGCAATAGCACCATTATTTTCAAGTGTTGCAACAATAAACGAGGTTTTCCCATTTTCCGGATTCAAGTTGTAACAACTATTATTTGAAATTAAACTGCCATCTTCCTTTTTCATTATGACGTTCATATTGTATTGTGTTCCATTTTCAGTACAATATGAAGGTTTAATTTCTGCATAACAACCATTTTTAGTTGAATCATAAATATGATATATTATCAATTGATTTTTTTCTGTTGTAACATCGGTACTAGCTGTCGTAATAAGTGTTGTTTCCGTCGCAGAAGTACTGGTTGTTGCAGTGGTACTTATAGTCGTGCTGGTTGTAGCGGAAGTTGTAGTCGTTGCAGCCGTAGTTTCTGTCGCGGAGGTAGTCGCCGTTGCGGTACTGCTTGCAGTAGTTTCCGCGGTGGTCGTTGCGGCAGTTGCAGTGGTTGCGGTTGTTGCAGCCGTGCTTGTGGTTGCGGCGGTCGTTGTGGTAGTTGTCGTGGTAGTCGTTGTTGTGGTGGTTGCTGTAGTCGTGGTGGTTGTGGTGGTTGTTGTCGTGGTAGTCGTTGTTGTTGTGGTTGTAGCCGCAGTCGTCGTGCTGGTAGTCGTTTTGGCTGTGGTTTCGGTTTCAGGCGGCGGAGGTGTGGTAGTCGTGGTAGTCGTTGTCGTTGCCGTATTTTTCGGAGCAACGATCTCGCACTGAATCTCCTCCGGACTGACACCCTTACAATAGAGGTGCACGATCTTATCTGCCGAAGCAGACGATGTCACAGCTCTGTTTGAATTCATCATAAAGGTTTTCAGGTTCTGATCCGGAGCCAGCAGGGTGTAATCCTTGCTGTACACATCATAATTCAGCGTGGACGGATACTTGACAAACTTCACGCCCACTTCGCCCGCATTGGTGATATAGTCGCACTTCGTCCAGTCGAGGGTGATGTTGGTGTAGGTGCTGTCGCCGTTGAGGGTGAGCATGGGGGTGTAACTGTCGATCGTACTTTCAGACGAGTTTCCGCCGGAGTAATCCATTTTCAGGCTAATGTCTACATCTGTACTGGTTGCACCAGATGTCCAAAAGCTGCTAAGAAATACTAATTTCAAATAAGGGTAGCGGCTGTATGTCATGACAATAACAATTCTAGCTGTAGAATTGTCTGATGCATCTGGCTTTTCTGCCCAGTAATTCCCGCCGTTTTCCGGTTTTCCGTAAATAAATGAACTTTGTTGAATACTGCCATATTTTACGCCGTCATATCCATCATAGGACTTGTTCTGTCCAACGCTTACATCTCCCGTTCTTCCATTTTCCATGGAATCGATCAGTTTATCGGCATCAACATTGCGAATTGTAATGCTCAACTGATTTCCCACAGAGTATCCGCATTTCGAAACGTCCATATAAATGGAAGTATTCCAACTCTGCTTATCCACTTCATATCGATCTGAAAAGTCATTCAGTTGAGAACCATTATTTGCATACACCAGAAAATTTTTCTTTTCCGGAGAACACTTTTTTCCGATTCCGGCATATGTTCCTTCTACATAGAGCCAGCCACGGCTGGATTCCTCACCGCTGTTAGTTCGTAAAAGTACACGGTATTTTATCTTTGTGTTATTTACAAATGTACTGTCCGGATTTACAGTAATGGAAGAATCGTACTTATTTTGAAAAGCACTGATATAATCCGGATTTCCGTCGGTTCGAAAATCACCCCGCCCGTTTGCAAAAATATCACTGTATTTTACCCAGCCATGATCGTACATTGCAGCACTGTCGTAGATCTCATTTCCGTCAGCATCTTTATCAATGAATTTCAGATCTTCTGTGTTATTGTCATCGCCTATGTAAATATAGATTTTTTCCCATGTACTTTCGGAACCGTCACTATAACTGGTAACTGCATACTGTGCACCGTCGCCTGCACCATTCAGACTGTACATAGACGGAAAGGCATAGCTTCCTGCATATTCGACAGGATTCCAATTGGTTTGATGATAACCGCAAAAATAGGGCATGTCAAACTGCACGAACTTACAGCTGTTGGAAACATAGTCTGTCAAATTGACGATCGTGGTGTCCGGTGTCCACCAGCCACTCCAAGTTGCATCTTTTGTAAAGTCATTCTCGGGATGTGTTTTTCCCCATTCTTCCCAGTACGATTTGGTATTGACTCTATCGTCCAGATTCCCCCAGCCTTTGGTTTCTGTTGTGGTGATCGTGGTGCTGCTCATCGGATACGCACTCGCATCTGTATAATTCGTCTTCAACACCAAATTACACTCCTGCACCGACTGCACCGCAGCGTATCCGTCGCAGGAAACCGCAATATCCACTTTCTGGCTGGTTTTCACCGCATCATGATAGGTCAGCGAAACCGTAAACACCGCATTGGCATCGCTGCTGGCACCGGTGATCTGATACACCTTTTGATTATCGGTGCTTTTTTCTGTATCCAGTGTCACGTATCTTCCGGCATCTGCACACAGAATGCCATACGCATTCCGCTGCACCTCGTCCCAGTTCCAGTACCGGCTTTGGGGCAACTGGGTCTGTAATTCGTCTGCCAGATTATTCGCCACAGTCTGATAATTCTGAACCTTTGCCGCCTGCACATAGGCAGAGATATTCGGGGCACAGAGTGCCGCAATGATTGCCATGATCACCAGCACTACGATCAATTCCACAAGAGAAAAGCCTTTTCGATTTCGTTTCATCTCTCTCACCTCTCCGAAAATATACAGACGGACACGCCGAAGCGAAGCTTAACTTAACAGATCCAGAATCTCATTCTTGTTGTTGGATACCCGAATGGCATCATCCCGCCGGATTGTGCCGGCTCTTACCAGCCGTGCCAGATCGGCATTCAGGGTGTGCATGCCAAGTGCCGCACTGGACTGCATGACCGTTGCCAGCTGGAAGCACTTATTGTCACGGATCAGGCTGCCTACCGCATCGGTTCCCACCAGAATTTCTGTAGCAGCCACACGGCCGCCGCCCATTGCCAGCGGGATCAGAGCCTGTGTGATAACGCCCTTCAGAATCGTGGACAGCTGTGTCCGGATCTGGTTCTGGGCGTGGGGCGGACAGCTGTCAATGATACGATCCAGCGTCTGTGCCGCACCGGTGGTGTGCAGAGTGGACATGACCAAGTGTCCGGTTTCTGCGGCGGTAACAGCGGCGGAAATCGTTTCGTAGTCACGCATTTCTCCCACGAGAATGACATCAGGGTCTTCACGGAGAGCAGAACGCAGGGACGCTGCAAAGCTCTTGGTATCCACGCCGATTTCACGCTGGTGAATGACCGACATGCCCGACTCGTAAACATATTCCACAGGGTCCTCAATGGTGATGATATGCTCCGAACGATTCTTGTTGATATAGTCGATCATGGCGGACAGAGTGGTAGATTTACCGCTTCCCGTCGGGCCTGTCACCAGAATCAGTCCTCTTGGCTGGTCTGCCAAGTCCCGCAGCACTTTCGGCATTTGCAGCTGTTCCAGTGTGGGAATGGTGTTGTTCAGCAGACGAATCGTGGCTGCCACCTTTTTCATCTGCCGGAAAACGTTGACACGCTGGCGGCAATAGTCCGGCGTTTCAATAGCAAAGTCCACGTCGTCGCCGTTTTCCAGCTGTTCCCGCTGTTCATCACTCAGCATGGACAGGATCATTTCCCGTGTTTCTGCCGCCGGAAATGAAAAGCCGCTGTCCAGCAGCTGCCCGTGGATACGGAACGAAACCGGCATGCCCTCGCTGATGTGAATATCAGAGCATTTCTTCTCCCGTGCTTTCATAATAAGTTCATTCATGGTCATGGCGGTATACCGTCCTTTCTGTAATCATTAGTCGGAATAATATGCGATCTTCATAACTTCTTCCGGCGTGGTCACGCCCTCTTTTACCAAGTCAATGGCACTGTCCAGCAGACTCCGCATGCCCTGTGTTTTCTTGGCATACTCCAGCATTTCCTGACTGTCTGCACTTTTGGCGATCATACGTTTCAGCGTTTTGTCTATATATACCATTTCGTGAATGGAAATACGCCCTTTATAGCCCGTGTTGTTGCAGACCTTACAGCCCTTGCCGCGGGTAATCATGGGAATGCCGTCCCCGACAATGGCGATGTCATCTGCTGTCGCCGGTTCTTCGTATTTACAGAACTGGCAGACCTTACGCACCAGACGCTGTGCCACGATACCTACCACAGAGTTGGAGATCAGATACGGTGCCACGCCCATATCCGCCAGACGGACAATGGACGAAATGGCATCGTTGGTATGCAGGGTGGAAACTACCAGGTGTCCGGTGATTGCAGAACGCACGGAAATTTCAGCCGTTTCTGCGTCACGGGTTTCACCGATCATGATAATATCCGGATCCTGTCGCAGCAGGGCACGCAGTCCCACTGCAAAGGTCATGCCGGCAGTCACATTAACGGAAGTCTGCGTGATATTGGGCAAATCTTTTTCCACAGGGTCCTCAATGGTAGAAATATTTACCGGTCGCTGGGACAGATGCTGCAATACCATATACAGCGTGGTCGTTTTACCGGAACCGGTCGGCCCCGTAATATAGATAATGCCGTTGGGGGCGGACATCATCTTCATCAGCATGTTATAGGAATACTCGTTCATGCCGAAGTGACCGGCGTGGTCGATCTTGGTATCCGACACCAGATAACGCATAACGATCTTCTCGCCGTGTGTCGTCGGCAGAACGGAAATACGCATACTGATGTCGATTCCCTCCAGCACAGCGTGGAAGTTGCCGTCCTGCGGGATACGTTTTTCCGCAATGTTCAGGTTGCTCATGATCTTGATACGGGCAACAATGGAGTTGTGCAGTGCCTTTTCCAGTGTCAGATAGCTGACCATCTGACCGTCGATACGCATACGCACCTGTGTGAAATCCTTAAACGGTTCAATGTGAATATCGCTGGCGTTGGTGCTGTATCCCCGCACCAGCAGCGAATTGATCAGCTTGATGATCGGCACATCGTCGTCCGCATCGTCTGCCGTCAGCTGGGGCACCTCAATATCTTCTGCGGAAATATTCGCCTTTTTGGCTGCCTGCTTGGTACTGATCTCGGCATAGTAATACTCGATCGCCTTTTTGATTTTCGGACTTTCACTGAGCAGCACTTCCAGCGGCATATCCACGATCTGCCGAATATCTTCCTGTGCGTAGAAATTCAGCGGGTCAGACATGGCGAGCTGTAGACGGCTGTCGTTTTCCGACAGGGCAATGACATTGTATTTTTCCGCAAGCTGCTTGGGCACCTTGGCAACCACGTCTACATTGACCTCATACTCCTCCAGATTGACCATCTGGAGATCCAGCTTTTTCCCCAGTGCCTCCAGAACCTGTGTTTCTGTGACAAATCCCATTTCCTGCAGCAGTGTGCCGAAACGCACCTTCTTGCCGCTTTGTGTCTTCTGGAATTGCAGTGCCTGATCGATCTGTTCCTGTGTGATATAGCCATATTCTTTCAGCACTTCACCAATGGGTAAATTCTGCAATGTTCTCACCTTTTTCTATTGTTTCTATAGCGACACCGTACAAAGCCGTCAGGCGGGCTTTGTGCGGTGCTGCCCTATGGCAATACCGCACAAAGAGCATCTGGCGACTTTGCACG
>OLSD01002278.1_pt1 | contig 13766 bp, 8 predicted proteins | sample 1672211 | NCBI WGS metagenome assembly OLSD01 (sample SAMEA3136659, study PRJEB25190) | human gut metagenome | reverse complement strand
TTCTGTTTCATCTTGAGATCACTAAACTTTTTATTCAGCTGTAAAAGCTGACCATCTATCTTTTTATGTATTTTTGTTTTTTTACTTTTTGCCAAATTTCTCCCACCTTTATATAATTAACAACTTTTGCTAATATAACGCATGTTTCGCATTTATCTTTTCACATTATAACATCTATCATATTTATCCGCATTAAAAAAGGACGCAGAATCTCTCCCACGTCCTCAAATCTATCTGGCTTTATCTTCCCTTACCTTCGAAACTTCCTTATATGCCGCTTCCTGCTTCACCTCATCCGCATCTCTAGCCTCAAATGCATCTGCATTATACTGATACTCCTGCGGCTCAGCGACCATCGGTGAATATACAACCTCTGCTTCTACTCGCTCAGCTTCTGCCCTCTCCGGCTCTGTCTGTTCCTGTGCTTTCGCATTCTCCATATGCTTTTCCTTATCAAGCTGCACATTCATAGCCAGATTATCCAGCTTATCAATAGATGCATCCAAATGAAGTTCCATTGATACAAGCATCTTTTTCACTGCTTTCATCGGAGCAAGTACTGCCTTTGTAATGGGATGTTTCTGCTCTTTCTGAGAATAATCCACCTCCGGCTTGTCAGCAAAAGTGCGGAATGCATTGGCTACTGTCTGCCCTGCTTCACGAAATCCTTTTGCAAGAAGTGCTGTCTTTGCTATATCCTTATCTGTGGTCTTGATTGCACCTCTTACATTCTCTCGAATATCCAGAAATCTTTTCTTAATTCCTAAGAACTCAGATACCCTGTATAATGCAGCTCTTCCCTTTTCCTTTGCTTCTTCGACTATGCCCTTAGCAGTAGATTTGACCTGTTCTTTCACTTCTAATACCTGTGACTTTATCTGCTCACATCTGGTATTAAGTCGCTCCTGTGCTTCTGACAATGCCTTTTTTGCATTATTGACAAGTGTATCTTCCTGCATTTCTTTGATCTGGTTCTGCATGTTGGTGAGTTCTTCCGTCATGGAATCAATCTTTTTCTCCAGTCCATCCACATAGCTGCATATCTCAAATACATCGTTTGCCTGCTCTTTCATGGCATTTTTCTTTAGTAATTCGAGAAGTTCCCTTATAACCTCCTCATTGGTAAGTGTTTTTCCTGCTTCCATATCCATTCTGTTTCCTCCATTCTGTAAAAGGGGCAGCCTTGGCCGCCCCTGTACTCTGATTACTGATTATCGAAAGGGCGTCGCCTCTTTGTCCTTCTCTTTATCGGGATTGCCATGATGTTTCTCTGCACTTTCTCTTGCCTTTTCGTTGCTCTTATCCTTTGCTTTCTCATATTCAGAGATAATCTCATTATAGAGTTTTTCCCTGAAATCCTTTGTGACCGGATAGCAGACATCCTGGTAGATTGGCTTGCCCTGCTCGTCCACCTGCTTTGTCTTATAAGAAGGCATTGATACAAAGATTTTCTCTTTGCCCTGCACGATATTGATGTTATTTACGATAAAACTGTTTTCAAAGTAAATACGGGCAAGTCCCTTGATGTTACTGCCTTCCCTCTCATAAGGTGTCACAGTTACTGAAAACTCCGGCATTTCCTGTGTACGCTCCTGCTTCTGTGTCTCCTCTTTCTCCGGTTCCTTGATTCTTGCATAGGCATCAAGAATATTGGTATAGAGTTCCTCACGAAACTCTGCTGTAATAGGATTGCACACATCCTTATAGATCACACCGTTGCTTTCATCACGCTCATTGGAGCGGTATCTTGGCATTGATACGAAAAGCTCTCCCTTGTCCTTATTCTCAAGGATTGCAATATTGGTGATCTTAAATGAATCACCGAATACCACTGTTGCAAATCCTTTGATATTGCTGCCCTCTTTTGCCCTTACTTCGTTTACCTTAATTGAATACTTCATATGCTATTCCTCGCTTTCTTTTTGTTCTTTGTTTTGCTCCGGTATGATAAACTCACACCAAAGCTGTTCTATCTGTTCACAAGACAATCTGCCATTTAACCAGTTGCCAAGTGTAACGACCATTCCGTCCTGCTCATAGTAGAGCCACTCCTGTGTTTCAATGTTCCCCTCATACACGATGGTCACATCAAAATCAGGCATAAATAATCCTTCCTCTGCATCCCATACACAGGCTATTCCCTGTCTGAGTGTCAGATTCAGGCTTTCGACATACACAGACCAGCCGCTTACGACTATCTGAAAGTCATCATCAATCTCAGCAATATCATCCTCGATGTCAATTCGCTCTTCCATTTCTGCTACTGCCTCTTCTATCTCACCTAACCGGTATCTTTTATTCATCCACACCTGCCTCCTTATATCTGCATCTGACCACAAAACGCATAGTACCCTTCTGTGAACAGGTAAAAAGAGTTAATTCCTTTTCCTCTCCCTGTGTCTTAATGCTGTTGTCATAAGGATTTACCACCTCTGTGTCTGTTACTTCATAGATATGAGTCTGTCCGTTTTTGTCGATAATTGTCACATCATCTCCTATGGAAATCTGATTTAGTGGTGTAAAAAATGTGCCATATCTGCTGCCATTGTGACCGCATAACACACAGTTGCCACTTTCTCCGATTCCTGCAGTCTCTTCTATATGACCAATCCCGGCATTAAGCACTTTACTTGTGGTTCCTTCCATTACCGGATACCTGATATCTAAGCCCGGTATCTCAATGATGCCGATAACACCGCCTTCTTTAAGAATGGCTTCATCCTCTTTACTAATGGAGGTTTGCTCTTCCTCCACATCTGTTTCTTCATCGTAATCATCCTCCAATGTCTGCTCAAATTCACTTATGAGCTGTTCTGTCTGTTTTTCTCCGGTTGCCCGCCAGAAAAAAGGGACTGCCATAATGGCAATCCCTGCTGTAATCAGTAGTCCTGCGACCACTTTTCTTATGCTCATATTATTCACTCTCCTATCGTGTTCTGCCCTCTCTGTCGGCTGGATAAGCACCTTTATCCTCTGCTACAATTGCTGCAGATTCCATTCTGTCATCAGCTTCTCTTTCTTCCTCCGGTCCGCTCAGGTCTGCATCCACAGCCTTTGCGTTCTCAAGGTCAAGCTGGGCATTCAGTTCACACTGCCTTGACAGCTTTTCTTCCAGTTCCTTGCTGTATGCAAATGGCTTGTCATACTCTGCCTTTGATGCTTCAAGGTCATTCTGGTACTGCTCAATCTTCTTTTCTAAGAAATCAATGTTCTCATGGAGTCCATTGAACAGGTTTTCCAGCTTTACCATGCTGCCGACCGGACTTGTGGAAAGTTCTGCCTTGTACTCAGTCTTTCCACGAAGCACCATATAATTGATACCAAGGAAGTTCTTTTCCACAAGCAGCTCAAATCCATGGAACTTGCCGATTACAGTTGTCTCTCCGGTCTTACATTTGCTGATTGCTTCAAGCATCATCGTTCCTCCATCCACACGCTCTGTGTAGGTTGCTTTGCCTATGGTAATGGAAAATTCCGGATTATCAATCAGTTCTTTATCCCTTGCCTTTACATCTTCTCTTACATTGGCAAGCTTTTCTGTTGCTGTCTTAATAAGCTTCGGGTACTTAATCATAAAGTTATCCTGCAATCCATATCTCTGATTGTCATAGGATGCCTTTAAGAGCTTTAATCTCTGGACATCATTGTCAATCTCCATCTTTTCCTTGATTAAAGGATTGCCTGTGGCAACCGCTTTAATCTCTGCATAGGAAAGTGTTGCCTCATCGATATCCTCACAGCTTCGGCTTACAGCCTTGCTTGTCATGACCTGACTGATGAATCGCTGCTTATTTTCAACAAGCGACCAGTTGTATGCATCAAAAGTTCCTTTGGTGACATATCTATAGATTGCCACCTCTTCATTTTCGTTGCCCTGCCTGATGCCTCGTCCTTCCCTCTGTTCAATGGAGCTTGGCTTCCAAGGACAGTCCACATGATGCATTGCAACCAGATGTGTCTGAACATTAACGCCAGTACCACATTTATCTGTAGAACCTATAAGCACTTTTTTCTTACCTGTTCTCATTTCCTTAAATAGTGCATCCCTCTGTGCGTCGGTCTTTGCATCATGGATAAATGCTATCTCCTCTGCCGGAATACCATACTGTATCAGTGTTTCCTTCAGATAATCGTAGATGGTAAAATCCTTATCCGGTCCCGGTGTGCCGATATCCGAAAAAATAAGCTGGCAGCCTATATGACCGTTGGCATTTCCTTTCTCATATTCTTTCCATACATTCTCCGCTACCTTATTGAGCTTTCCATCTGGATTATTTGGTGCGTCCTTATCAATCAGCCTTGCATCTGTTCCGAGTAATCTTGCCTCATGAGTAATCTTTAGGAAGTTGTCCACACTTGGATCAACTCCACCACCTCTGATACGCTCTGCCCTCACAACAAAGTCTTCCATAACCTGCTTTACATACCAGTCAGGCTCTGACTCCACTATGATAGGCTTGCCGCCACGAAGAGCCGGCACATCAAGGTCAAGCATGTCTGCGGTCTGCACATCTGCTACTTCACGAAAGATATTCATAAGCTCCGGCAGATTCGTAAACTTATTGAATCTGCTTTTAAAACGGAAACCGCTTCCCTCTACAGTAAGCTCCAGTGCTGTTGTCACTTCACCAAAGTTCGCTGCCCAGGAATCAAAGTGATAAATCCCCATCTCTTCAAGTGCCGCTTTCTGTAAGTAAAGCTGCATGACATACATCTCACACATGGTATTGGATATTGGCGTACCTGTCGCAAACACAATGCCTCTGCCATCATTTATCTCAGACAAATACTGGCATTTAAGCTGCATATCCGTTGACTTCTTCGCTCCACTGCTGCTGATACCTGACACATTATTCATCTTGGAAAAAATCGCAAGGTTCTTAAAATTGTGCGCTTCGTCAACCATGATAGAGTCCACACCAAGTTCCTCAAAGGTTATAAGGTCATCCTTCCTGCTCTCATCTGATAAGGATTTCAGCTGCTCCTCCAGCTTTTTCTTCTGGCTTTCCATCTGTTTTACAGTCCAACGCTCCCCGTTACGCTCCTTCATCTCATCAATCGCATAGCTGATTTCATCAATCTGCTCATTGAGCATTCTTTCCTTTCTCTCTGCTGAGATCGGGATTTTTTCAAACTGCGAGTGCGACATGATGATACAGTCATAGTCACCTGTTGCAATCCTTGATACGAACTGCTTCCTGCGGCTCTTTTCAAAATCACGCTCTGTGGCAACCAGGATATTTGCTGACGGATAAAGCCTTAAAAACTCTGATGCCGTCTGACCGATAAGTGGCTTTGGAACAACCATGATCGTCTTATTGGCAAGTCCGAGTCTCTTCTGCTCCATACAGGCAGCCATCATCTCAAAGGACTTTCCGGCACCAACGCAGTGTGCCAACAGGGTGTTTCCTCCAAGAAGGATTCTTGCCACCGCATTCTTCTGATGTGGCTTTAACTCAATCGCCGGATTCATTCCCGGAAACTGTAAGTGACTTCCGTCATACTCACGCAGACGGATGTTATTGAATGTCTCGTTGTAATACTCCACATATTTCTGTCTTCGCTCCGGCTCTGCAAACAGCCATTCCTTGAACTTCTCCTTGATCATGTTCTGTTTTTCCCTTGCAAGCATTGTCTCATTCTTATTGACTTCGTAATGATATTTGCCATCACCGTCATCAATCCTGTCCCTTACTGTTACAGTTTTAAGATTCAGCGTATCCTCAAAAATAGAATAAGCATCCATGCGGCTTGTACCATAAGTCTTAGTAGCTGCCACTGAATGCTTATCCATGCTCTTATTCTCGATGAACCATTCCATGCTCATCTTATTTAAGTGTACCTGAATGCCTGTATTGTAAAACTGGCTTCTGACTGCCCTTGCTCTTCTTGGTGTATTGAGAAGCTCATAGATAAACTGCTCATAATCAAGCGACTCAATCCATGTCGTACCAATCTTTACATCAATATCCGAGGCTTCAATCCATTCCGGCTGCACCTTTTCAAGTGCTGCCACATTGCCTGCAAATCTTTCTGCCTGCGGATTGTCTGTATCAGCCGCCATAGCCTTTGCTACACGAAGTTTGTCTCTCACATTTCCCGAAAGATACTCGTCTGCTGTCTCCCAGCCGATGTCGGGATTGTTCTCGTTGTAGCGGTCTGGATTTAGGAAAACCAGTCCGTCCAGCTCTTCCACAAGGACTGCCCTTCTAAGCTCTGCTAATGCATCATCACTTAGCGTTATCTCATCCACTGTCTGTCCGGACTTTTCTGCAAGTTCTTCCTTTGCATTTGTAATATCCGGCTCATAGATAGAAAGCATATAGGCAAGATTTACATATCCAAATTCATTGACGGATACATTTAATGCTTCCACAGCGGTCTCCACTCTGTCTATGACTGTCTTTGCCTTAATCGTCTGCTTATAAAACATATCCGCTTTTTTCACCTCCCCATCTTCGTTTACTTCCTCAAGACTGCAAAGAAGTGGATAATCGCTGTCATCCCTGAATGCTATTCTGTTTGCTTTTGAAGTAATGGCTCCATACTGCTTTACGAAGGCATCATATTTTACATTAAGAAGTCTCTGCTTATCAGAAAGCTCCTCCTCGCTGCAGCCATCCATCTGGATATCAATCAGCTCTCTTGTTATCTGTCTGATTTCATCAAGGCTTCGGATTCGCTCCTCGGCAGTCTGTGATACTTCTTTTTTTACCATCTCGGAATTTTCCCTGTAATAGAGTTTTCCTTCAAAAAATGTGTAAGTGTAGTTTCTCACATCCGGATCAGCCGGGATAACTTCCTCCGTCTGCTCCGCCTCATCTGCCACTCTCTCAAAATCTGTCATCTGGGCTTTGATATTACCGATAGCCTTATTGAGAGTCTCATACATATTGAAGTTCTCATCATTATTCACACAGACTGTATATCTGCTGTCCTGTCCGTAAATCCTTGTGTCATATTCCATAGATCCAAGCATCATCTCCGGATGCTCTGCAAAATAAGAGTTGACTGCAATGCCATTCTCAGTTACACCAAGGTGTACCCAGTCAGGTTCAATATCAATCTTTCTCTCCCTCTTCTGCAAAAACAGGATATCTGCTGTCACTTCGGTTCCTGCATTATCTTTAAATGCAGTATTCGGAAGTCTTACTGCTCCCACAAGCTCTGCTCTTTCAGCCAGATACTTTCGGATAGTAGGATTTGCCTTATCAAGTGTTCCCTTTGTGGTGATTACTGCAACCATGCCTCCCGGTCTTACCTGATCAAGTGCTTTTGCCAGAAAATAATCGTGGATACGGAAGTTATACTTGTTGTACTTTGGATCAAATACCTTATAATCACCAAATGGCACATTTCCGACAACCACATCAAAGAAGTTATCCGGATATGTGGTATTCTCAAATCCTGTGATACTGATATTGGCATTCTGATAAAGCTGCTTTGCAATTCTTCCTGAAATGCTGTCAAGCTCCACCCCATACAGCTTGCTTCTCTGCATTGGTGCCGGCATACTTCCAAAGAAGTTACCGATACCCATAGATGGCTCTAATACATTGCCGCCTCTGAAACCAAACTGGACAAGTGCCGAATTTATGCACATGGCAATCTCCGGTGAAGTATAAAAGGCGTTATTTACTGTTGCCCTTGCAGCACTGTATTCCTCATCAGATAAAAGGTCTTTCAGCTCTGCATATTCTTTGCTCCAGCCTGCGTTATTCTCATCAAATGCCTGTGACAGTCCGCCCCATCCGACAAACTTCGACAGAGTTTTCTGTTCCTCAGGTGTGGCAAGCCTGTTCTCTGATTCAATCTGCTTTAAAGTGCGGATTGCATCCATATTCCACTGGTATCTGGTCTTAGCACCGCCTTTTTCCATTTCCCAGAGGTTATAGTGGAAATTGTGTTTCGTCTGCCCGGCAACATTCTTCTCATTTTCAAGACTTTCTACTTGCTGTACTGGTTCCTGCTTTGGTGTAAAATCTACAGTTTCCTGTGATTCTGTATCAGCCTGAATATCATCCACAGATACTGATACTGCATCATCTGAAACCACATGTCCATTCTCATCAATCTTGGTTTCCCAGCCATTCGCTATTGCTCTTTCCCTGGTTTCAAGACGATTGGCTTTTACACTATCCTCGATATCAAAGAATCTCTTATAGACCGGATTCATCTTATCCCTGTCAGCCTTCTGCTTTGTCTCCTGATAATACTTCTTCTGGTCTTCTCCGCAGTAAAATGGCTGTTTTACCATATAAGATAAGATTTCATATAACTCACGCCAATCGAGAGCACCTTCTTTACGCACACCATTCCTGTTCTTATAGCTGATCTTCACATATCCGCTTCTGATTGAGTACTCCACAAGACCATACTTATTGTTGGAATATGCCTTTCTTTCTGCATTATCTGTCCCTAATGCAATATCCCTGATAAGGTCAAGTTTATTTGGCATAAATGCAAAATCAGACTGCACCACATCCATAAGGAATGCCCTAAACGGAGTGTAGCAGCTGCAATCTGTTACAAGAATCTCCGCCGCATCACGCAGGTCTTCATCAAGCTCCTCAATACGCTTGGCATAATCAATCGGTGTAATATACTGAAGCTCTGATGGATCTTTTTCAGATGTTTCAGCTTCTATCTCGGCACCATATTCTGCCTGTGTTACCATGCGGTCTTCATCGGCAGCTTCCTGTGGTGTCATGCCTTTTGCACTTACATAATCTCTGTTAGAAGCATAGCTCTCCGGCTCATCCGGTATTGCATAATCATCAATCTCTGATTCTGCCTCTTCCGGTTCCACTTCCCGATATTCGGCATCAATGACCTCATCATCCTCACGGAGTCCGTCCATCGCAAGCTCATCAATACGAGGTGTCTCAGGCTGGTATTCCCCTGTAAGAATAAGGACACCAAGCTCTTTTTCGATATCTTTCCATGAAACATATCCTTCAACCTCTCCATCCTCATCTCGCCACTGAAAACGCAGTCCGTTCCCATGAAATGTGTCATATCCGTGCAGTCCCAGTCCGTCAACCGGCCAGCCTGCACCTCCCTGACCATACTCTGCTTTGATACGCTTTGCTCTGGTTCCTGCATCAATCTCTGTTTCAAAAATCTTGCATACCCTGCCCTTACCACCGATAAAACCTGTACCTCCCATAAGCACCTGTTTGATATACTCACTTGGTACTGTTGCAGACTTTTTGGGATTCAGGTAATTGTATTTACCTGCTAATGCAGCTTTTCTGTCCTGCTCGAACTGACGCATAAACTGATTATTGTTTTCGTCCTCAGTATGAATGGTGCCAATGCTTGCCTGCCCGTTCTGGTCGAAAAAAAAGGAAGCCTGTGTATATTCGGCTTCCTTACTAACACCCAATGAATTGATTTCATCAAGTTCCCTATTCAGTTCTGTATCATCTGATTCTAGTGGAATCGCATCACTATCTGATTCAGTACCACTTCCTCTGCCTGCATCTTCGCCTGCTCTCTTATCTTCCACATCTCCATTGTCGATGACGGATTCTGTGGCTTGTGCTTCGCCAGATACTGCATCTCTAACTGGTCGTACAGCTGGTTCGCTTCCTCCTCTACCGCTGACATCTTCTCGTACATCTTCCCGAATCTCATCAGCGTCTTGTATCTTGCCGGCTCGTTCTCCTTTAGATAGTTCATCGCCATCCTTCCGTATTTGCCCAGCTTCGTGAGATCCTCCGTCTCGTCCGGCATCTCTATCTGCGGATAAAGCAGTCCGTCCACTTCCTTGTAAGTCATTTCTTCTAACATATCCAATTCTCCTTTCGCTCTCGATTGCCTTTAAGTTACGACTAAATTCTCTAAGAACACTACAGGAGACATCGCATACAATGGAACCAAGACGGTAAATGATCTCTTCGTCTTTGATATTTACGATCTGACTAAAATCCTGTTCTTGCACAGATAAGTCAAATCCGCATCTCGTCCCTACAGCATACATGACACTTGCATATACAAGCTGCTCCATGTCCATTTCCTGCTGTAAGCCATTGCGTTTCTTACTTTCTTCCTTTATCACACTACCTGATAGGTGCATGAGCTCGGTCATTCGGTCTCCGAACTCTTCTTTTATTATAAGCCAAACATCTGTTCCTGTAAACTGTTTTAATATATTTTTTAGAGACTCCCTGTCGCTGTTATCGTACTGCTCAATCTGACCTTCTGACACAAGAAAATCCACATAATCCTTAAGATTTTCTCCCTCAAGGTCCCATGTCAGCTTAACATTCTTCCCTCCGGTATCACTGATATCAAAGATATACCTCATGCGTGGATTCAGTGCCCTTGACGGGAAGATAGCGCAGCCTTTCGCACCACGCTTTACATATCTTCCCACCTTTTTCCAGGTATCATAATCTGCCATGAGTGTGCTTTTTTCCGGAGGTCTCTGAGCTGTTACCATAACGATATTGTCAAATTCATAGCGGTATAACTGACCTGCGACCTTTAACACATCCTTCCAGTTCTTTTCTGATCTGGTGATGTTACCAATCTCAGAATCGTATATCGCTTTGACCTTCATATCAACGCCCATACCTTTGTCCTCCTCTACTTAAACATCTCTGCAAACAATCCCTTAAATAGCTTTAACTCATCCTTATCCAGCTCGATTGCAAATTCATTATCGATTGCCTGTTTTTCGCATTTATCCTTTTTCTTTGCAATCTTACGCACCACACGAAGAAGCACATAGCACTCCTTGGATTTTGCAATGCTCTGTTTAAAGGTCAGCTCATCCTCATCGACCGACTTCTGTGTCTGACAGATAATCTCTTTTAACTTATCATTGATACCATCTACTTCCTCAAGGGAAATAATAACGGATGCCTTAGTAACACCCGATCTGTCCCACTCCTTATGAAGTTCCTTTACCAAAAACTCCATGTTCTTAATTACTGTTGTTGAATCACTTTTCATCTTGCTCTTCCTCCGTTTTCTTTTAATGAAGAAGGGAGCTGACCTTCGCTGATAGGCGCAAAATCAACTCCCTTCATGTCCTCTGCTCCAAGGACTATCTGCTCTGCATAATACATATCCATTGCCTTATTGATGGCATCGTCAAGCGACTCTGCCTTTACTTTCTGTACTCGTGAAAGCACTTCTTTTATCTCAACATCAAATTCCTGTTCCATATGATATCGCCTCCTGTAAAAATCTCATCACCGGCACTTTTCTTCCTTTACCTGTCTTTCCTTAAAGCCCTCATCGTACTTTCCATCTTCCAGCCTGTCGTAAAAACAGTCTTCTTCAATCGTTCCGAAATCCTCATACATCTGGTGAAGGAAGTCATTCTGCAGCTTCTTTGGTACATCATCATCCTTTGACATATCCTGATAAAAATAGAACTTCTGCTTTAGCTTTGCCCTGTAATCATAGATATCCTCTATCTTTTCCGGTGTGCCATACTCCCTCTTGTATGCCTTGAAATTCGTGGTTGAGAGTGTGGAACCAAGATAAATCCCATGCTCCCACGATACCCCGATTGTGGTATTGTCCTTTGTAGGCTTCCCATCCTTCGGATAACGCTTATACTCTGTCGCACCAAGGGCGATTGTAAGGGAACCTGACTTCATATCCATCACCACAAGATTCCTTGGTGATAATGCTTCAAGCACCATGTAATCATGGTCATTGAAGTTATGGAATGTCTGTCCCCTTTCAAATGATCTGTCCACACTTTCATAATGCAGGTTAAAATCATCAACCCAGCCCTTATCGGTCATTCCAATCTCCTTAAGCTTTGCAACACATTCAGAAGAACTGGCTTCTTTATCAAACCGAAATTCTTTGGAATCGTTATAAAATCCCTGAAGAAAATGTCCCAGCTGAATATCATCCAGACAGAATCTCGCAGATACAGTTACATTTGCTGCCCTGTAATACTCTGTGAAGTTATCTGCTTCACCAAGTGTCCTTCCAAGCTGCAACAAATTTTCTGCAAGCTCTGACATGTCATCAACTGCTATAAAACTCTTATAATCATCCAGAGCCATCAGCATATTTGTCTCTGTTCCCCTGTCGTTTTCTGTTACCAATATCATATCTTTTAAATCCATTCTTACCTCCAGTCTAAGAGAGGGACTATGCCCTCTCTGCAAATTTCCTGTTATGGTCTTCCTATCACAACAATCTTTCCTGTGCTTGCCACATCCCTGTAGACCACACCAAGACTTTCATTAAGTGCCTCTACCACCTTGCCATTTCCGACATATACTGCCACATGGCTGATGTTCTTATATCTTCCGTTGCTTGTAAAACTGTAGAAGATAAGGTCTCCCGGCTGTAACTCATCAAAGGAGACAGTCTTTCCGGCTTCATCCAGTCCCTGTGCCTCCGCTGCCGCTGTGGTTGCACCGCCGTAACTAATATCCACACCTGCATCTTTCCATGAATAATAGGCTAAGGAGCTGCAGTCATAATAGTTACCGCTGTCTCTTAAATCCTGACTATAAGGGAAGCCAACTCTGTGAAGTGCATAAGAGCAGACTGTTTTCTGCCTGCTGTCTGTAATTCCACTAAGGATGGCATTGATTTCATCCTCAGTCATGGAGCTTACTCCCGGACTTCCGCCTCCGCCGCCACTTCCGCTTCCGGCATATCCAAGCTGTCCCATAAACTCCGGACTCATGATCTGCTCAAGCATTTCCACCTGATCAGAATTAAATCCATAGACCGAAATCATATCTCTGTACGATTTCAGTGTGACATTCACATACAGAACAGACTTCGTGACAGTAGTCACATTGCCGTCTGCATCTGTTTCTTCCACATCCTTTGTTCCTGTGCTTGTGGTGTATGAACACATATCATTTACTACTGCCTGCAGCCAGCCTTTTGAAATGTCATTCATGACTGTTGCAGTATCTCCGACACCATGCTTGACCATATAGACTGCCATGATGTCATAGTAATTGCTTGGGTTTTCTTCCATACCTTCATAGTCCACATATACAAGCTCTCCAAGGTCATATCCGGTATGCTCATTCACTTTCGTGTTCACATCCCGGTTAAACTCCTGCACATAGGCACTCGTTACTGTCTGCACGGTATCTCCTGATTCAAGTGGTGGCAGAAATAAAGCAAATGGAGAATTGTAAAGGATTGCTATCACCGCTATAACCGGAACCGCAATCATGGCAACTACAAGAACAAGTAATAAAAGCACCAATCCGATAATCGGTGCAGCTGCCTTTACCCAGGTAATCGCTTTTCGCACAATCAGATCCTTTACCAGCTTTGCCACGCTGTCTGTCTGATTCTCCTGTGCTTTCATCTTATCCAGAAAGAATTTTATCTTCCTGCTCCGGTTGGTCATCTTTTCATCCTTGACCTCTATGGACACACCTGCAGCATATCCGGCTGCCATGCCGATTGCAGTACCAACTCCCGGTGCAACCGCTGTTCCTGCCGCTGTAGCAGCTGCCTTTGTCGCAGTTTTTGTTGCAACCTTGGCAGTTGTCTTGGCTGTTTCTTTTGCCGTCTCTTTAGCTACCGTCTTGGCTGTATCTTTGGCAGCTTTCTTTGCTGTCTTTTTTGCCAGCTTCTTTCCTGCCTCTACCTTCTTGATACGCTTCTTTGCCTCGGCTGCCGCCTTTTTCCTGAAAAGTGCTGCCCCCTTGGAAGCAGTTCCGGTAACAGGTTGGCTTGCTTCATATGCAAGATATGCTGCCTGCGATGACAGCGGCAATTTCTACTATGCATTTGCCGAGACAGATTACAGC
>OLSD01002277.1_pt1 | contig 13767 bp, 8 predicted proteins | sample 1672211 | NCBI WGS metagenome assembly OLSD01 (sample SAMEA3136659, study PRJEB25190) | human gut metagenome | reverse complement strand
CCTTCGCTGCATACCTGCCTACGCACATCAAATCCCTACGGGATTTTTTCAATCATTATAAATTATTACAGGGACAACTTGTGTATATCATTTCCTAAAAAAAATCGGTGTAAATAGGATTTAAATGGGTTTAATAGGTGTTCCCTTCGGAGCAAAGCTGGGTGGGGCAAAATGAAAATCGGCCACGCCTTGATTGGCGCAGCCGATTTCAGATTTATATCGAAGTCGTTTTATTATTTACTTTCTGTTGGCTTCAATTTATTTGGCTTTGCGTTCGCTACGTTGGATCAATGCGTAAGCGGTAGGAGCTGCCACGAAGAGTGATGCGCAAGTACCGAATACCACACCGAGAATCATTGCGAAGTTGAATGCACGAATTGATTCACCACCGAACAAGAAGATAACCACGAGCACGAGCAATGTACTGAGTGAGGTCATCATTGTACGGCTCAATGTGCTATTCAACGCATTGTTGAATGTAATCTTCAAATCCTGTTTTGGGAAGAGTTGACGATATTCACGCACACGGTCGAATACCACCACGGTATCGTTGATTTGGTAACCGATTACGGTAAGGATTGCCGCAATGAAGGTTTGGTCAACTTCCATAGAGAATGGGAGCAAGCCGTGGAGAGTGAAGAAACCGATTACGATGAACGAGGTGAGAGCCACAGCCGAAACAGCACCGAGTGAGAATGCCCAGTTGCGGAAACGCAACAAGATGTAGAGTGCCATTGCGACGAGTGACCAGAACACAGCCCAAATAGCTTCGCGGGTCATATCATCAGCGATAGAAGGACCTACAGCATCCACAGACACGATACCGAGTTTGCTTGCATCGCCTTCTGTGCCGGTGTTGTTGCTGAATTGTGCTTCAGTCAAGTTGCCGAGGTATGGTTTGAATACCTTGAAGAGCATACCTTGAATTTCTTCATCCACCTTAGCAGTGTTTTCTTTCACCTTGTAGTTGGTAGAAACACGCACGGTTTGGTCGTTATCGATAGTGATTACAGAAGAAGTGACATCGCCACCAAATTCTGCCTTCACGAGCTTATCGAGTTCGTTGGCATTAACAGCCTTTTCAAACTTCACGATATAGTTACGACCACCAGAGAAGTCGATACCGAGGTTCAATGGACGGATAAAGAACATTGCGATGATAACTGCTGCAACCACGAGAACCACAACTGAAGTTTTGCCACGCTTGCTCACGAAGTCGAACTTGGTGTTTTGCAAGAAGTTCTTCACCATGTTGGTGGTGAATGTCATTGTGCCAAAACCGAAGCGGTTTTTGTTCAAGAAGTTTTCGAGCACGAGGCGTGTTACAAACACGGCTGTGAAGAATGAACAGCAGATACCCACGATGAGGGTGATAGCGAAGCCGTGTACTGGACCAGTACATTGAGCAGCCAAGATAGCACCAGTGATGATAGAAGTGAGGTTACCATCGAAGATTGCAGAGAATGCGTTCTTGTAACCGTCGGCAACAGCAGCCTTCAAGTTCTTACCATTGCGGAGCTCTTCCTTACAACGCTCGAAGATAAGCACGTTGGCATCCACAGCCATACCGAGAGTAAGCACGATACCGGCGATACCAGGAAGGGTGAGCACTGTCTGGAACGATGCAAGCACACCTACAATGAAGAAGAGGTTGAGAATCAAGCCGAGGTTGGCGATGTTACCAGCCTTCACGCCGTAAACCATCATCATCAGAGCCATCAAGAGAACGAGAGCGATAACGAATGATACCACACCACTCTTGATTGATTCCTCACCGAGTGATGGACCAATCACACGTTCGCTGATGATGTTAGGACGTGCCACCATCTTACCTGATTTGAGCACGTTTGCCAAGTCGGTAGCCTCTTCCACTGAAAAGTTACCAGTGATTTCGGTGTCGCCACCGTCGATTTGTTGGTTCACGTTTGGATAAGAGTAAACCACGTCGTCGAGCACAACAGCCACTTGACGGCCAATGTTAGCGCCGGTGAGGCGTGACCATTGGCGAGCGCCCTCGTCGTTCATCTTCATGGTCACAGCTTGACCCTTGAGTTGTTCGAAACGAGTGTCAGCATCTACCACCACGTCGCCAGTCATTGAAGGACGGCCGTTCACAGTCTTCAACGCAATGAGAGCCACATAGCCATTGTCCTGTGCCTTTACGTCCCAGCAGAGCTTGAGGTCGTTGCGAATCACACCGTAGCGTGCGATAGCTTCGTCGATAGCAGCTTTGTCTTTTTCCTTAGCATAACCTACCACGCAGCCATTGCCGGTGATTTGGAGAGCCTTGGTGATGTCGAAATCGCCAGCAGCCACTTTCTTAGCTTCAGCCACCTTAGGTTCTGCTTCTTTCTTAGCAGAGTCGGCAGCGGCTTGAGCGTTTGCAGAGTCGGCAGCGGCAGCCTTTGGTTCCTCAGTTTTCTTGCCAGAAGCGGCAGCCATAAACTTTTGGAAGTCGTTAGCGATTTCGCTGTATTTGTAAGTTTGATAGAATTCGAGGTTTGCAGTTTGTTGGAGCATCTTCTTCACACGCTCGCGGTCCTTCACACCTGGAAGTTCAACGAGAATGCGGTTGCTGTTGGCAAGTTCTTGGAAGTTAGGTTGAGTGATACCCATCTTTTGAATACGGGTAGCGAGCACGTTGAGCGTGTTCTTCACCTGAGCCTTCACTTCAGCCTTGAGGACATTTTCAACCTCATTGTCTGACATTGAAGGATTTTCCTTAATCTTAGCCACCTTTTCACCGAAGATAGATTGCCAGTTGCTACCGCCGTTGCTCTTGAATGCTTCGCAGAATGCGTGCACTGGGTCCTTGCTACCTTTTGATGCTTCAATAGCCTTTTTAAACTTCTCAGTTTCGTTCTTGTCTGACAATTCAACGAGGATGTCGGGAACTGAGAGTTCGAGAGTGGCAGTCATACCACCCTTCAAGTCGAGGCCGAGACCGAGTTGCTTTTCGCGAACGTCTTGCAATGTGTAGTAGCCCAGCCAAACCTTCTCTTTTGAAAGAGAGTCAATATAACCGTTGTAGGCATCATTGTACTTCTTGTCGCTGTGGTCAATCTTGCCAGCCACCTTAACGGCTGCCTCCACTGCCTTGTCTTCGTAGTGGTTAGCTACGAAAGTAAACGACATGTAGAACAAGCAAATCAATACCAAGAAACCGGTTATAACTTTAATAAAACCTTTAGTTTGCATGTGTAAAATTTGTTATTATTTTGTTTGTTGTTTTATTTACACCAAAAAACGCTCCCGTCCAATTAGGAGAGAGTTTACAGACTGCAAATATACAACAAAAACTTGGAGTTGAAAACAAATTGCTCCCGAAATTCACCTAAAAACATTTTTCTGTCCATTTCATGCGCCACGATAGCCCCTTTCTCGCTATCAATCAAAGCAATTATCACCATTCGCCGCCTTCGGATTTCGCTTGCACAAATGTGCGAAATGCACTAACTTTGCTCTAACCAAAAAACCGTAGTGAAATGAACGAAAAAATGAAAATCGTGGTGCTCGACGGCTTTGCCGGCAATCCTGGCGACCTGAGTTGGGCACCGCTCGAAGCATTGGGCCAATGCACTGTGTACGACCGCACCGCACCCCAGCAAGTGATAGCACGCGCTGCCGACGCACAAATCATCCTCACCAACAAGGTGGTGATGAGCCGCGACGTGATTGAAGCTCTCCCCCACCTCAAATATATCGGTGTGATTGCCACAGGCTACAATATCATCGACCTCGACGCGGCGCGCGAGCATGGCGTGGTGGTGACCAATGTGCCTGCCTACAGCACTCGCTCGGTGGCACAAATCGTGTTTGCCCACCTGCTCGACATCACCAACAGCGTGCAGCACTACACCGCCGAGGCGCACCGTGGCGCATGGAGCGAATGTCAGGACTTCACCTATATCAATACGCCCGTGATGGAACTCGACGGCAAGGTGATGGGCATCGTGGGGCTGGGCAATATCGGCAAGGCGGTGGCACAAATTGCCTTGGCGTTTGGCATGAAGGTACTGGCTTACACTTCCAAGGCACAGGAGCAGCTACCTGAAGGCATACAGAAAGCCGATATGGACACGCTGTTCGCCAACAGCGATGTGGTGTCGCTCCACTGTCCGCTCAACGCCTCCACAAAGAGTTTGGTGAATGCCGAGCGACTGGCGCAAATGAAGCGTGGTACCATTCTTATCAACACCGCTCGTGGTCCGCTGGTCGATGAGGAGGCTTTGGCTGAGGCTTTGGCAAGTGGCCATCTGATGGGAGCCGGTGTGGATGTGCTCACCCAAGAGCCACCGTTAGCCACCAACCCACTGCTGGCACAGCCTGGCTGCCACATCACCCCACACATCGGCTGGGCAAGCGACGAGGCACGCGTGCGCCTGATGAATATCCTCATCGCCAACGTAAAAGCCTTCATCGACGGCACCCCACAAAACGTAGTATCATAAAAACACGGTAGGGACGTGATACTTCACGTCCGCCCATAATAGTGGTAACATATTGGTTAATAACTACTTGCAGCGGACGCGAAATATCGCGTCCCTACCATATTGATTTCAAAAAAAACAGGCAGAAATCTAATTTCTAACTTCTAACCTCTAATTTCTTAAAAAATGGATTCGGTGGTGAGGGTGGTGAATAGTTCAAGGGCTTTCAAACCCATGATGGAATTGCCTCTGCCATTGAGGCGTGGACTCCACACGGCTATGGTGTATTTCGAGGGATAGAGCGCCACAATGCCACCGCCCACGCCGCTCTTGCCAGGAAGTCCCACCAAAAAAGCGAACTCCCCTGCCTCGTCGTAGAAGCCGCAAGTCTGCATAATGGCATTGATACGCTTCACACGCGACACGGTGAGGTTGACGCCAGCGTGCGAAAACGGCTCGTTGCTACGCGCAAAGGCGGTGAACGCCTGTGCCAAGTCCTTGCAACTCATCTCCACAGAGCACATCATGCAATAGAGGTGCAGCACATCTGCCACATCGTTTTCGAGGTTGCCGTGGTGCTTGAGCAGATAGGCGATTGAGGCGTTGAGGTAACTGCAACTCAATTCCGAGTCAGCCACTTCCTGCGAATACTGAATGTCGGGGTTGCCTGCCAGTGTCCGCACAAAATTGATGAAAAATTCTTCGGGATTCTCCAAATTCGACAGCAGCACATCTGCCAAGACGATAGCGCCGGCGTTGATAAACGGATTGCGGGGCTTGCCGCTCTCGTATTCGAGTTGCACCAGCGAATTGAAGGCAGAGCCAGATGGCTCTTTGCCGATGCGAGTCCACAGGTCTTTGCCCAAGATGCTGAGGGCAATAGCCAATGAAAACACCTTCGATATACTCTGAATGGAAAATTTCGTATCGTATGCCCCAAGGCTGTAATGCTCGCCGCCGAGAATGTTGAGATACACGCCAAACTGGTCGGGATTCACATGTGCCAGGGCAGGGATATAGTCGGCTTGCTTGCCATCTTTTTCAAATGGCCTGATTTCTTGATATACGTCCTCTAATATTTGCTGATAGTTCATGTTCGGCATATTTTGGTTTCAAAGGTAACGTTTCTTTTCTAATCTTGTGGCTTTCGCTTGATGCAGATGCCATTTATCCAACATCTGCATCAGGCTGCGGCCTTATTTGCCTTCCTCGGCGAAGTAGAGTTTCATTTGCTCCTTCACCTTTGGAGCAAGGCGAATGAGTGTGAACATGGTGCACACCGCCATGCCGGCAAATGCCAGGTCCATGATGCCCACCAGCAGGGTGAGTTTGATTACGGCAGCCACCACAATCATCACGAGATAGTAGTAGTTATAGTATTTCGCATTTTTCGCGCCAAACAGGTAGTTGGTACACTTCAAGCCGTAGTAGCTGTAGCTGAACATGGTGCTGAACGCAAAGAAAAGCACGATTGCCATGAGCAGATACTGTCCCACATGTGGCAGGAGCATATCGAATGCGCCCAATGCGTTGCTCAGTCCGGCATCGTCGGCCAACGCCAAGCCCGAATGGCTCGCCATGATAATGGGAATGGAGGTGAGCGTGCACACAATGCCTGAGTCGATGAGCGGGCCGAGCATCGCTATCAAGCCCTCACGCACTGGCTGATTGTTTTTCGACGCGCCGTGCATCATCGAAGCGGTACCCACACCAGCCTCGTTGACAAATGCGGCACGCTTTGCGCCTGTAAGTGCCACAAACACGAATGCGCCAAATCCTGCCTTGAGGCTGAATGCGCCCTCAAAAATGGAGGTGAACACGGCTGGCACAAGATTCAAATTGAGCAGCACCACTGCCAGCACCATCAGGAAGTAGAACACCACCATGATTGGCACAATGCGTGAAGCGGCTTTAGCGATTCGGGTGATGCCGCCCAAAATCACAAACGCCACAATCACAGCCATCACCACACCGATAATGAATTTGGTGGAGAATGTAGGGGCAATGCCCGAAACGGTGATAATCGACTCGGTGAGTTGGTTGGCTTGCATAAAGCAAAGCGTGCCCACCATACCGAAGATGGTGAATGCGATAGCGAGTGGTCGCCATTTCTTGCCCAAGCCCTCAGTAATCATATACATGGTGCCGCCTTGTGTTTCGCCGGCGGTGTCTTTGCCACGATACATAATGGCGAGCGAACCTTCAAAAAACTTTGTGGTCATACCCACAAGGGCGCTCACCCACATCCAAAACACCACGCCAGGACCACCAATAGCCACAGCGATAGCCACGCCGGCAATGTTGCCCAAGCCCACAGTGGCTGCGATGGCACTCATCAATGCCTGGAATGAGCTGATTTGTCCCTCCTGTTTACCACCATCGTTGGCTTGCTTTTTTCGCAATTCGCGAATAGCCCAAGGCAAACGGCGAACTGACACCGCGCCCGAATAAACAAACAGGAAAAGACCGCCACCGATAAGTAGCAAAAATTCTGGCACACCACACACAAGATCGCTTGTGTTGATGATAGCCTGGCTAATAGTGTTGAAAATATCGTTCATTATTTATATACAATCTTTTGGGTGGTTATATACAATCATTTTGGGGTGCAAAGTTAATACATTTTTCAATACCACCGAACAAATTCTCCTCTTTTAACCCTTTTTACCCCCAAACACCTCACAGCACACACTTCACACAAGTTATCCAGCTCGCAACTATCACATAATCCAAACATTGCTCGGACAATCAAAAAGGTTCAACTACGTTGGTGTGGTTATTGTTGTTTTCTTCTTGTCTGCTCCAACATTATCAAAATACAGATTGACGAAGATTTCATCTAATTCTTGCTTGTATGCACTTATGTCAAATATGCCTGATTTCAATGCAGAAACTACATTCTTAACCAAAACATCAACTTTTAACTTCACATCATCGCATGGTGTGACAAATGGAATTTTCTTGATATAGTTTGCGGAATTGTTTGTTGATGGATTTATGGCATTTATCAGTTCTGTGCAAACTGACGAATTGAAAAAGCCCAATAGGTAATACACCCAAGTTTCATCTTTAGGAAATACCCCTACTATTGACTGGTCAAACAATCTTCCGTCAATCAATGCACCAGTAAGTCTTGAAGAGCGTATCATCGGTATTCCTATTCCTTTCTTGAAATAGAAATCGGAATTTTGAAATCTGCATTTTTGACTCTTTCTGTATTCCTCAATCGCCCTGGCTGACCAATCCATAAACCAATGGCTAGGCTTGACGTACTCTATGTTTCCGCCCTTGACAATGGGTACAAGACAAGCGGTTTCTGTTATTCCACACTTTTTCTCTTTTTGAGACAAGGGAGTCATACGAATATTCTCTTTGTCGGCACAAGTATACCTCTTGGAGTTCCTTATCTCACTATTGATTGGATGAAGATATACTTTGTCATTTCCTGAGTAAAACCCTGTCACGCAACTTGCCATATCGCCAATTCTCGTTATGTCCCTGTCATTTATCAACTTTGTAATTTTCTCGGTGGAATTAAACATAAACGCAGAGCCAACCCCTTCAAGCACAGATTGCTGAGATATGGTTCTTATTATACCGCAACTTCTTTTCTCCAATTCCTCAACTGTTTTGAAATTAGTTCTGACAAGAACTTCGTTACACAAATTCCGAGAAATGTCTGAACTTTTCTCCAATGTAATAATGCAAAGGTTCGCATAACCAAAATTAACACCTGGGAAAAATGAAGAAGGAAAAAGAGCCAACTCCTTAATCTTGGTGTTGGTAAGCAAATATTTACGGATGGGCAAATGCCTGTGGAGAGAAAGAAACGTATCAGGCACAATAAAGCACAACTTTCCGCTTTCCTTCAAGCAACGAGTGCAGGCATAAAGGAAAAGTGTGTAACTCTCTTTCGTATATAAAGCTGAATACAATTCGTTGAGAAGCTCTTTTTTATGTTTATCGTTCCTCGCACCATAAGGGGGGTTGCCTATAATCTTATCGTATTTTTGCGAGCACTTTATGATTGTTTCATCAAGCAAGGTGTCCGTTTCCTTTATCGAAATGCCAGATTTTAGACCATACTTGCTTTTCAAGCCAGCCACTGCTGACGGATTAAGTTCAAAGACATTGATTTGAACATCTGGAGTGCGTTCCAATATTTTATCAACGAACACACCATCCCCTCCACATGGCTCCAATATGCGGTCGTGCGGTTTGAATTGCAACATCCCTGTCATATAATTGAGTATGGGATTTGATTTTGTATAATATGCTTGATATGTCAATGCAGAATCCATGTATCTACCAAATAAGATAATTCTGAAGATTGTTATGCATAATGGTATCCCTCATTTGAGATGAGAAGTCATTCAACCAATCAATATTTTCCTCTATCCAATGGTGAATGTCGAAACCTGTGAAATGTTGTATCTTGGAATATGTTTCAGTGCCACATGAAGTTTCCCACACTCCCGAATTTTGCAAGGTGGTCAAGTAGTGGTTATTCTCGGTTGAACGGACAAATATCAAGCACCTGTAGTTCTCTGTCTCAATATTCTGGTAAATACTTCCAACAAGAAGCAATCTGTTTGTATTGCCTTTTTCGTTTGAACCGAATCCACTCTTAAAATCTACTATATATTTAGTTGCCCCATATGTAAAATGCAAGTCGCATTCCAACTGAATTTCACCCGATGTGACAAGCCCCCACACCTTGTCATAATAGCGTTTAAGTTGCGCTTTCTCACTTAAAGAGATAGTCAATCCATCTATATACGTTATAATTTCCTTTGTTAGACTTGACTTTACTTCCGAAAACAACGGAGGCACAAAAGAAGCTATCCGTGTAGATGGATATTTGAAACAGAGTTTGCAGAAAGGCTCCCACAGTTCGCCTACCCGTCGGGAAAAAGCCATATAGTCATATTGCCAAACAGCGTTACGTGATTCCAGCATGACAACATCATTGGTATAAGTTATCATCAAAACACACTCAAGAATTTCGCTGTTTGACCAATGCTGAGATCTTGCAGTTTCTTCGACAATAGACAACAAGTTTTCTTTGCTCTTTATAATTTCCTTATTCAAAGCTGATGCCTTTTTCTTAAAATCGGCCGCAGAATACCGAAGTGTCAGTCCACTCACTATTTCACTAGCACGACTTCTAAAATATGCCAAAAGTTCAGCCTTTCTGTTTCTTAAATTTATATCTATATCCATAATTAGGCAAAATCTATGCTTTGTTGTTCATATATGAACACAAATATAAACATTTTAAGCAACTTACGCAAATCTTTCCGAAATAGACACCTAAAAGAAAACACATTAATCACGGTTCAGCCCCCACACACCACATAATATAATATATAAATACTGGGGGGGCACGAAAAAAAGTGTGGAGGTTCACCCTCTACGAACCTCCACACCCACAAAGCCATGTAATTCTGTGATATTAGTGATATTTTTTTCCACTGTTAGGGCACCTTGTAATTGTTAATCGTCATTTCCTTTCGCGATTGTGCTTGTCAATTTTGTAGCACACATAGCCTATAAGGATGCATACTATTATGGCTCCAAAGCATATCGCCATTATATCAAAATCTGAGCAAATATCAATCGTATTCATACGTATTCGTATCGCTTTATCCCAAATCGGTTGAAAATTGTACTGCAAATGTATGGCAATATCCTAACAAAAAGTATAAGATTCCTACCCTTTGGTGTACGATTAAGGGTTTTTTGGTGTGTAACTTATATAGAAATCGTACACCTAAACACCTATTCCACAGCGAAATCGCTAAAAATGCGACAATTCGCCGTAAAATCGCAAAAATGTATTGGTTATTTTTGGTTTTTTCCGAAATGGGGGTTTTACTCCTTAGTTTTTTTCTGGTTTTCTTGCCATTCGCGGGGCGTGAAACCAGTGATGGCCTTGAAGCGGTTTTGCAAATAATTGCGATGGCTGAAACCGCAGGCGTAGGCTATGGTCTCAAGTTTGTAGTTTTCGTCTTCAATCAGCATACGCTTGGCCTCCTCGATGCGGAGCTCTGAGAGCCACACACGGAAAGTCTTTCCCTCGTACACCGAAAGGTAGAGTATGAGTTGGCGTTTCGGAACACGCAGTTTAGCGGCAAGGTTGGTGCTGTTCACATCGGGCTGGCTGTAGCCTTGCGCCTTGCGCCAGCGTTCGATGGAGGTGCGAATTTGCTTGCATTGTTGCTCGGTAAGGGTGGCGGTTGGCGCACTGGCATCTTCAGTAACCTCTCCTTCAGAATTGGGCTTAACTTTATCGTCGTCTAATTCCTCGTCGATGATGTCGCTCACAGGCGTGAGATTGAAGCCGAAAGAGATAAAGCTCAAAACGTACAACACCAGCAGCACCAAGATGATTGGACCGAAAATAGAAAGAACCTTCAAAGAGAATATCACAAACGGCACAGTAATGCATATCATAAATAGCACAGCCATGCCCACACGCATATATATAAAGAACTGGCGAATATCGCCACCGGTTTCGTTTTCCACCAACTGCTTCACACGAAAGAGCTCATGGAGAGGATAAAAGGCATAGTAGAAAACCGAAATGTAGAACACCACAGCCATAGACCTCAATGCCACAGGCATGTTCAGACTACGATAGCAGATATAGCCCACAACGAAACACACCAATATCAACGCCACACTCACAAAGCCCACAAGCATATACAGCCGTTTATGCTTACGGTCGCTCACCATGCGGAGCGATGCATACGACACCAGATAGACGGCTGGCGTATAGAACAGCATATTGACCAGTGCGCCCAACTCATCGCTCGCGGCACGAAAGCCGAGAAATATCTGCAACAGATAGTGCACCACGGCAAGAAGCATGGCAGTGAAAAGAAGCCAGCGCGATTTTTCGTAGTTGAGCGTGGTGTGTGGCTGGAAAAAGCGAGAAGACAACAGCAACAGTGCCATCAGCGCCATCACCGTCATAGCACAGGATTGAAAGATCAACAAATAATCGGGAACTATCATATCTCAATTTTTCACGCCACGAAGCGGCAGGAGCACACAACGCGCACCCCGCTCTCCATCAGCCATATTAGTGCAAAAATTTAAATGCCAACTACAAAGGTAACAAAAAAAACGAAAGCCAACAAACCAATGCGCAACCGAATTTTAGGAATATCGAAATATCGAAATATCGAATTTTCGAATCTCCGAAAAATCCCCTGTCGGACTTGTCAGACCAGTCCGACTCGTCAGACAAAAACCCGTTGACCTGTTGACCCGTAGACTTGTTGGCTTGTTAAAAAAGGTTGCTTTTTGCAGTTATTAAGATAGATTGTAACACAAGTTAACGGATTGCGATAATTTTACCATTTTATCAGCGTTTTTGGACATTATATCGGATTTTTTATTGTAATTTTGCAACCGCATTCCAATAATAACACAAAATATCACGAAATGAAGAAAATTTATTTGATTGGTTTGGGAGTAGCAATGGCACTCTCAGCGCAAGCTGGCGGTCTGCTCACAAACACAAACCAAAACGTGGCGTTTAACCGCATGATGAGCCGTGAGGCAAGTATCGGTATCGACGGTGTTTACAGCAATCCTGCCGGTGTGGCGTTTCTCGCTGATGGCGCACACCTCTCTATCAATTTCCAATCAGCATTCCAAACACGCACAATCAGAAACGAATACGCACCATTCGCCTACAACACCAATAACCCTACCACCGAGCGTGAGTTTAAGGGTAAGGCCACAGCACCTATCATTCCTTCGGTGCAATTCGCGTATAATATCAAGAACTGGTCGCTCCAAGCCAACCTCGCCCTCACTGGCGGCGGTGGCAAGTGCGAATTCGACAACGGTCTTGGATCTTTTGAGCGCATCGTGGCTAACACAGCCCTCGGCGTGAGCCAATTAGCAGCCGGCATCGACGCTGCAAGCCAGCAGATGGCACCTCTGGGCATTCACGACCCAGGTTTGAGCCAAGTGTTTAAGAGCCCTGCTTACTCTTACAACAGCTTCATGCGTGGCAAGCAATACTTCTGGGGTCTCTCTTTGGCTGGTGCCTACAAGTTCAACGACAATCTTGCCGTGGCTGCCGGTGTGCGTGGCGTGCTCGCTATCGCCAACTACTACGGCTATGTGAAAGACATCACCGTGAGCGGTGTGCCTTTGAGCATGATGGTGGACAAAACCAAACCTAATTCTGCCAACATCGAGTTGAACTGCGACCAGAACGGCAAGGGCTTCACCCCATACATCGGTATCGACTTCAAGACCGGTCGCTTCAACTTCGCCGCTAAATACGAGTTCAAAACTCGCCTGCGCATGAAGAACAAGTCGGTGAACTTGGCTCCAAGTATCGGCAACTTGCCCGAAGTGCTCGCTGTAGATTACGGCGTGGAACTGCTCAACCCAAAATTGGCTGAAAAATACGCTGGCACTCCATACGAATCAGTGGTGGCTAACGCTCAACAAACCCTCAAAGGCAAAATGGAAGCATTCGGTCAAACTTTCGACAAGGGTTTGAAAGAAGCTATCGGTGAATATGAAGACGGCACTAAGGTGGCTAACGATATTCCTGCCTACCTCGCTCTCGGCGCTGGCATGAAGGCTACCGACAAGTTGACCGTGAATGTTGGTTTCCACTACTTCTTCGACAAGCAAGCCACTGGCTACAACAACCACAACAAGTTGCTCAAGCGTGGCACCATCGAATACAACGCCGGTGTGGAATACGATGCCAACAAGTTGTTGACACTCAGCGCTGGCTGGCAAAGCACCAACTACGGCACCACCGACGCTTACATGGACGACAAATCATTTGTGGTGAGCAGTAACTCTATCGGCATGGGCGCATGTATCCACGCCAGCAAAATGATTGATGTGAACGTGGCATACTTCACCACCATCTACGGTCACAAGAAGATGTCACAAATCGATGCCAACACCAACATGGAGTATAAGAGCGATTTCACACGCACCAACAACACACTTGGCGTGGGCGTGGATATCCACTTCTAAACGAAACGGCACAGTAGCAAGTAATACTTATTCATAAATATCTATTTTTCCTAATTGATGAGAGGTGTCCGCTGCGAAGCGAGCACCTCTCTCCTTTTCCCCCAATGTGTGCGGTGGGGCAAATCTGCGAATTCATCATAACGTAGGGCCCTACGTTATAATCGCAAAGTGTCAACCAAAATCAGGATAGCACCGAATGCGATTAAGCACCACCACGCACAAAAAAGGCAGGAATCAATGGAAAATTTGTGGGGATAAATTATGCATTGTTGCCGAATCGTGAATGGAATCAAAAACAAAAACATAAAAAACA
>OLSD01002274.1_pt1 | contig 13773 bp, 8 predicted proteins | sample 1672211 | NCBI WGS metagenome assembly OLSD01 (sample SAMEA3136659, study PRJEB25190) | human gut metagenome | reverse complement strand
CAGGTTCAAGTCCTGTCACCCGCACCATTAAATTGGTTAACGATTTACTTGTTAACCAATTTTTTTATACCTCAAAAAGCCCATGGATAAGCCATTTTTAAGGCTTTTTTCATTTTTCATCGGTATACAAATTATTTTCGGATTGCACACTATTTGCATCCATTTTGGTGCAATAGTATTTTGATTTGCACCATAATTGCACCAAAAAATTTTCAGTATTTTGTTAACTTAATGTACTTATGTTATGAAATGAAATACATTAAAAAAGATTATAGCAAGTGTAAAGGCTACCCAATGGGTAGCCTTTTTGTGTGTTGGTTTATTATTTTTAGACTTATTAATAATTCCTATTTAGTATTTTATAATTGAAAATATCTATATTTCCAAGGTTAGAATATAATTTTACACTTTCTTGTATATTCTTTTACAATACTCATTAAAGCACCTCCAAATGAAACAATGGGTTATTGATTTTCTTTCTATTAATACAATAACATTTGTACTGTCCCATTTTTGGGATTTATCTTATAAACTTAAAAATATTTTTAAGTCTATAAACAAAAAACTAACCACTAAAATAGCAGTTAGTTTTAAAAATAATATTCTATTATGCCTTAAAGTTATATACAGGTTTCATAATATCAATTATATCAACTGAGTCTTTGATAACATCAATAATATCATCAATTGATTTATATGCCATTGGAGCTTCATCAAGGGTTTGTTCATTTACGGAAGTTGTGTAAATTCCCTCCATAGATTTTTTGTATTGCTCTAAATCAAGTCTTTCTTTAGCTTGAGTTCTTGACATTAATCTACCTGCACCATGTGGGGCAGAGTAGTTCCATTCTTTGTTGCCTCTACCTAGTGCAATTATTGAGCCATCCCTCATATTAATTGGAATTAATATCTTTTCATCCTTATGGGCAGCAATAGCACCTTTCCTAAGTATCATTTCATTTGTGTCAATATAGTTGTGAATAGTATGAAAGCTGTCTGTGGCTGTCAGTCCTGTTTTGTTTAGAATTATTTCTGCCATTTTTTCTCTACTTCTTTTAGCAAAGTTTTGGCATATTTCAACATCATAAAGGTAATCACCAAGGAATTCTCCATATAGCCAACAAATATCTTCCGGAATTTCCAGAGCCTTTGCCTTGAAATTATTTCTCAATTCCTTTAGTGCTGATTGAATTTCTTTTCTTCTGCCTTGTGACTTGTATTCTTTAATAATTCTATCTCTTTCTTTAAAATATTCTTCCTTGCCTTGATGTAATTCTATAGCAAGTTGCTGATAATATTCAGCAACTTGCTTACCTAGGTTTCTACTGCCTGAATGAATTATCAAATAATAAGTTCCATTACTGCTAATATCAACTTCAATAAAGTGGTTGCCACCACCAAGTGTACCTAGTGAGCGTTGTAATCGTCTTGTATCTTTCAAGTCCCTATAGCAGTGAAGTTTTGTTAAATCAAATCTTTCAATTCTACCGTCCCATACATTTTTTCCTGATGGGATAAAGTGACAAACTTTATCAAGTTCTTCAAAATCAATTTCTTTATCTTGAAGTTTAACTGTAAGCATACCACATCCAATATCAACACCAACAATGTTTGGACAAGCCTTGTCTTTTATAGTCATAGTTGTACCGATAGTACAACCTTTGCCTGAATGAACATCAGGCATTATTCTTACACTTGAACCCTCAGTAAGTTCATAGTCACACATTCTCTTTATCTGTTCAACTGCCTCATCTTCTATTACCTTTGTATAGCAGATTGCAGTTGCTTTTTTACCTTTTATTTCTAACATTTTATCATCTCTTTGTGATATAGTTATGCAACAATTTTTGCATATCGTTTATTGCTTATGGTTTCAATCATAAATTTATATGGTGAAAGTTCACCACTTGCAACCATAGAAAATAATCGTGGTGTTACTCCGGAAACTAAGGCTACACCTTGTTCATTCTTTGTTACAGGTTGATTACTGTTTCTACTTGCAACATTCCAAAAAATTATATTAGGAAGTTTATAGCCTTTTTCTTCAAAGGCTTTTTTGGCATTGTTGAAATTTGTTTCATTTGCATTTTCTACACAATAATCAAATTCCATATCTGAAATAAGAATCAGTTTCTTTTGTAAATCTTCTTGTGAATAATTACCCTTTACAGCAGTATCCAGAATAAGGTTAAATACTGCCTCAATATTGGTATTTGCAATTTCATTGAATTGGCTTATGTAGCGTAATCTATCGGCAAATGTTTCACCTTTAATTTCAATAAGTTGTGGTTTATTTGAAAATTCAATAAAGTGATTTTTGAATTTACCTTTGTTATGTTCTGCAAAATATAAACCTAAAGAAAGTGCTACTGATGCCGGTGTTGGCTTTGAACAACAATACATAGAGCCTGATGTATCAATAACTGCTAAGGTGTCTTCATCATTACAAAAATCAGGGAATGATGCCCATGTAGCATTTAGTGTTTCTTTTTCTGCTTCAGTAAAAGTGATTTGTTCATTGTGTAGAAATGAAGTAGAAAGGTACGGTTCTATTAATTCATAAGGATAAATATTGTTAGTGTTTAACTTTGCTTTACCCTTTGATACATTTGCAAGAAACTCACTATATCTTTCATTATCGTTGTTCATAAAAGCCATTCTATACTTAAACAATGCCCTTGATGGTTGCTTTTTATAATCAAAGGTATAATCTTTTTCACGAAGATTATTTTCAATAATTTTAATTTTAGCTCTTAATGCTGACAGTGATTTTCTGTATTTTTCATCAGTAAGGTTAAAAGCCTTTGCTATTCTTTTTCCTGTTTTTACAGTTTCTTTATTTGATGCATTAACTGATGGTAACCATTTTCCCAATAATGAAACTGCTTTTCCACTATTCATTGCATCTATATCTTTATCAAATTGCACTTTTAAGAAAGATATTACTTCCTGTTCACACTTTGTATCTAAAAGTGAAAGTAAATCGTCATATCGACCATACTCTGCAATATACTCAATATTCTTAATAATAGATTTTGGTTCATTATTTCCAAGCCAAGAAATAATAGTACGAAATACTTTTCTTTCTCCTAAGCCTTCTCTAACATCTCTACCAAAGAAAAGTATCTTCATAGCCATATTAGGATTTTCTGTAAAAGCTTTGATAAATGACTTAATAATTTCACCATCACTTTTATAACGGAAAGCACCAATGCCGGAAAATAGGTCAAGACAATCTGAACCGGTTGTTCCATTGGTAACTGCACCATTTTCAGTAAAAGTTAAATTTGAGTTCTTTTTCATATCTTCCAACATTGTATGTTCCTCCTTAAAGATAAAATGAAAACAAGGCACATTAAAAAGGTAAGCGTTGCTTACTACGGTAATATAAAATATTACAAAAAGAAAAGGTTTGCTGTCTGTGCCTTTAGAACAAGACGCTTTATATGATTTATAATTAATCATTAATCTTGAATTAGAAATTGCTGTTTGCGTCTTTTAACAACTTACCTCCTTTCAGTTGTTGACATTATTTTACAATTTTTATTTTCATTTATCTTGGAAAAAAAGTTGCGAACTCTAAAGTCCACAACTTTTTTGCTTAAGTAATCTATCTTTAATTAAATCTATAAAACTATTTGGTTCAACCACCTTTACCATTTGACCAAAGGATAAAATTCGAATTACAATTTCTGTTTCATCATCTTTATCATAGTTTATTGTAACTCTGTATTTTTCTTCTTCTACTTTTTCAACTTGCTTTTCAAAGTGAGCAAAATGCATTAACACTCTTTCAAGTGCATTCCTTTCATCAATAAGTTCAAAGATTACAGTTTTGTTTTTTGAGGCTTTCTTAGTATATTTTTTGTACTTTAATTTGCCATCATATTTTTCACAAGAAATCACTCTGCCCATATTGATAGTGCCACCATAATGCTTGTCATTGCTGATAAGTCGGAATTTATCATCTTTTTCTGAGTATTCCATATATTTCGGAAAAAATTTAAAGCATATATCCTCATTATAGCGACTTTTCATTTTTATAATTAGTGGGTATTTGTTTCTTATTCCGTCAAGTGCAGTTCTAAAATTTGTTATATACTGCTTATCTTCAAAGGAATCACCATCATTATATTTGTCAAAAATATAATAATCTTCATTTGTAAACAAAGGCTCTACATCAGGAAAATCAAAAGTATCATCAGTAAAAAGCTTAATTCTTGGATCTTGAAAAATTGCCTTTAGCCATCTTTTTTCAATATTAGTCAGAGGCATTTTTGGTTCTTTTTTAATTGGAGTTGTACCGTCAGGCAATAGAAGTTGCCACTTTTCTTCAACTAATGCAGGTTCAATATTTATTATACTTTCACTAAAAGCATATCTATTTACAATTTTTCTAATATCATCTTTGTTAATAGGTTCTTTTACTGCTTTCTTAAGAATTTCAGCCACAGCATTGTAGTAGGCACTGTATAATTCACTAAATATCATTGTTGTCCTCCTTAATGCCATATAGCTTGTACATTTCTTTAATATCATTTTTAAACTGATTTTCCAGTTCTTTATTTGAAAAATTAATTTCTGTTATCCTACAAATAAAGGTTCTAATCCAAGGTATTAATTCGCTGGAATCATATACATTTGCAGAAAATCTACTGTGGTTATTGTCAAGCCTTTCTACTGTACCACAACGCTTTTCTCTTTCTAATCGGTTATGTATGAATTCTTCTTCATCACTGTAATATACTGTAAACTGAACAGACTCTAATCTTTGGTTTGACTTTCCGGAAGAACTAACACCCCAAAGCTTAGGCATCATATTCTTTAGATTATTTCTTAATTCATCAAAGTTATCACACTTATCATTGACCTTTACAGAAAGAATATTGTCAAGTCTATAGGAGGTTATCCTATTAAAATTATGGGAGTATGCCATAAGGTACTGCCTACCGTTTTGTACACTTATCATAATTCTTAAAGGTACTACAAGGCTTTCTGTTACCTTTTCTTTATGTCTGTTTAGAATTTCTATTGTAGCATTTTTCTTTTCATTCATAGCTATGAAAAGTTCACACATAATCTCACTATCCATAGCACCGGTAATATAGTGATGCTTAAACTGAAAAAGTTCTTTATGACTGTTACATTTGTCAAGAAGAAAAGAACCGATTACTCCACAAGGTGCAACCTCAGAAAAGAAATCTATAACATTAAAATCTAAATTAACATTATCCTTTGATAAACTGTAATATAAGGTTTTACCTTTCTTCTCTTTTAGAATTATTCCCTCAGTCACATATTCCTTTAACTTTTTCCTTACAGTTGACTCATCGAATATTCTTGGATTTGAAAAGTTGCACAAATATTCATCAATCTTTTCGGTAATTTCACTAATTGATAAAGGTTCTTCTGTACAACTTAATATATCCATAAGAATAAAGTGTAGGGTAATATCCCCATCGGTAAAACTCTTTGTTTTAAAGGATTTGTATAGGGGATTGTGGTGGGATACTCTACTATCAATTGACATAAAAACATTTTTACCGTCAGCAGTTTGACGGAAACTCATATAGTCACCAAGCCAACTTTCAATTCTTCTACGCTCATCATCATAAGAACGACTGCTTTTTCTTGTGAATTTATCTCTACTTTTAAAGCCATATACATAAAATTCCCTCATATAGTCACGAATACGGATAAAGTTCTTTATTAATTCATTGTAAGCCACTTTATCACCTCATTCCTTCAATAATTTTCCTTACTTAAATTCTATCATAAATATTTAGATATGCATAATATTTTTTATAAATGTATTTAATAGTATTTATATAATGATTTTTACAGGGCAATATTAATTTGTATTGTAGTTTTTAACAACAGTATGCTGATAGCTTAGTTCAATGATACAAAAATAACAAAAATTGTTGAATTTTTCCTATTGCAATGGTACGCTTTATACATATTAAAACTCTAGGAGGGCATATTATGAAGAAAATTATTAGTTCAATACTGTCAGTATTGATGGCAATCAGTGCATTTTCTGTGTTAGGTACAACTGCACTGGCAGATGAAAATGCTAAAGAAATTTGGAATATTGATGACTTATATAATATTCGTAACGATATGAATGCTGATTACATTCTTATGACTGATATTGATATGGCAGATGATTTAGCAGATGGTGGAAATTATAATTTTAAAAATGAATATGGATGGAATCCTATAGGTAGTGAAGATATTTATAGTAACACTGCCTTTACAGGTATATTCGATGGCAATAATCACACCATTAAAGGATTAAGAATTAACGGGTTCAGTGGTATGCCTAGTAAATACTTTGGACTTTTTGCTAACAATTCCGGTACAATCAAAAATCTTTCAGTTGAGTCGGTAGCTATCAATTGTAATGGTATTGATTCTGATACTGTATTTAATACATATGTTGGTGGAATTTGTGCATATAATTCCGGTACTATAGAGAATTGTCATATCCTAAGTGGTAATATAAATGCTTACTGCTTTGATAGACAAATGTTTGCCGGAGGTATTGTTGGATACAATGCTACCGGTAGTATTACTAAATGTTCTAACAATGCTCAGATTGCAGGTTCTGTAAAGGACTTCTTTAATAAGTATGATAACGGAGATCATATTTCATTATATATGGGTGGCATTTGTGGACAAGGTGATAATGTTTCTTTATCATACAATTCAGGTCGTTTAACAAATTTTAGTGAAAACTATAATGGTACTATTTTTGAAGCCGGTATATCCGGTGCAGGTCAAAAGATTAAAGATTGTTATAACAGTGGTAATGTTTTTAATATAAAAGGAAATAATGTTACTGCATATGTAAATGCAATTACTTGGGGTATTAATGCAGCTACAAATTGTTATAATGCTGAAACTATAGGTGTGGCTGATACAGAAACTTCATCTTTTGAATTTGGTGGATTTAGTTTTGCTTCTGCATCAAATTGCTATTATTTAAATTATTGTAATACATCAAACGGTGGTGTAACTTCATTAACAGATGAACAAATGAGTGATGAAAGCTACTTTAACGGTTTTGATTTCTCTAATGTTTGGACAGTTAATAAGAATTTTGAGTACCCATATCCTCAATTAAGGGATAATATGCAGAATGAAAATAAGAAAATAGATACAATTGAATTTAACGAAGTTCCATCTAAAACTAATTACTTCTTAGGTGATGACTTTAAAGTAGATGGTTCAATTACTGTATATTATGTTGATAACACTTCCGAAAATATTGATATTACAAAGAATATGCTTAGTGGTTATGATTTATCTTCTACAGGTGAACAGACAGTTACAGTTACATACCGTAACAAAACATTAACATACAACATTAATGTTACAGTAAAGCCTAAGGTAGTGGATGTTTCTCTTATCACTTTACCTGATAAAACAGAATTTGTAAGAGGTACAAAGCCGGATTATACAGGTGGTTTAGTAAGAATTACCTATGATAATGGCACTATAGAATTTGTTTCATTAACACCATCAAATATTACCAGTGTTGATATTAATAATTCCGGTACTTATGATGCAACATATACATATGAAGGATTTTCTGTTAGCTTTAAGGTAAAGGTTGTTCCTGTAAAAATTATCGGAATACTTGTAAATTCTCTACCTAAAAAGACTGACTATATTGAAGGTCAAAAGTTAGATACTAAGGGTTTGGACATTGTTAAACTTCGTAATGATGGATATAAGGAAAGTATCAGTGACTATGAATTACAGTATGATAATACTGCCGGTACACAAACAGTTACAGTTAAATACAAGGATTTTACAACAAAATTTAATATTAACTTTGCTAAGAAAAAGATTGAAGAATTATCTATTACTTCTAAACCAAATAAGATGTTATATTATTCCGGTGAAAAATTTGATAGAACCGGTATGGTGATTACTGTAACATATGACAATGGCTTAAGTGAAGAAATTACCGACTATGAAACATCAGAAATTACAGATGAAATCGGTTCACAACTTGTTAAAGTTTCTTACGGCGATTGTGCAACTTATTTTACTGTTGATGTTGTAGAAAAATATGTAGACTCAATCTCTATCACAAAACAACCTGCAAAAACAACTTATATAGTTGGTACAGATTTTGACAAGACAGGTATGGAGGTTACTGCACATTATAATGACGGTACATCAAAGGTAGTTACTGATTATCATATTTCTTCACTACCATCAACAGTAGGCAAGGGTACTGTAAAGGTTACTTATGATGGTAAGACTGCAAATGTTGATGTTACAGTTAAGGATAAAACTCTTGTTAAGATAACAGTTACACCACCTACAAAAACAACATATCTAAAAGGTGAAAAGCTAGATACTACAGGTATGATTGTTTACGGTACATATGACAACAAAAAGACAGAACCTATTAAGAATTATGAAATAAGTGGTTTCGGTGTTTCTGATGAATCAAACCATGTTACAGTATCATATAAATCATTGACTGCTAGTTTTGAAGTGTTTATTCATAACCCAACGGGTGAATGGATTAATACTAAAGAAGCAACTTGTGAAAATGCCGGTGAAAAGGTAATGCACTGTACAACTTGTAGTGAAATAGTTAAGAGGGAAGAAATTAAGGCTCTTAACCATAACTACAGTGAAAATGTTGTAAAGCCAACTTGCACAGAAAGAGGATATATAGAACATACTTGTAAGAATTGTGGTGATACATATCGTGATTCTTATGTAAAAGAAACAGGTCATAACCCAATTACTGATTACGGTAAACCTGCAACCTGTAAAGAAAACGGTTTAACAGAAGGTAGTCATTGTAATGTTTGCGATACTATTTTAGTACCACAAAAGGTAATTCCTAAACTAAATCATAGCTATACTGCACAGGTTACAGCAGTACCTTCTTGTACAACCAGAGGTAGTGTAACATATACTTGTCAAAGTTGTGGTGACAGTTATGTTGAATATCAAAATGCATTAAATCATAATTTTGAACTTTCAAAGACAGTAGATGCCACTTGTAGTACAGCAGGTTATAAGCAATATACTTGTTCAAGATGTAACGAAAATTATAGTGAATTAATCTCTATGACTAAACACAAAATAGTCATTGATAAAGCAGTATCTGCAACTTATACTGCAAATGGTAAGACTAAAGGTAGTCATTGCTCAGTATGTGGCAAGGTTATAAAACCACAAAGGACAATTGCAAAGAAAAAACTTGCTAAGCCTACTAGTGTAAAAGCAACTGCAATGTCAAAGTCTTTCAAACTAAATTGGAAGAAAGTTTCAGGTGCTAAGGGTTATGAAATTCAGTATTCATACAAGCGTAATTTCTCAGGTGCAAAGAAAATTACTGTAAAGAGTGGCAATGCTACTTCTCAAACAGTTAAGAAACTAATAGGAAAGAAGAAAGTGTATATCCGTATCCGTGCATATTATAATGATAAAAACGGTAAGGCATATTCAACTTGGACAGTAACCAATGTTACTACTAAGAAGTAACAATTAAATAGTAATTTTACGAAAGGCTATCCATTGGGTAGCCTTTATCTTTGTTATAAGCAAGTTGCACAACGGATAAATAAACAATTTGTAAACTATCATAATAGATTATAAACTTTTTATATGGTAAAATATAACTATAATTAGTAAATGGAGGATTTTGTATGAAAGGTAAGAAGTTTTTTAGCATATTACTATCTATACTTATGATATGTTCAACTTTTGGTGGAATATCAGTTTCAGCAATATCATCAACAGATGATGATTATGTATGGATTAATGGCATAGGTGCTAGGGTAACTGATACGGTAACATATACTTATTATATTAATTCTAATTACGATTGGAAAAATTTTCAAGGTCAATTAGAGTATGATAAGAGTGGATTACAACTTGAAAGTTTCTCAATGCCTGATATAGGCAAGGATGGTACAGATGGTATTATGATAAATACTGATATTGAGGGTTATGTTTATTATGCCGGAAGCAATATTAGTGGTTACAAAACAAAATATAAAGATGTAAGACTTTGTAAAGCAACATTTAAAGTTTTACAACATGGTACCTTTACTATTAAAAATAGTCCCGAAATAGTAACAGGACTTAATGGTGAAACAATTGTTGATGATTTCAAAATTAGTGATGATGCAACTACCAGAGAAACTGCTAAAGTTACACCTAACTATGTTGATTTAAAGGTTGTTTCATTACCAAAAAAGACAATTTATATTGAGGGAGAAACATTTAATTCTGATGGATTAAATGTTGAAGCTACTGATACCAATAATAATATAGTAACAATAAATAATTATACATTAGAGGGTACTGATAAGCTTACTCTGGGTAACAATACTATTACAGTTAAGTGTAAGGAGTTGTCAGCTACTTTTGATATAACTGTTTATAAAGATAGTGGAAAAATATATTTTGAAAAGCCTGATTGGGAAGGCAGTATTTATTTCGCTCATATTTATGAAAATTCAGTTGGTATGCCTTTTTATAGTTGGATGATGAAAGCTGAAAAGCTTGAAGAAGATGCTGACGGTAAACTTTATTATGATTTAAATAAACTATACTATAGTAAAACCCTTTCAGATGGATTAAAGCCTGATACTCAGTATTCTATTATGTTTTGTGATAATCTTAATAATGAAACTTGTCCAATAATGTTTAATACTGATTGTATTGGTGATACAATTTCTGTTGTCGGTAATGAAAAGATAATTGAAAATAATATAGATTCCAAAACTTTGTATTATCCGGCTACATGGACTAATAATTCTAAGAAGTACGGTATTCCACTACAGATTACATCAGTAGGTAAAATTCAAGGTGAGTTTATTCCTAAGGGTACATCACCTTATGATATTATCAACAAATGGGATAAAAACTATCCTGATTATCCAAATAAAGATTCTTATAGTGACCAATCATCAGCTAGGAATCATAAGAATAGATTAGCTGAAATAAAGGCAACATTTAAGAAAATGATTGATGAAGGTAAAATCCTAGTTGCCGGTGGTGGAGTATATTCTAATAAAGAAACAAATACAACAAAACCAACTGTAAAGAAAGTTGTTAAGGTATCATTAAGTAAGAAGTCAGTTGTATTGGTAAAGGGTAGAAGTACAACTGTTAAAGCAACAGTAACTCCGACTAATGCAACAAATAAAAAATTAAAGTGGACAACTTCTAATGCTAAAGTAGCAACAGTAAACCAAAGTGGTAAAATCACTGCAAAGGGCAGAGGTAATGCAACAATTAAAGTAATGGCACTTGATGGTAGCAATAAATACGCTACTGTTAAGGTAACAGTAAAGCAACCTGTAACATCTGTTAAATTAAACAGAAATTCAGCTATCCTAAAAGTAAAGGGCAAAGCTAAACAGAAAACCGTTACCCTAAAAGCTACTGCTTATCCAAAGAATGCAAATAATAAATCAGTATCTTGGAAGTCATCAAATACAAAAATTGCTACAGTTAATAGCAAAGGTAAAGTAATTGCAAAGAAAAGAGGCACTTGCTATATTACAGCTACTGCAAAAGACGGCAGTAAAAAGTCTGCAAAGTGTAAGATTGTAGTTAAGTAAAACTGTAATAAAGATTGTAACTTAATAATTATGAAAACCTCTTGTTTTTAGCAAGAGGTTTTTTGTTTAGAAATTATGTTATTTTATTATAAAACCTTGCAAAATATTTTCCTAAAGAGTATTCTATAGATGGTTTATAATAAAGGATTTATGGGTGGTTTTGGTGAAGAATTTAGAGGGTAGGGGAATTGTAATGGAAAATAGAACTGCATTTGGTACTGAGAAAATAAGCAGACTATTGCTAAGATTAGCACCACCGGTAATGTTAGCACAACTTATACAAGCACTTTATAACATTATGGATAGCTTTTTTGTAGGTAAATATTCAGCATCAGGACTAACTGCTTTATCTATAATTTATCCTATACAGTTACTTATGATTGCATTGGCAGTAGGTACGGGTGTAGGAATAAACACAAATATGGCAGCAAAATTAGGTGTTGAAGATTATAAATCAGCAAATAAATATGCCGGTGTCGGTACACCTTTGGCAGTAGTTTTGTGGTTTATTTTTGCTTTGGTATGTTGGTTCATAATGCCTTTTTATGCTAAAATGTCAACTAGTTCATCAGTAGTAATTCACGATGTGGTTGTGTATGGTAGGATAGTTTGTGTGTTTAGCTTTGGTTTGTTTTTGGAAAGTATATGGACAAAGGTTTTGCAGTCTGAGGGTGATATGAAAACACCTATGATTGCACAAATATTAGGTGCTATTACAAATATTATCCTTGACCCTATATTGATTTTTGGTATGTTTGGTATTCCTGAAATGGGCATTGCCGGTGCTGCTATTGCAACAGTAGTGGGACAGGTTGTTGCCGGTTTAGTGGTTATGAAAAAGGGCTTTCGTAGGCCACCTGAACTTTCAGTATATAATTTATGTATTGGAAGAATTTTCCGTTTAGGACTACCAAATATTTTAATGCAATCAGCATATACATTTTACATATTAGGACTGAATTTAATATTAGGTGGATTTTCCGATGAGGCAGTTACTGCCTTAGGTTTGTACTATAAGTGGCAAACATTTTTCTTCATTCCATTAGGTGCAATGCAAACTTGTATTGTGCCAATTATCAGTTATAACTATGCATCCGGAAAATTAAACCGTTGCAAAAATACACTAAAAACATCAGTACTTTTTGGCTTAGTGTTAATGGGTTTAGGTACACTTTGCTTTTTGATTTTACCATCCCAAATGCTAAGTGTCTTTACATCAGATGCTAAGGTAATTGAAATCGGTAGTTATGGTTTTCGATTTGTTGGAGTTAGCTTTTTGCCTATGGTAACTTCGCTGATTTTCCCTGTGTTTTTCCAAGCAATAGGAAAGAGCCTGAAAAGTTCAGCTTTAACAGTAATACGAACAGTTGTTTTGTTTGTACCATTGGGATATATTTTCTCAAGGTTTGGTCTGAATTTCTTTTGGCTAACATTCCCTGTAACAGAAATCATAACCAGCGTAGTTGGTGCAGTATTTTATTTGCCTTTCCATTACCAAAAGTGAATATATTTAATATGTAACTCTCTTTGTGAAAATAAAAAGAGAGTTTTTTACTTCATGTAATGTTGAAATTATAAACATAATAATGAAAAATTAATAGTATTATCCATTGATTTTGTTTTAAATATTGACTTGTTTAAAAATTAGTTCTATAATTTTCTTAAGAAATGATAATCATTTTGTTATTTAGGAGGTCCATATGGTTTATACTTTTGATGAGAAGAAAATAAAAAGCAAATTAGTGAAATTAAGAAAAGAGAATAAAGATACCCAAGAAACTTTTGCAAAGAAGCTTTCTGCGAAAATGGGTGGTATTGAAATTTCAAGAACAACAGTTGCTACATGGGAAACAGATAAAAACCAAACTGTACCTAAGTATGATTATCTAATTAATATTTGCAATATGTATAACTGTGATGTTAACTATTTCTTTGAGGTTAATTCAGTTAAGTCTAAAGAGATAAAGGAGGTTGCTGATTTACTCCATATCTCAGAAAAAAGTGTTGAAATTTTAAAGGACAATAGTAACTATGGTGATATGTTGGATTGTTTGATTAATAACGACTCATTTGATAGTTTTGTAAACCGTATCAATCAGTTAACTGCTTACAGTGTGGTTGATGACGCAATTACAACTGTTTTTACGGAGAGTTATTGTAA
>OLSD01002270.1_pt1 | contig 13794 bp, 15 predicted proteins | sample 1672211 | NCBI WGS metagenome assembly OLSD01 (sample SAMEA3136659, study PRJEB25190) | human gut metagenome | reverse complement strand
CCCACGTATCCAGCTTGGAAGGCTGGTGTTCTACCATTGAACTACACCCGCATGAAGTCGGGGTGACAGGATTCGAACCTGCGACCTCCTGGTCCCAAACCAGGCGCTCTAGCCAAGCTGAGCCACACCCCGTTTTGTTCCTCGTGTTGAGCTCTCTCGCTCAGCACAAGGAGTATTATAGTGTATAGTTTGCTAAAAGTCAACACCTTTTTTTGAATTTTTTTAATTTTTTTTATTTTCCTGATTTTTCCTTATTTTTCAGGATTTCTCGAAGTATCTGTGTTCGTAATGTGCCTTTCCCTGTTCATCAATTTGCATAACAAGATAACTCGGTTTTCGTCCCGGCTGGCGCGGGTAAGAAAGACTGCCCGGATTTAAAACTGTCAGATCCTCCTCTTCGTCCAGGTAAGGATAATGGGTATGTCCAAACATTACAACCTGTACCTGACGACTCCTGGCTTCTTCTTCCAGCTGACAGGTACTTAACGAAACACCGTACATATGTCCATGTGTTACCATAATGCGATAATTTTCCAGACTGAATACTTCTTCCTTTGGCAAATCGCTGAAAAAATCGTTATTTCCTCTCACAAAGAAACAGGGACATTCTACAGCCTCCGGGATATAATCCTCTGATCCTTCCAGATCTCCGCAGTGGATCAGCGCATCAATCGGCCATTCCCGCTGCAGGACACGCATCAGATTTTCGTCATGTCCGTGTGTATCACTGACTACCAAAATCTTCATTCTGCATTCACACTTTCTTTCAGAATCTCTCTCATCTTTTCCAGGGCTTTTCCTCTGTGGCTTACTGCATTCTTCTGTTCTTCCGATAGTTCAGCTGTTGTACAGCCGAATTCCGGTACATAAAAGATAGGATCATAACCAAATCCGTTCTCACCACGTTCTTCATATCCGATCCGGCCTTCGATCACACCCTCGGTTGTCTTTATGGTTCCATCCGGAAATGCTGCTGCGATTGCACAGACAAAGCGTGCCGTTCTTTTTTCATCCGGTACACCTGTCAGCCGTTCGATCAGATTGGTATTTTTTACCCTGTAAGAGGTATCTTCTCCCATATATCTTGCGGAATAAATTCCAGGCTCTTTATTGAGATAGTCAATTTCCAGTCCGGAATCGTCTGCCAGCACCAGTTCTCCGGTCAGTTCCATGATCGTTTTTGCCTTGATGATGGCATTTTCCTCAAAGGTTTTTCCGTCTTCCACAATATCCGCTTCAATCCCTGCCTCTTTCATGGACAGGATCTCTACCGGAAGATCTGCCAGAATCTCCCGGATTTCCCGCATCTTATTCTGATTGCCTGTGGCAAATATCAAACGTTTCATCGTGTCTCTCCCTCTCTGCGTTTCGGTGGTTTTGGGCCAAGGAACTGATAGTAATAGGTCCGGATCATACCGTTATAAATTTTCCGGTTCTTATCTGCTTTTCTTCCAATATAGCGTTCTGCATCCTGGTAACTGGTGATCAGATACATCGACCAGGCATCCAATTTTTCATATACCTCACCGATCTGACGATACAGTCCGGGAAGCATCTCTTTTTCTTCAAGACGTTCGCCGTACGGCGGATTGGTAATTATAAATCCATATTTTTTCGGATGACGCAGTTTCTCCACTTCTCTCTGCTGAAAATGAATCAGATGATCCACGCCTGCTGCCGCTGCATTTTCTCTTGCATTTTTTACCACTTCCGGATCGATATCGTATCCCTGCAGATCCAGGCTTTCTTCCATATGTACCAGATCCTGCGCTTCTTCCAGCGCATTATACCAGTGTTTGCGCGGAATCAGGTTCGTCCAGTCTTCTGCCAGAAAGGAACGGTTCATACCTGGCGCAATATTACATGCCATCATCGCAGCTTCGATCGGGAAGGTTCCGCTTCCACAGAAAGGATCCACCAGGATCCGGTCTTTCTTCCACGGAGTCAACATGATCAGTGCCGCTGCAAGCGTCTCGGAGATCGGTGCTTTTGACTGTAATTTCCGATATCCTCGCTTATGAAGAGATACCCCTGTTGTGTCAATTCCCACGGTTACGATATCTTTCATCAGTGATACGCGCACCGGATAGCTGACACCATCTTCTTCAAAATGCTCTCTGTGATATTTCTGCTTCATCCGTTCTACCATGGCTTTTTTCATGATTGACTGGATATCAGAAGGACTGAAAAGTTTGCTTTTGATCGAAGAAGCTTTTTTCACCCAGAACTTTCCGTTTTCCGGGATATATTCTTCCCACGGAAGAGCTTTCGTTTTCTCAAACAGCTCATCATAGGTACACGCCTTAAATTCTCCTGCTTTTAACAGAACTCTCTCTGCGGTTCGAAGAAACATATTGGCATAAGCCACCGCTTCCTCATCTCCCCAGAAACTTACCTTTCCATCTTCTACCTTGCTGATCTCATAACCAAGATCCAGGATTTCTCTTTTTAATACTGCTTCCAGTCCGAAGTGACAGGGGGCAATCAGTTCAAATTGTCTCATAAATCATATTCCTTTATTATTTCTTCATCGAATGTTTTGATGGTGAATCGACTGTTTTCCAGTATTGCATAGGTAGGCGGATTCCCTTCCTTCGGAATCGACACGGAACCCGGATTCAGGATCGTGATATCCCCTACTTTTTCCGCCCTGAGTACATGAGTATGCCCATGCATGAAAATATCGCCCGGTTTTAACGGTGGCAGATTATGTTCGTTATAAATATGCCCATGGCTCATATAGAATGTTTTCCCGTCAATTTCCATCCAGCCATAATCTGCCAGTACCGGAAATTCCAGTACCATCTGGTCCACTTCCGCATCACAGTTTCCTCTCACATTATAGATCCGGTTCTTTTCTTTATTCAGCATCCGAATCACTTCTTTTGGTGCATATTCCTTGGGAAGATCATTTCGCGGACCATGATACAACAGGTCCCCCAGCAGAATCAGACGATCTGCCTGCTCTTTTTCCAGAGCTTCCATCATTTTTCTGCAATACCAGGCAGATCCATGAATATCTGAGGCAATCATATATTTCATTGACTTTTCTCCTTTGTCAGAGGACGGCAGTACCGTCCTCTTTTTCTACATTTTAAAATTTACATAGTAACTGTTCAGTACCCTCACAGTTACGTTTACATTATGCTTTATTCTACTATGATTATTCGGAAAACACAAGATTTCTTCCTTTATATTCTGTAATTCCTCCTGCCACGGAAAGGGCACGGTATCCCTGTCGTATCATCTCCCGGACTGCCGCCATGCTGGTAGCTCCCCGTTCACAGTACACCACAATCTCTTTTTCTCCCGGCAGATTCCACTCCTTTCCAGGTTCATAAGGGATGTTCACTGCGTATCGGATATGTGATCTGCGGTATTCTTCTCCGGAACGTACATCAACGATCCAGACCCCCGGATAACGGGCTACGTACTGGTCCAGCTTTCGTGGAGAGACCAGAGGTATATCCACAACCAAACTCCTTTTTTCTTATCTTATGCACACGTTCCACCGACCGCACATCCGCAATCTTTTATGTACCGGTCTGTCCCGGTGGCAAATTCCGGGACAGACTGTTTTTTTACTGTCTGTTTTTATCGCTGTAACGGTTGGTGCTGCTCTTGTCATAGCTGTCAGAGCCATAACGATTTTCTTTTTTCTGTGTTTTGACATTCTCATTTGTCTTGTCTGTCATACCGTATTTGTCAGTTTCTTTGTTCTCTTCGCTGCACCTGTTGTAGTTTTTAGACATGTGTATTTCCTCCTGCTCATCCTTGTTTTGTAAATGTTCCGTTGAATCATCGGTTTCATTTACAGGGTTAGTATGTCAAAAATAAGGGACTTTATTCATTTCTTTGTTGCATTTTCAAATGATCTGTATTATAATCAAACCTGTAAAAAGAATTTACCCTTCAAAAATTTTTTTTACAATTAATAACCCCTTATTAATTATTTATACTCCCCTCGAAAGGCCAGTAGCTCCCCTACTGGTCTTTCTCTTTGTCTGAAACCATGTTTTTCTGGGATCTGTCCCCACTTTTCTGTTTTATTATTTTCTTTCTCTGCAGGAAAAAAGCAGAAGTTTCGTTTTTTTCACGTAACTTCTGCTTTTTCTTATTTTTGTTTAAAATATGCCACAACCAATAAAACTATCATTAACGGGATCAATATCGGGAGCAGATGAATGAGCACTGTCCCGGCTGCCCACAGGATCATTGCCACAACCACAACAAAAATGACAGCCGCCAGCAGGCAGCCTCCCCTGGTCTTTATTTCCATACGATGCAGTTCTCTCTGTGTATCACCGCTCTCCTGTCCACCCCGTTCCTCATAAATATTGTTCTCCGGATGGCTGTACTCTTCCTGCGTCTCCTGTACATCCATCAGTGTTTTCGCAATCAGCAGAGGATCTCCAAGCTCTGTCAGTACTTCTTCCTCTGATCTGCCATTTTGTATCTGTTCCTGAATATAGTTTTCATAATAACGGATCTGTGCTGTCACTTCCTGTTGAGACATGGTCTGAGACAGCCGTGCCCGCAGTTTTTCCAAAAATTCTTCTTTTCTCATCGTTATCCTCTTTTTTCTGTCACTCATCTGGTTACTGATTGATGGCTGTACTGAAATCCTCTATCTTCTGAAGTACACGCTCTTTTTCACTTCCTTCCAGAACCATGGGCTGATAATTATTATACCCGGACTCCGAAGAAAGAGAACAGGGGATAATATTGGTCACATCGTCTTCTGCCAGTTTCCCGTTTTCAACGGTAAAGGTCTGCTGAAAAATCATCGTATCCTTATCTGACGGATTCTTGTTTCCGCCAAAGCAGAAGTTTCCAAGACTGTATACAATATTTTTTCCCTGATATTTTTCTATTCCCTGAAGAACATGTGGATGATGTCCTACTACCAGATCTGCTCCCTGATCAATTGCCAGATGAGCCAGTGTTTTCTGGGCATCGTCCGGAATGTTCGATTTTTCCGTTCCCCAGTGGAAGCTTACAATGATTACCTGGGCTCCCTGATTCTTTACCTCCTGTATGGTATCAATAACCTGCTGTTGTCTACCGATCCCGTCTTTCAGTTCATAAATTCCGATCAGTCCCACTTTGATGCCTTTTACATCCATCACGGCTGTCCGATCATAGCCAAAAGTCGTAATTCCGGCTGCCTCCAGATACTGAATCGTATCTTCATAACTCTGATCTCCGTAATCATGACTGTGGTTGTTGGCAAGGTTGGTGGCCTCCACGCCACCCCGGGTAAGGATCTCTGTATAAGAAGGATCACCTTTGAAAGCAAATGTTTTTTCCTGTCGAGCATCGGAGGTTGTCAGCGTTCCTTCCATATTTGCCACTGTGAGATCGTCCGCTGTAAATATTTCTTTTACATTCTGGAAAAAGTATCCCGGATCGTTTTTCATCTGATAAAATGCATCAAAACTGGTGCTCTGATCAAAGTTTATATCCGTTCCCAGCGTACAGTCACCCACCATACTGACCGTGATAGAAACCGGTTCACCTGTCGGTTCGGGTGTCGGTGGTTCATTCCGGGAGTCTCCGGACGTACTGTCCGCAGAATTGTCATCTTCCGATGCTATTTTTTCTTCCTGCTGCTCTTGTTTTGCATTTTTTTGATCCGTCTGTACCTCTCGCCGATTCAGCGCTTTGGTAAGTGCTGCTGCTCCCACAAGAAGTGCCAGAAAAATAGCAACGGTGATGGCTCCGATCTGCATGTACACAATTTTTTGTCGATGACTCAATCGCCGTCTCCTAGATCTTTTTCTTTGCCGTTTTTTATCCATTTTATCGCCAACTTTCTGTCTGTACTCTTTGCTTCTTCTGATGTATTGTTTTTCCATGCTTATTCTTCATGATACCTGCTTTTGTCTGAAACTGCAAGTATTCTACTTCTTTTTCCGTTTACTTTTTTCTTTCAGATGTTTATAATATTTGTAACATTCTTCGTAACTATTCAGTAACCACGTAACTGTGAAGGTACTGAACAGTTACCATTCTTCACAGAAAGGTAAATGTTTTATGAAAAAGACAAACCCATATCAGGTCACCGAATGGTACCGTTCTGTCATCCGTACACAAATAAAGCCGGGAGATCTGTGTATCGATGCTACCATGGGAAACGGCCATGATACATTATTTTTAAGCCAGCTGGCTGGTCCGTCCGGATGTGTCCTGGCTTTTGATATTCAGCAGGCTGCCCTTGATTCCACCAAAGCACTTTTACAGGAACACGAACATCTGGCACCCGTACGGCTTTTACTGGACAGCCATGCACACATGTCTTCTTACGCAGAACCGGGAACGGTTTCCTGTATCGTTTTTAATCTTGGATATCTTCCTTCGGGAGATCATTCGATCGCCACCCACAAAGAGTCAACAATTGTAGCACTGGAACAAGGACTGGAACTTTTAAAGACAGGCGGATGCATCAGTCTTTGTATTTACAGTGGAGGTGATAGTGGCTTTGAGGAACGGGACGGTGTACTGGATTATCTGAAGGGATTGGATTCAAAGAAATATCTGGTGGTACTTTCCTGTTATTATAATCGACCGAATCATCCGCCGATTCCTGTGATAATTTATAAGATGTAGAGGGAAAACGGAAAGTTGGTAAAAAAGATACCAGAGTCAAATGGTCTGAAATCTTCCTGCAAGCAAACCTGCATCAGATTTCAGATCTTTTGACCCTGGTATCATCATTATATTGGATCCAGAGGAAATCCTATGGTGATTTTGGTTCCCTGGCCCGGCTGGCTTTCGGTTCGGATCTGGGCATGATGAAGGGCTGCGCCGTGTTTTACGATAGACAGTCCCAGTCCTGTACCGCCGGTCTGCCTGGAATGACTTTTATCTACACGATAAAAGCGTTCGTAAACTCGCTCCTGTTCTTCTTTGGCAATTCCTATTCCGGTGTCCTCCACCTGCCAGTATATTTTATCTGTAGTTTTCCACATCCGTACCCATAATATTCCATGTTCCACATTGTACTTAATACCATTATCCATCAGATTATACAACATCTCATATAAGATCTGACGCACACCTGTAATTTCCTGTGTTGTTCCTTCGATTTTCATCGTGATATCTTTTTTCTTGGCCGCATGATGAAGGGTAGCTCCGATGTCTTCCGTCAGTTCATAGAGATCCACAACTTCTTCCTGCATCTGACTGGTTCCTTCTTCCAGTTTTGATAACTGGATAATATCCTGTACCAATGCAGTAAGCCGATTGGCTTCCTGATGGATCCTGGAGGCGAATTCCGGAATGTCTGCCGACTGAACCATGCCATTTTCAATCAGTTCCGCATATCCGGAGATCGACATCAGCGGAGTTTTTAATTCATGAGATACGTTAGCAGAAAATTCTCTCCGCATCTGTTCCGCGGCATTTTTTTCTGTGATATCCCACACCATAATTACTGCACCATACGTTTTTCCCGTTACCTTTACCGGATTGGCAAGAAGCTGGTAGAATCGTCCATGAGTTTCAAGCACCGTCTCGATATGCTCGCCTGCCAATGCTCCATCCAGTGCTTTTTTCAATTCTTTATTCCGGCTCACACGGCTGATTGGTCTTCGGATACAGTCGCTCGCCTGTACCTGGAACAGTTCCTGTGCCGCCTTGTTGATCGACAGTACTTCTGTCTGACTTGCAACCACAAGACCGTCTTTCATATTTTCTGTAATTGCCAGATATTCTTCATGACGTTCTTTCAATTCCTGGATCTGTCCGGCAATCTGTCTGTTCTGTTCATGTACACGCATCAGAAGAGGCCGTAATTCTTCATATTCCACATGTCGCAGCGGGTGTTCCAGATCCATCGTATTGATTGGTTCCACCAGTTCTTTTGTCTGGTTCTGAATCACAAAAAACGCTATTCCGATGATTGCCAACACCAAAACAGCCACCAGTGTAATCCCGGACTGCAGATACCCAAGAACAGAATCGATGCTTCTTGATACACGGAGAATTTTTCCGTCCTCCAGCAGGATAGCGTAGTAAAAAGTCTGTTTGTCCAGTGTTTCCGAATATCGCAGCATCTCACCGGAGCCTTTTTTTTCTGCTTCCTTTACTTCCGGGCGGTTACCGTGGTTTCCCATGGCAGATGCATCTTCCAGCGAATCGTACAACACCGTACCATCCGTATTTAACAGTGTGATCCTGTTATCCGACTTCAGACTGCTGATTTTCTCATTCAGATAGTCGCCTTCCGTTTCCTCAATTGCTACTCTGATGTATTCCGCTTCTTCCCGTACACTGTCGTGCATGTATCCGTTAAATTTACTGTACATTGTCAGGCTGACAACTAAAAAGGTAAGCAGAATGGAGACCGTCAAAAGGACTCCAACCTGCTTTAAAATTTTCTGTCTCATGCTTCGTCTCCCATACGATAACCTACACCACGGACAGTTTCAATACATGCACCTGCTTCGCCGAGTTTCTGACGCAGAGTACGTACATGGACATCCACAGTTCTGGTCTCCCCATCAAAATCGTATCCCCAGATTCTGGTAAGCAACTGGTCACGTGTCAGGACAATTCCTCTGTTTTCCACCAGATATTTTAACAATTCAAATTCTTTCAGAGTCAGTTCTACCTTCTGTCCGTGCACCAGCACTTCATGGCGCTGAATTCGAATCTGGATCGGACCATGAACCAATGTCTCCTCCGTCCGGCTTCCCCCTCTTCGAAGTACCGCCTTCACGCGGGAGATAAATTCCATCATGCCGAATGGTTTAGTAATATAATCATCCGCACCAAGATCCAGACCTTTTACTTTATCAAATTCCGCACCTTTTGCAGTAACCATAATCACCGGGACATCACGTACTTCCGGCATCTGACGGATTTTTTCCAAAATCGTATAACCATCGTCTCCCGGAAGCATGATATCCAACAGTATCAGATCCGGAATCAGATTACCCAATTCTTCAAATAACTGTGTACCATTTTCCAGCCCCTTAGCCTCAAATCCCGTGGAATGCAGGGTATACACCAGCAGTTCCCGAATGTTTCTTTCATCCTCAACACAGTAAATCATATGTCTCTCCTATTTTTATGGCAGCAAATACTTTTCTTCTTCTTCTAATACCAGTCCGCGGAATATCTCACTGTCTTCATTTTTTACACTGTTCAGATATCCATGTGTATCATAAGTATCTTCTCTTACCTGTGTCACGCACACCGCAATATTGGAACAATGATCTGCCACTCGCTCGAGACTGGTCGTAATATCCGAAAGAATAAATCCAAGTTCAATCGTACATTTTCCCTCTCTCAGTCTGCGGATATGACGCTTTTTCACTTCCTGGTTCAGCTCATCCACTACTGCCTCCAACGGTTCTACTTTCTGTGCCAGTTTCTCATCCTGATCACGGAATACCGCATAAGCTTTCTCTACAATATCCTGCACCGCTCTGCTGAAAACTTTCAACTCTTCTTCTGCCTTCGGAGAAAATATCAGCTTTTTATCATGCATCTCCTGTGCTGCCTCCATGATGTTGATCGCATGATCTGAGATTCGTTCAAAATCCCCGATACAATGCAGCACGATAGACAGCGTATGACTATCGTGGACACTGAGATTCTGTCTGGAAAGTTTTACCAGATACGTTCCCAGTTCATCTTCATACTGATCTACCAGATTTTCCAGCTCACCTACCTTTTTTGCTCCATCCTCCGTATAATTCCACAGGAGATCCATAGCAGTGAATAAGGTTCGCTTGGATTCTTCCGCCATTTTGTTTGCCACATGAACACTCTGTTCCATGGCAAACGCCGGTTTTTCCAGAAATCTGGAATCCAGAAGCTGTAATTCTTTTCTTTCTTCTTCTACTTCCGCCGGCTGTACATCATCACGGATGGTAAGACATGCAAGTTTTTCCAGCCCTTTGCCGAACGGAAGTAACAGCATCGTAGCAAATACATTAAACAGACTGTGTATCACAGCAATTCCTGCTGCATTTGTTGCCGTGCCAAGAAAGGAAAATCCAACGACTGCATTGACCGTGTAAAAGAGCACCATGAAAACAACCGTTCCGATAATATTAAAATACAGGTGTACCATGGCAGCACGCTTTGCGTTTTTAGTTGCTCCGATACTTGATAACAGTGCCGTCACGCAGGTACCGATATTTTGTCCCATAATGATCGGGATCGCGACCCCATAGCTTACCGCTCCGGTCACGCAAAGTGCCTGCAGGATACCGACAGAAGCAGAAGAACTCTGTATGATCGCCGTCAGCACTGCTCCGGCTATCATACCGAGGACCGGATTGGAAAACGCTGTCAAAATACCGGTAAATTCCGGTACATTTGCCAGCGGTTTAACCGCATCGCTCATGGTTTCCATACCAAACATCAGCACAGCAAACCCAACCATGATTGCTCCGATATCCTTTTTCTTTTCATCTTTAATAAAGAGCAGAAAAATCACACCGATCACTGCAAGGAGCGGTGAAAAGGAACTAGGTTTACATAATTTTACAAAGACGTTATCTCCCTGCAACCCGGATAAACTGAGAATCCAGGAAGTTACGGTCGTACCAATGTTGGCACCCATGATAATTCCCACTGCCTGATTCAACTTCATAATACCCGAATTAACAAATCCGACAACCATAACGGTCGTCGCCGATGACGACTGAATCACAGCCGTCACACCGGCACCAAGCAATACTGCTTTGATCGGGTTAGATGTCAGATTTTCCAGAATCCTCTCCAGCTTTCCACCGGATACTTTTGCCAGCCCATCCCCCATAACCTGCATACCGTACAGAAACAGAGCCAGTCCTCCTACCATCGTTAATACACTGAATATGTCCATTATTGTCCTCCCAATGTTTTTCTTTTGATGGCACTATTGTATTAAATCCCTGTTAAATCTGTTCACAGTCTTTTGTTAAATCTATGTAAAGTGAGAAGGAATTCATTTTTCCTTTTTCTGCTGTTCCCGTTATTCACCCGTATAGCTCAAATATTCAATTTTTTTTCAATATATTTTTTTACATCATGATATACTTTTTCTTTTTCACGCTCATTCAGAATCTCATGACGCATACCTGGATACAATTTTCCTTTTGTATCCATATATCCGACTCGCCGCATCGTCTGTACTGCCTGGGCAAATTTTCTTGCTCCGCCAATACATGGGTCTTCATATCCTCCGATAAACAACACCGGCAGATCCGGATTGAAAAGTTTCCATCCTGTTTCCCGATACGTCTCATCCATTAGTTGAAACAGTACCTGATCCGCATCCACGGTAAAAGTAAATCCGCAAAGTTCCGAGGCTTCATAAGCACGCACAACCTGTTCATCCGAACAGCACCAGGCAAAGCGGCTTCCCTCACCTGCAAACTTCCCGGAATAGCTTCCCAGAGAAAGCAGTTCCAGAAAACGGCTGACATGGTGTGCCCCACTGATTTTTTCCTGTACAGCAGCCAGTGCAATCCCTATTTTTGCTCCCGGATTCTTTGATGGCGATCCACAGACCACCAACATATTCAGGAGATCATCGTATTTTTTTGTAAAACAGCGAACCACCATAGAACCCATGCTGTGCCCCAGTAAGATCAACGGTACTCCCTGCCATTCTTCTTTCAACATTCTGGTTACTTCAGCCGTATCCTCGATCAACGCATCCATACCGGCACCATACATATAACCCAGATCTTTTTTCGTCCGTACACTTTTTCCATGTCCACGGCAGTCATGGATCGCCGCAACATATCCGGCTTCTGCAAAATACTTCATAAATGGAAGATAGCGTTCTTTATACTCTGCCATACCGTGATGAATCTGCAGGATTCCTTTCGGTGCTTCTTCCGGAACCAGTATCAGCAAATCCAGTTCCAGTCCGTCAACCGGAGATTTCATCTTCTTTGATATCTTTGTGTATTCCATAGCATTCCTCCTGACTTTTTATATACTCTCAACTTGCGACATCTGCCTTATACGCCGCAGTACGCATCCTCGCGGAGCGTTTTTTACATTACAGGAAATCAATTTCCTGTAATGTAAAAAAGGCTTTGTCATCACTGACAAAGCCCTTGTTCTAAGCACGAGACGGGATTCGAACCCGCGACCCTCGCCTTGGCAAGGCGATACTCCACCACTGAGCCACTCGTGCATATCCTTGTTCCTTCGAACAAAGATATCATACTATAAATTCCGACACCTGTCAACTAAATTGTTGTAATTTTTTGTGTTTTTTCTTCAAATCAATCTATTTACTGTTTTAAGGGCGCAAAATTGCACTCAGCACATACTGATTGTTCTGAAAATTTTTCTGGCTCAGTTCATCCAGACGAATCAGATCCACATCCAACCACATTTCTTCTGCAGCCGTCATCATATTGGCAAACATAATACCAAAATTTACCTCATCCCATTTTCCCAGTTTATCACTTGGATGTTTCTTGGAGAAAATATGGATTCGGCTGTCAAAAACTACGAAACGCCACGGCTGGCTGTTCATACTTGAAGGTGCCATCCTTGCTGCATCCAGTAACTGTTTCATCCACTGTCTCGGTGTTTCTTTATATACACACAGGTCATCCAAACTCAACCTCTTCGCTTCCGCCTGTTTCCGATAACAGCTTCCCTTGGGCTTTCCGAATGCCATCACCACCATCATCCGCTTTTTATCGCGATATTGATATTTTTTCTTAATGATCGGATTGCCGATAAAACAGCTTCCGATTCCTCTGGTGTACATATATAACGAAAGCTGCTCCATCAGATACCCTGCGTTCATCATCGCACGGTCTTTTTCTTCCGAATACAACACCAGATAATATGGTGCCTTGATTCCAAGAAGACTGAGCATCTTATAATCATTCTGTCGATTGTCAAAAATCGCCAGTTCCGTCTCTACTCCTCCAAACAGCCCGTTAATTTCATCAAATTGTTTCAGAATGTCTTCCAGAACTTTCGGGCTGATCCCTTCATTTGTATAACTCCGGACGGATTTCCGGACAAAAATTGCTTCAAATAAGTTCATGTTATCACCTTTAATTTTTTCGTAACACTATTGTAACATGTTTTTTCTGTTTTGCAACCGCTTCCGGTACTTTTTTATGCGTTTTTTATTTGTTTCCCCTGTCTTAAGATGCAAGAACTCCAATCTGCTGCTGTACATCTGCCTTAAACTGTTCCCAGGCATCTTCGTGTTCCACAAAATATTTCGGACAGATTTTTCCTGTCACATCATAATGGCGGATCACATCCTGACTTGTAAGTCCGAATCTGTTACACAGCCAGGCTGTCAGCTGTACCATCGACTGATAAGTCACTGTGTTAAAAGCACCTGTATCATCCGGATGACAGCACTCAATGGATATGGTATCCCCATTTCGATCATTAGAAGCATATGCAATTTCCGTAGTTGGTATACATTGTACAACTTCCCCCTCCAGCCCTACAATAAAATGACTGCTGGCTTTTGTGGTATGTGCATCTTTAAGTCCCTCAAAATAATCCCTGTTTGCCATGGCGCTGCTTCCCGGATTCGCAGTATAGTGAATCACAATTCCATTTACCTGTTTCAGTGTGGTTCCCGGTCTGGAATATTCGTTGACATCCAGCAGTTCCACATCCAGTTCCGGAGCGCCTGTCCAGTCAATCTGTCCAGTCTCCTGTACCATATTTTTTCCCGTCTGTGAAAAAAATAATTTTTTGCATAAAAATATCAGACCAATAATACATAAAAAAGCAATACACAGTACAATCATCGATCGTCGGATCAATTGCTGTCTTCTTCGCTGTCTCGTCATC
>OLSD01002265.1_pt1 | contig 13816 bp, 2 predicted proteins | sample 1672211 | NCBI WGS metagenome assembly OLSD01 (sample SAMEA3136659, study PRJEB25190) | human gut metagenome | reverse complement strand
GGGCGGGTTTTGCGGCATTAGAACAATTTCACCTGTTCCGTTACAGCCGGTTTACTTTTTCTTACGCTTGCAGCCTGCCACGATTGCCACTGCCAGTGCAATACCTGCCGGAATGATGACTCCAGGCAACGCTTCGCCTGTCTTTGGCGTGGAGGAGATTTTTGTGTTGCTTCTGCTGCTGGAAGAAGACGAACCGGAACTGCTTCTGATCACCGTGGTCGTCTGGCTTCCGCCAGCTGCTGTTGTTGTGCCGGAGCCGCCACTGCCTGCGGTCGTACCGGTGCCGCTTTCTCCAGTCACGGTCGTGGTTTCCGTAGAAGCCGTGGTCGTGGTGGAAACGGACGGGGTATGCTCGCCGTTGCCGGCGGTGGTATTCTTCGCAGTAGTTGTGGTTGCTTCCGTAGTCGTTGTGGTTTCTTCGGTAGTTTCCGTTGTGGTGGTTTCAGTACCAACGTACTCATCGATCATCACAATGGCTCTGCCGTCCGGATTTGCCGTTACCACAGCATTTTCCACGCTCCAGCTGCCGTCTTCATTCAGGCTGACGCCAACAAACAGTACCAGTGTACCGTCTTCGTTCAGCTGGAAGTAGATCGGTTCTGCAACGAGGTAATCTGCCGGAGCCAGTGTTTCGGTCAGGCAGTACGGTGTGTTCGGCTGGATTCCGGCAAAGACATGCGATACGCCTTCTTCGGATACCCACTGATCGATCACATTGCCGCTCTGATCGGTAATGTTCAGAGATGCTCCGCCGATCTCATTGCCGCCCACGTCACACTTGCGGATCACATAGCCGTCCGGCTGTTCGGTGGTGGTGACAATTGTAGTTGTCGTTTCCTCCGTTGTCGTGGTGGCTTCTGTGGTTTCCTCTGTGGTAGTTTCAACAGTGGTTTCTTCTGTCGTGGTAGTCGTTGCTTCGATGGTTGTCGTAGCTGCTGTTGTGACAGTTGTTTCTGCGGTAGTCACTGTGCTTGCCGCGGTAGTGCTGGTTTCGGTCACCGTTTCCGCAGTCGTTCCTGCGGCAGTTGTGGTGGTCGATGCTGCACTGGTTTCCGTAGAAGCACTTGCTGTTGTAACAGTGGTTTTGGCGGTTGTGGTATCTGTGGTAGTTCCGTTGGTAGAAGTGGTAGTCGGACCTGCACTGGTTTCCGTAGTGTTTCCGCTGGTTGTCAGTGTGGTGCCTGTTGTCACTTCGGTAGTGGTTTCACTGGTAGAAGTGGTAGTCGGGCCTGCACTGGTTTCCGTAGTGTTTCCACTGGTTACCAGTGTGGTGTCTGTTGTCACTTCGGTAGTGGTTTCACTGGTAGAAATGGTAGTCGGGCCTGCACTGGTTTCCGTAGTGTTTCCGCTGGTTGCCAGTGTGGTGTCTGTTGTCACTTCGGTGGTGGTTCCACTGGTTTTCGATGTAGTTGTTACAGTTGAAACTGTGGTAACTGTACCAGTTCCCGTAGTGGTTTCTGTGTCAGATGTTGTGCTGCTTTCGCTGGTTGCAGTAGTTGTTGTGGTTGTTGTTGTCGTTGTTGTAGTCGTTTCCGAAGTCGATGTTGTAGTAATCGCAGGCTGTTCCGCATCGCAGACCAGAATCTGTCCTGCGGTCTTGTCATAGTAGTAATAGCCCTTGGTCGCCTTGTCATTCAGGTTGTCTGCGTCACCGGTGGTGCTTGTGACAACACCGTTTTCCACAGTAAAGGTCATCGTTGATTTGATTACTGTGTAAGTCTTTCCGGTTTCGGAATCTACAAAAGGTTCGCCGCTTTCTCCCAGAGTATAGGTGCCGTCCGGCAGCTTGCTCAAAATAGCATCTGTCTTGCCGGAAGTCCATGTAATAGACTTTGCATCTCTGCTGTCCACATGAATATTTGCTGTCACACCGTCCAGCGTTGCTCCGCTTTCGTCCGGATTTGTCAGTGTCAGGGTCAGCTTTGCTCCGGTGACTTCCTGCTTTCCGGTGATGTCCTTCTTGGCAATGGTAAGCTTGGAAACCTCGTCCTGAATGGTCGTGGTTCCGATCACCTTGCCGTCTGTTCCAATGGTGAAGGTTTCTTCTGCGGTGTACAGCTGGTAGCCGTCCGGTGCATTGGTTTCTTTCAGCTGATAGCTGCCTGCCGGCAGTCCGGTGATGATCGTTGCATCTTCTCCGGAAACAAACTGTATGGTCTTGCCGTCTGTACTGATGCTGTAATCCGTTCCCTTGACCAGTACTGTCTTGTTCCCGTCCTTATCGGTTCTGGACAGTTCCAGTTTCGTGGTATCCAGCACGTTTTCTGCGGTGATCTCCAGTGTTGCACCGGCTACTTCCGCACCGCTTGCTGCGTCCTGCTTGCTGATCGGTACGACGTTGACAGCTTCCGCATCGCAGACCAGAATCTGTCCTGCGGTCTTGTCGTAGTAGTAATAGCCCTCGGTCGCCTTGTCATTCAGATTGTCTGCGGCATTGGTGTCTGTGACAACACCGTTTTCCACAGTAAAGGTCATTGTCGATTCGATTACCGTGTAGGTTTTTTTGGTTTCTGCGTCTGTAAAAGCACCGCCGGTTTCTTTCAGTGTGTATTTGCCGTCCGGCAGCTTGCTCAAAATAGCATCTGTCTTGCCGGAAGTCCATGTAATAGACTTTGCATCTCTGCTGTCCACATGAATATTTGCTGTCACACCGTCCAGCGTTGCTCCGCTTTCGTCCGGATTTGTCAGTGTCAGGGTCAGCTTTGCTCCGGTGACTTCCTGCTTTCCGGTGATGTCCTTCTTGGCAATGGTAAGCTTGGAAACCTCGTCCTGAATGGTCGTGGTTCCGATCACCTTGCCGTCTGTTCCAATGGTGAAGGTTTCTTCTGCGGTGTACAGCTGGTAGCCGTCCGGTGCATTGGTTTCTTTCAGCTGATAGCTGCCTGCCGGCAGTCCGGTGATGATCGTTGCATCTTCTCCGGAAACAAACTGTATGGTCTTGCCGTCTGTACTGATGCTGTAATCCGTTCCCTTGACCAGTACTGTCTTGTTCCCGTCCTTATCGGTTCTGGACAGTTCCAGTTTCGTGGTATCCAGCACGTTTTCTGCGGTGATCTCCAGTGTTGCACCGGCTACTTCCGCACCGCTTGCTGCGTCCTGCTTGCTGATCGGTACGACGTTGACAGCTTCCGCATCGCAGACCAGAATCTGTCCTGCGGTCTTGTCGTAGTAGTAATAGCCCTCGGTCGCCTTGTCATTCAGATTGTCTGCGGCATTGGTGTCTGTGACAACACCGTTTTCCACAGTAAAGGTCATTGTCGATTCGATTACCGTGTAGGTTTTTTTGGTTTCTGCGTCTGTAAAAGCACCGCCGGTTTCTTTCAGTGTGTATTTGCCGTCCGGCAGCTTGCTCAAAACGGCATCTGTCTTGCCGGAAATCCATGTAATGGAATCTTCGGTTCTGTTGCCCACGATACTATTTTCTACTGTCACATCGTCCAGCGTTGCTCCGCTTTCGTCCGGATTTGTCAGGGTCAGGGTCAGCGTTGCTCCGGTGACTTCCTGCTTTCCGGTGATGTCCTTCTTGCTAATGGTAAGCTTGGAGGTGTTATCTTCCATTACGATCTTGTTGTCGTCCTTGGTCAGTCCGTTGACTGTTCCGACCTTGCCGTCAGCTCCGACCTCGAAGGTCATCTCCTCGGTCTTTTTGGTGAAGCCGTCCGGTGCGGTGGTTTCTTCCAGCGTGTACACGCCTGCCGGCAGATTTGCCAGTGTCACACCGCCCTTGGCTTTGTCCGAAGTCCATGTAATGGTGTTGCCGCTGGTTTCGATTCCAGCAGTGCTGCCGTCGCTGTAGGAGCCCTTGACCTTGCTCAGGTCTGTTCCTGCCGGTGCAGTCAGTTTCAGTACGGCTCCGGTGAGTTCTTCTCCGCCGCCGACTGCCTGCTTGCTGATCGTCACGCTGGGCTTCTGACCGTCCTTCATGGTAATGTCGTTGCCGGAAACGTCATATTCTGTGGTTCCCGTTGCATCAACTACACCGTTTTTAATGGTAAAGGTGAAGTCTGTGCTTACCTTGTTGTAGCCGTCCGGTGCAACTACCTCCGTCATGGTGTAGGTACCGTCCGGCAGACCGATGATGTCGGTCTTGTTTTTGCCGTCAGAAATAAAGGTCAGTTCCTTGCTGGTCAGCTGGTACTGAGATTCGTCGTTCACGCTGTCCGACTTGGTGAAGGTGGTTCCCGTTCTGGAGAGTTCTACCAGAGCTTCGTTCCAGCTGCCGTCTGTCTTGGTAATGGTAATCTTTGCACCAGCCAGTTCCTTCAGAGAGGTGATGTCTTTCTTGCTGACGCTGATCTGCGACCGGTTGATGACAGTCAGTCCGTTTTCCGTCAGATCAAAATTGCTGCCGTTGATCGGGTTGCCCTGTGCATCTGTGGTGACAATATAACCGTTTGCATTGACTGCAAAGGAAATGCTTACCGGTGCGTAGCCTGTCATGGACTTTTCTGTCAGGGTGTAATCGCCTGCTGCCAGTCCTGTGAGTTTCTCCGGATCTGCATCAGATGTCCATGTCTTGCTGTAGCCGTTAGGACTAGTCAGTGTCATTTCACAGCCTGCCATAGCGTTGCCCTTGACATCGACCTTTGCAAAAGACAATTCCACTTGTGTGGTATTGGCATCAGTAATGGTCTTTTCGCCCGGAATACCCGGCAGCAGGTCTATCCGATTGCTGTTGCCGGAGTAGGTAGCGAGGAATGTCTTGCCGCCTACTGAGATCGTGCTCTCGTTTTCTACGCGGTTGCCGTCTGCGTCCAGCTCAAAGACGTAGTAAGTCTTGCTGCTGTCCAGTCCGTCAAAGGTGACAGACTTTTTGCCGTTGTCGCCGGCAACAATGTTGATGTTCTTCTTTTCCACCTGCTGATAGCTGCCATTTGTGTCCTGCGTAAACAGTCCAACCTCAATTGTATGGTCAACTGCCGGTTTACCGTCCTCGGTTGCGATCTTCGTTACCTTGATCTGAGCCGGATTCTTGGTGGTGTTTGTGATAATGGTGTTTGCCTGCGGTGCGTCCTTGGTCAGGGTAAGTGCCGCAACCTGATTGTGGTCATCGCAGCAGTCATAAGAAACGTAGAATGTCGTATCTGTTTTTGTAGTGGAATTCTTGGGATCGAGAACAACAGGCATCTGGAAAGAAGCACCGTTTTCGACACGCTTGTCACCGTCCATTTCAAAAATGTAGTACGGGATACCTTCTTTCAAATCGTACCGTTTGTTCTGTTCATTCAGTTCAGTACTGAATTTCACCTCAGAACCGGCAGCGACTTTTTGAGTTGTGCCGACCTGTGTGTAATCGTTCCCGCTCTTGGTGAACAGTCCCACGGAGAATACGGGTGTGCTCTTGACATCATCTGCGATCAGCACCTTGCTGACGGTGATGCTGTATTGGGTTTGTTCAAAGTTAGTGATTGTAGTAGTACCGCCTGCCTGTACTGCCGACCGTGTTACCGGTAAGAAAGAGTAGCGGATACCACTATCCGCAGTGTAAGTACCAGAATCTCCTGTATAAGTCGGAACGCCGTTGGCATTGGTTTCCAGCACGTAGAAATCCATACCCTTGGGCACGTTTTCAAATGTAACTTTCTTTGAGTCTGCCTCGGTAAAGGTCAGGGACTGCACCGGTGCTTCCTCATAGCGAACATAATCGCCTGCCGCATTCTCGGTGAACAGGGCAAAATAGAAGGTATCGCCGGTGACGTTTCCGCCTTCCACGCCTGCCAGTGTCTTGGTCAGCGTGATATCGCCCGTATTTTTGGTATTGGTCACGTCAACAGTCTGGTTCGTTGTGGCATCAGTGGAGATCACATTGTCTTTGTCTTTGTATGCCGGTGTGTAGTTGTGAATCTGATTGCCCTTGGCATCTGTTTCCAGCAGGTAAACGTTGTTGGCGTTGTTGGTCTGCTGCTTGATCGAGGACAGGTCTACGTCTTTCATGGTGACAGAAGCCGCGGTCTGTCCTGCCGGAATGGTGACGGAAATCACATCGCTCAACCGTGTGGTGTAATTTTCATCGGTAAACAGTGCAAAGTAGAACGTTGCGTCCTTGGTTTCTGCTTCTGTCAAGGTCTTGTTGACCGTCACATCAACGGTGGTGTCCGGTGTCTGTACCCAGACGCCGACCTTTGCCGGCTCTGCTACCATGACAGTATCGCCCAGAATGTCAGGATTCTGATAGGAGTACGCGAAGCTGTTCCATGCGATGTTTTCCTCGCCGGTCTTTGCCACATAGCTGGGAACGGTTGCGGTAACTTTGACAACAACTTCCTCGCCAACCTTGACGGTCGTATCTTGCAGCTGGATCCGGAAGTCTACGGTATCCGCAGAGGAAATACCTGTCCAGTTCATGACATCGTTCTGTCCCAGCCAGTCCTTGGAGTACTCATTCAGGACGGAGGTCTTGTCGGTGGAATAGCTGTACGCTGCATTTGCACTCACATCTGTTCCGCCTACCGTAACAGAATCAATGCTCTTGAGAGTCACGCCGAATGCGGAGAAACGCTCATAGCCGGAAACCAGACCCAAGTCACCCACATAGGGCAGACGGTCAATAATGGTCATGTTTTCCAGAGCTACCGGCGAGTTGTTCTTGATGTGGAGTTCATAGGTCACATCTTCGCCCTGCATGCCCTGCACATAGTTGTGCGTAGGCTGGCGGCTGTAACCGGTATCGGTTGCCGGATCCGTGTGGGGTGTGCCATTGTGTCCATTATTCTTATAGGTAATCGTTTTCCAGGACTCTGTGGTCAGGCCAACGATATTGTAGTTTGCATAGCTCCAGATCTGGTTGTCCTGCTTTTCGCCGGCAACCGTATCTTCTGCGGAGAACGGCTGGTCAATGGTGGCGTAACCGGTGTTGGTGATAACGCCCTCGCTTTCCTGTCCGTCCTTGACAGTGGTGGTGAACTGGAAGACGATGCACTTGTTCTTTTCCAGTTTAGCTGCCAGCTTGTCCACAGAGATAATCAGTTTCGAGCCGTCGATCTTATAGGCGGTATCTGGAACTTTCGTGCCGCCTTCCAGCAGACCAGTTTTGTCGTTTACTTGAAATGTAGAACTGCCGTCGCTGTTATACGTCAGATCCAGCACCTGATAGGTCATCTGCAAACCGGTTTCGTTGCTGAACTGGTAGGTTGCCGGCAGATTGTCGGTCAGTGTCACGCCGTCCAGTTTCAGGTCTGCCACATCGGTGGAGTTGCCTCTGCCGTTGTACAGCACAGTCTGCCAGATCAGGGTATCACCGGCGGTGATGTAGCCGTTTCCTACCGGCTGTACAGCAGTGTCATCATAGGTCTGTCCTGCAAAGGAGGCTACTGCCAGCTTGGCGAAGCCGGGGGCGGGAGTGGTTTTGGTGAAGCTGATGTCCACCTTGCTATTGGGCAAAATCACACGGTCGCTGCCGTCATTTTTGCCCTCCACCACTGTCACCTTGGAAAGGGTGTTTGTCAGTGTGACTTTTTTCGCCGTGCTGTTTGCCAGTTCCTGTGCCTTGTCGGCGGTCAGCTTGGCTTGGTAAGTCAACTTTACGCCACTGCCCCACTGATTTGCAAATTTTTCTGTGGAAACAAATGTAAAGGTCAGCGTCTGTCCAACTTGAGTTGCCTGAATGCCACTCAAAGCTGTATAATTTGCAGTTCCCTCTACACTATCTGGCACATATTCCATGCCGTCCGGCAGCGTATCTTCTACAACGATCGTTTTCCCAGCATAGTCATTATTTGAACCAGAAAGTGCCAAGCTGTAACTAAATGTTTTCTGCTCCAGATCTGCCGCTGTCATATCAACGATATTGGTCGTTTTGTCCGCACTATTTGTCAGTGACTTTTTCGCCTCAAAAACAGTATTGCTTACTGGATTCAAAATCATGTCATGTGCATACCAAGTTACAGTTTTGTTTCCGTGTTCGTTTACAGTCAGACCGCCTACTGCGGTATAGTTATAGACACCTTTCTGTGTTCCGAACTTTGTTTCAAATGCACTTAATGTCTGCATCAATGCACTATTATTCAGATCATAAGTACCACCAAACCCCTGAATTCCATTTTTTTCATGATTGTAGTCATTATTATTAGTGACATCGTTTCCAAGTACCACGTATTCCACTGTCACTGATTCGCCAGCCGCCAGCTTGATTCCCATAATATTAAAGGTTTCAGCCGCATAGCCTCCATGAGCTCTATTATCTTGCTCTACAGTAACAGTCTGAATTCTGGAGTCAGACGCATTGCCGTTAATTGCAACGACTTTCAGAACATCAGAAGTTTCCCACTTCAACGTTGTACCATAATCATATAAGTACAGGTTTTCCATGGTCGTGGTTCCGTTGTTGGTAAAAGTCGCCTGATATGTCAGCTTATCACCATTTACAATTTCTGTTGTATCATCTGCTGGTATACCATTTACTGCAATGATTTTCTTTTGCAAGCTATATTTGCTTAAATCTTCACCGCCGTAAATAGTATGCGTCGCAGTACCCTTTACTTCCGCACCTTCATATACTTTTGCGGTATTTGTCAGTGCTGCGGCTGTTGCAGAATCTTCCACATTTGCATATACTGTCAAAGTAATTGACTTCCCTTTTGGAACAGTAATCGGTCCGCCGGCAGTCAATGTTTTTGTATCAACGGAAGTAATATTTTCTGTGGTGTCGTCTGATAAGGTCAAAATGCCATATGCACCACTATTTTCACGGAATGTCATGCCGTCCGGCAAGATGTCCTCTATTTTCACATTTTCAGCATCTGCTTCACCATTATTCGTTACTGTAATTGTGTAAACAACATCTTTTGCCGTGCCAAATGTGTAATTGCCGACATCTGCCGTCTTCGTGATCCCCAGCTGTGCTTTCGGTACATCCGGTGTAAACTTCACTTTATTGGAAGACTTGCCGTCTACCTTTGCCACATTGGAAATTTCTCCGGCCACGTCGTCTCTGATTGTACCAGTTACCGTGATCTGCACCGTTTTTTCAGCCGGAACGTCAATTTTATCCGGAAAGTCTGTTCTTGTAACACCATCTACGGTATAAGTCATATTCTCCAGATTGTCTGACAGACTATCATCTAAAACAGGAACATCTTTCGCGTCCTTTGCACCGGAGTTGGTAATAGAAATGGTATAGGTTGCAGTCTGTCCAGCAATGCGGGGGTAGTACTTCTGTCCCAGATTCTTACCCTTATAAGTTACATAACCGCTTTTTACCGGCGTTTCGATCACTGCCTTGTCTTCCTTGACAGAGATCGTTGCCTTGGCTGTATTGTTGCCGTCGGTCACTTCGTTGGTCAGGTTTGCAGTCTGGTCTTTGGAAACCTTGCAGACCACCTTTGCTGTCACCGTTGCACCGGCAGCGACATTCTGGAATGTCACGCTGTTTCCGGAAACAGTACCGTCTGCGGCTGTGATGCTCTCCAGTGTCATGCCGTCCGGAACGTTATCTGTCAGTGTAATATCCCCGGCAGCATCACCGGTATTCGAAGCGGAGATCTCAAATTCTACAATATCCCCGTTCACGTAGTAGGCTTTTCCATTTTGTACGGTTTTTCCAATACTGAACTTCGGCCCCTGCGGAGCAGAAACCTTCAGTTCCACGCTGTTTCCGCCGATGGTCGAGTAGCTGGCATCGTCACCGTAGGGCTTGCCGGAAACAGTCAGGCTGTTGGTGACCTTGCCGTCCGCGGTGCCGTTCATCTTCACGGTGCTGCTGTTCAGAGGCAGTGCCACGTTCAGATTGACTGCGGACATCTCGGCATTGGTGTTCTTACTGTCCACGGTGAAGCTGATCTTGGCAGTGCTGCCGCTGACATCTACGCTCAGGTTGCCGACAGTGTAGCCTGCTGCCGCAACGGCAGACTTGACGGCATTTTCCACCGCAGTCTGCGCATCACCGATAAAGGTCATTTCCGACAGTGAAATGGTGTCCTCAAATTTCAGGGACTGCACCCATTCCACGCCGTTTTTCTTGGAGACGTTGTTCGCCGAAGCACTCAGGGTATAATTTACCGTGGTGCCGGCAGCCAGCTGTGCCGCTGTCAGGGCGTTTCTGTCCTCCGACTTGGACGCACTCCACTGCCGTTCTGCCTTGGCAGTAATTGTACTGCTGGCATTCTTGCCTGTGCTGTCCTGTACGATCTTTACGGTCGAGGTCGTTCCGCCCGGGGTCTTGCCGTTCTGGAACTTCGCCTGCAGCCGGACCTGTTTGGTCTGACCGTTGTCAATATCAAAGGCGATATACCGGCTGCCGTCGCTGTTGACATGCAGGGTATACCCATTATAAACGGCTCCGTCCCTGAAGCCGTTTCCGGCAAAGTTCGGCAGCAGCAGATTCTTGTCGGTGATCTCGATCCGATAAGAATCCATCTCTCCTTCATTGACGTTGTTTCCGGAGATCGTCGACATCAGATAGAACACATCTCCCGTATTCACTTCATCAATCGGATTATACTTGCTGTCCCGAAATTCGACACTGGCGTTTGTCAGTACCAGCGGTCCGCCGGATCGTCCGTTATTGTCCGCCGATACCGGAAACAGCATCGACGGCAGGCAGGTCACGATCATCAGGACTGCCAGCAAGACACTGATGACTCTTGTACGCAGGTGTCTTGTCTTTTCTGTCTGCATAAAAAAACTCCTCTCATTGCGGGAACGCTGCACGCAGTCTGTTTTGCATTCTTTCGTGCAAACTTTATGCGGCGTTTCCTCAGATTTTTTGCACGGGAAAACCGGTTCCCTGTGCAGATTTGCACCGTGGCAGCAACATCGACAAAAACGATATACATACCACATTTTTTACGGCAATTTCCACTAACTCCGCCGCTTTTTAACTGTTCAATTGTTTCCACAATCAAAAGAACATTTTGGCATAAATCACGGAAATCGCTCTGATACAACTTTATTATACTGATTATCTGTGAAGTTTTATATCACTTTTTATGTAATATTCGAAAAGTAAAGGGAAGGATCAGGAAGTCTGTTCAAACTGCTTTCTGATTCTCCAAATTTTGCAGCGGCATCTCCGACGAATGGCTGTCCGAATTTACCCGCGTGCAACTTCTTTCAATCACATATGACGAATCACGCCATTGTTTTTTCAAATATTTCGTGAAAAAAGCTATTGCAACCTTGCCCAAAATCCGGTATAATAAATAGTAGGGGATGTTCCAGAGGAAACGGAACAGTCCGCAGTATGGCAAATCGAAGCCAGCACTAATAAATGGCACGCCTATGCCGAAATGCATTGAGGAGGATATTATGGTAGCAAAAACAACAGAAAATCCCCAGAGAGAAGAATTAAAACAAAAATTCGTAGACCGACTTCAGCTGGAGTGCAGCGTTTCTCCGGACGAAGCTTCTGACAAGCAGATCTATCAGGTGCTGTCTGCCCTGATGGTCGAAAAGCTGAAGCACAAGCGGCAGCATTTTATCAATAAAACCAATTCCGTCGGCGGAAAGAACGTTTACTATCTGTCCATGGAATTCCTGATGGGTCGTTCCCTGAAGACCACCCTGTACAATCTGGAACTGGCAGATGATGTCCGTGCGATCCTGCAGGATTATCACATCAACCTGGACAGCATTTTCGAGTGCGAACCGGACGCTGGTCTGGGCAACGGCGGTCTGGGTCGTCTGGCAGCATGCTATCTGGACGCAATGGCAACACAGGAAATCCCTGCAACCGGTCACTCGATCTGCTATGAGTACGGTATCTTCAAGCAGATTCTGGAAGACGGCTGGCAGACCGAAGAACCGGACAACTGGCTGCCGGGCGGCAGCGTATGGCTGGACCCGAAGCCGGACGAAGCCATTGAAGTCCACTTCGAGGGCAACGTACAGGAATACTGGCAGGATTCCTATCACTATATTTCCCATGTCAACTACAACACCGTTATCGCGATCCCGTATGACATGTACGTTTCCGGTTACGGCAGTGCCGGCGTTTCTACCCTGCGTCTGTGGAAGGCACAGGCACCCAGCTTTGACATGAAGGAATTCAACGAGGGCAACTATGAACAGGCTCTGTCCCGCAACTCCATGGCGAATGCGATCTCCAAGGTACTGTACCCTAACGACAACCATCTGGAGGGCAAGTCCCTGCGTCTGCGTCAGCAGTACTTCCTGTGTGCCGCAGCTATCGGCGACATCGTCAACCACCACATGAACGTATACGGCACACTGGAAAACCTGCATGAAAAGGTAGCGATCCACATCAACGACACACACCCGACACTGGCAATTCCGGAACTGATGCGTGTGCTGCTGGACGACTGCGGCTATACATGGGATCGCGCATGGCACATCGTCACCAACACCTTTGCCTACACCAACCACACCGTTATGGCAGAGGCTCTGGAAAAGTGGGACGTGAATCTGGTCAAGCAGATCGTGCCGCGTATCTTCCAAATCATCGTGGAGATCAACAACCGCTACTGTACCGGTCTGATGGAACGCAACGGCGGCGACAGTGCAAAGACCACCCGCATGTCTATCATCAAGGACAACCAGATCCACATGGCTACCCTGTGCGTCATGGCTTCTCACAGTGTCAACGGCGTTTCCAAGCTGCACTCGGAGATCATCAAGGACAGCGTATTCCACGAAGAATATCTGGATACGCCGAACAAGTTCAAGAATGTCACCAACGGTATCGCATACCGGAGATGGCTGTATCAGTCCAATCCGGGTCTGACCCAGCTGCTGCGTGACAAGATCGGCGACGGCTTCCTGAAAGACGGCAGCGAGCTGAAAAAGCTGGACGTTTTCGCAGACGACAAGGCCGTTCTGGAACGGCTGCGGAAAATCAAGAAGGAAAACAAGCAGCGTTTCGCCAAGTATGTCAAGAAAAAGAGCGGTCTGGTTCTGGATACCGACAGCATTTTCGATGCTCAGGTAAAGCGTCTGCACGAATACAAGCGGCAGCACCTGAATGCTCTGCACATTCTGGCACAGTACAACGCCCTGCTGGAAAATCCGGATATGGACTTTACTCCCAAGACCTACATCTTCGCCGCAAAGGCTGCTCCGGGCTACTATCTGGCAAAGCAGATCATTAAGATGATCTGGGCTCTGTCTGAGGAGATCCGCAAGAACCCCCGCATTTCCGACAAGCTGTCTGTATACTTCCTCGAAAACTACTGTGTTACCATGTCTGAACTGCTGATGCCGGCCTGCGACATCTCCGAGCAGATCTCTCTGGCAGGCACAGAGGCTTCCGGTACCGGCAACATGAAGCTGATGCTGAACGGTGCCATTACACTGGGTACGCTGGACGGTGCAAACATCGAGATCGGCGATGCAGTTGGTCCGGAAAATATCCTCATCTTCGGCATGAAGACCGAGGAAGTCAACACCCTCAAGGCCCGCGGCTATCGTCCGGAGGACTATTACAACAACAATCCGGTCATCAAGAGCTGTATCGACCGCATGTATGCCGGCATCAACGGCTGCAAGTTCACTGAAGTGGCAGACTCTCTGCGGACACTGGATCCGTACATGGTTCTGGCAGACTTCGACAGCTATTGTCAGGTACAGGAACACAGTTCCAAGCTGTACACCGACAAGGACACATGGACCAAGATGTCCCTGCACAACATTGCCAACGCAGGCATCTTCTCCGCAGACCGTGCTGTAAACGAGTACGCAAAGGATATTTGGAATATCTGAGGACTGGGGAATCTCTCCCGGAACTGATATAATCTGACGAAAACGGAGCAGCACAAACCCTGCTCCGTTTTCTTGAATGAACGGGTTGTGCGGTGTCCGCGAAATTACAGGCAATACCGCACAAAGAGCGTCTGGCGACTTTGCACGCCATCTGCTTGCAAAT
>OLSD01002262.1_pt1 | contig 13826 bp, 12 predicted proteins | sample 1672211 | NCBI WGS metagenome assembly OLSD01 (sample SAMEA3136659, study PRJEB25190) | human gut metagenome | reverse complement strand
CGCTTGCCAGCTTGAACACGAAGCCGGAACAGGACAGCAGCCCCGCGCACAGCCAGACGAACAGGGACAGGATAAGCGATAGCGGCACAAGGATAATTTTCAGAATAGACATTTGACGGCCTCCTTTTCAAAGACGTTATGCTTTTCCCCACAATGAAGCCGTTGGACTCCGACAAGAAGGGTTCCAAGGAAGTTTCGGCTCCTGCGGAGGCTGCTCAGACGGCTCCCGTTGTGGAAGAAAAAATCGATTTTTCCAATGTTCAGATCGAGCCGCTGTTCCAGGATCAGGTGGATTTTGACACCTTCTCCAAGAGCGATTTCCGTGCCGTGAAGGTTAAGGAATGCGAAGCCGTGAAGAAGTCCAAAAAGCTCTTAAAGTTCGTTTTGGACGACGGAACCGGCACAGATAGGGTCATTTTGAGCGGAATTCACGAGTATTATGAGCCGGAAGAGCTGGTTGTGAGCCACTGGCGCACAAGTTAAGCGGAAAGAAGTCAAGAGATATTTTGGCTGAGCAAGTCGGTGAGAGTAAAGACCAAATCCGCAGATATATCCGCTTAACCCACCTTATCCCTGAAATTCTGGATTTGGTAGATAACTCTGTCCTCAAAGAAAAGGACATTTTGCAGATTGCCCTCCGTCCTGCGGTGGAGCTGTCCTACCTTTCCGAAGAAGAACAGCAGGATTTGGTTGAAATCATGGAAAGCGAGGATTGCACACCCTCTCATGCACAGGCAATCAAAATGCGGCAGTTTTCTCAGGAGGGCAGTTGGACGCCAATGTGCTGCTGTCCATCATGCAGGAGGAAAAGCCTAATCAGGTGGAGCAATTCAAAATGCCCAAGGAGCGTATACGCACATGCTTTTTTGCGCACTTACAGCTCCGCACTGCTTTCCACCATATGTCAGCACTTTCCCTCCGAGCCGGCACAATGTACTATATCCATGCAAACTGGTGCAGGTAAAAATATAACCTAGGTGTTATTTCTTTCACAACTCATTGTGTCTATAATTTAACTATCAAGTCGGGATGTCTGTGTACACATCCCGCCGGGAACAATACAGAGAAAGGGAAGTACCGTCCATGATTTCCTCAGCTGTACTCGGCTGCATACTGCTCGTTATAACACTGGTGCTCTTCATCACACAGTGGATCCCCGCAACGGCAACAGCCATTGTCTCCATCACGCTCTTCGCGCTGACCGGCGCCGCTTCGTATAATACCTGTGTCTCGGGCTTCTCAAACAACATCATAATCATGCTTGTCAGCGTTCTAATAGTCGGACAGGCCATGCTTGAATCCGGCCTCGCAACGCTCATAGGTCAGACCTGCTTCAAGCTCTCAAAGGGCAGCGAAAAAAGGTTCCTTCTGTATATCGTTCTCTCTATCTCGGTGATGTCCGCATTCATGGATAACACCACCACCGTCGCCGTGCTGCTGCCGGTCATGGCCACCGCAGTATCGGCCTCCAAGCGCGAGATGAACTTCATGAACCTCGTCATGCCGGCCTCCATTGCCGCAATTGTCGGTGGTGCATGCCTGCTGATAGGCTGCACCGTCAACCTCACTGGACAGTCAATCCTGACGGAGTACACCGACTATGCCTTCTCCGTCACCGACTTCACCGTCGCGACTCTCCCCGTACTGCTGCTCTTCATCGTATATGCGCTCACGATCGGCTACAAGCTTGGCAACCGCATCTGGAACAAGCCCGAGCGCCGGGAAGCGGAGCACGAGGCGATGAAGAAGTTCGCCTGCCTTGACAGCGCGAAGCCCGTTATCGACCGCAGAAAGTGCATCACCATGGGCTGCATTCTTCTCGCCATGGTCTGCATGTTCCTCTTCACCGATCTCCCGCTCGGCCTCTCCGGCAGCATCGCTGCGATGCTGTGCGTACTGTTCCGCGTGGTCGATCTCAAGCGCGCCCTGCCGAAGATCGACTGGGATGTCGTCATCCGCCTCGCCTGCACGCTCGGCCTTGCCGCGGCGCTGAAGGAATGCGGCTTCTGCGACCTCATCTCAAACGCCTTCATCTCCGTGTTCGGCAGCAACGTTTCCCCTATGATCATCCTCACCGTCGTGCTCATCGCATCGAACCTTATGAGCCAGTTCATAGGCAACTCCACTGTCGTCCTGTTGCTTGGTGCGGCAGTCATCCCCATCGTCGTCTCCCTCGGTTACAGCCCGCTGCCCGTCACCATGGCGCTCACCCTCGGCGCAAGCTTCGCTTGGATGACCCCAATTGCGGGAGCCTGCATAGGCATCTCGTTCTCCGGCGGCTACGAGTTCAACGACTATGCCAGATACACTTGGCCGCTGACGCTGCTGATGTACATCGTGCTTATCATCTGGCTCCCGATCGTATTCCCGTTCTGATGATCAGTCAACAACAGACAGCAAATAATGACCGCAAGCCCGTACCGGACTTGCGGTCATCTCGCATATTCTTCTTTTATGTTCTATATTCTTGATTTTCAGTAGTCCCAGGACTTGTGCAGGCTCGCACGTAGCAGCTCAAAGTCAGGCGCTTTCGGAACGATATTCCACTTTTTATCCTTGGATATCATGTCGGCGGCATAGTCGCAGAAGTCCTCGGGGATCCCCAGCTCCTTCATGCTCTTCATGCCGATATCCTTCTGGAGGGCGTCGAGCCGTTTCACGACCTCCCAGCCGACCTCCTGCATATCCGACTCTGCCGTGCACTCCACGCCGAAATACGGCGCCCAGATGCGCACCGTCTCCGGATCACCGGTGACGTTATAGCGGGCGAGAGCGGCCATACCGCAACCCACGCCCACGCCGTGGGGCAGATGATAATTATCGGATATCTGGTTTGCGATCGCGTGACCGGAGCTTGTCTTTCGCAGGGTTATGGCGTAGCCGCTGACCATGGCCGCCCAGCTCATCATCTCGCGCGCCTTCTCGTCGTCGGGATCGTGCACGGCCTTCGGCAGGTACTTGACCGCGGCGGCAAGCCCCTCCCGGCTGAGCATATCGGCCATCATATTAGGCATGGCGTAGGTATTGACAAGGCACTCGGCGCACTGCGCAAGCGCGTCCATGCCGGTGTAGGCCGTGATATACGCGGGCAGCTTCATGCAGTAATACGGATCGACCACGGCACGCGTGACTGGGTGGCGGGTATAGGTCTTTATGCTGGTGTTCTCATTGAGGCACATTATTCCCCAGCAGGACTCTGAGCCGGTACCCGCGGTCGTCGGGACGCAGATGATGGGCTTGAAGACCCGCTTGCCGATGGCAAGCTCGGTGTAGCCTCCTAGATAGTCGAGCACGCTCCCGCCGTTTGCGAGCACCTTGCCGGTGAGCTTTGCGGTGTCCATGGTGGAGCCGCCGCCGAGGGCGACGACGGAGTCCGCACCGTTTTCGCGGCAGAACTCGACGAAGGCGTCAACGCCGCTGGAGGTAGGCTCTTCGCCCTGCGCCTGATACGAATGGCACGCCGCACCGGAGGACCTGATTATCGCCTCCATCTCTTCGAGATATCCCAGTTTGCGCATTATATGGTCGTAAATAAGCACGGTGTTGTTCGCGTCGAACTCGCGCAGATAATCCGCGACCTTCACGCGGCAGCCCATGCCGAACGCACCGTCATGTATATTGTGGATGGTCCAGTTCATTTAAGTCAACTCCTATGGGAAGGACCGGCAGGTTTCCCCACCGGTCCCAATAGCATTATCAGGCGTTCCAGATCTGATGCAGCACTACGCGCAGGTAGTCAAAATCAGGCGGGTTGGGAACGATAGCCCATTTCTTGTCCTTGGAGACATTCTCTGCGATGGTGTCGCAGAACTCTTCGGGAACATTGAGCTCTTTCATGTTCTTGACGCCCATATCCTTCTGCATCTTGTAGATCTTGTCGTAAATTTTCTGACCGACTTCCTTGAGGTCGGCGCCTTCGGGGCACTCGATGCCCATGCAGGGGGCAATAAGAGAAGAGGACACGGGGTCTTTCTCTGTATTATACATCAGCTGAGCCATAAGTCCAACGGAAACTGCGACGCCGTGGGAGAAGTGGTAGTAATCAACGAGCTGGTTGGAGACGGCGTGGCCGAGGTTGGTTTTGCGCAGGGTGATGGCGGAGCCGCCGATCATTGCCGCATATGCCATGTAGCTGCGTGCCTCGATGTCGTTGGGGTCGTTATAAGCGGCGACCATGCCCTTGCAGGAGGCGCTTATGCCCTCGCGGCAGTACATATCCGCCAGCGGGTGAGGCATTGCGACGCTGTTGCAGAGGCTTTCGAGGGAGTGTGCCAGGGAGTCCATGCCGCAGGTGGCTGTGATCTCCTTGGGAAGTGTGGTATAATAGGTCGGGTCGAGGATTGCGTAGGTGCCGGGGTGGACGCTGAAGGTCTTCTTGAGGTTGTCCATGTTCTCACACATGAGACCCCAGCTGACTTCGGAGCCAGTGCCTGCGGTGGTCGAGAGCAGCAGCACGGGGGAGAACACCTTCGTGCCGACATTGAGAGCGGTGTAGCCGCCGAGCAGATCCTCGGCGCGCCCAGCGTTATTTGCGAGCACCTTGCCGATCATCTTCGCGGTGTCCATGGAGGAGCCGCCGCCGAGAGCAACGATGGAGTCGATCTTCTCTGCACGGGCTATTGCGACGCCCTTGTTGACCATGTCGCCGGTGGGTTCGCCCTCGTCCTTAACATAGAGAACGGTCTCGATTCCGGCTTCTTTGAGGATGCCGATCAGCTCTTCGGGATAGCCGAGAGCATTGATGTTTGGGCCGCACACGAGCAGCGCTTTGGTTCCGCCGAGGCTCTTGAGTATCTCGCCTGCCTGCTTGCGGCTGTCAACGCCGAATATTGCGTCATGCAGATCATGGATTTTCCAAGTCATTATTTCTACCTCCTGTTAAATTTGAAAATATTTGAGTGATTAGCTATGCAAAAAGAGAAAGCCAAAAGATTTCTTGCGGGCTCCTTGCTGAGTCTTATGGAGCAGAAGCCGTACGAAAAGATAAACATAAGCGAGATTTGCTCATCAGCATTTCTGTCGCGCCCTTCCTTCTACAAATACTTTGTGTCGAAGGATGAGCTGCTTGAATATCAGTTCAGAACGCTGATGTCGGCAGAGCTCGACAATGCCGACGGCGACGCCGCTGCGCGCCTTGCGGAATGCCTTGTACGGCTGGCAGGGTACACGCAGGTCATCAGCGAGCAACAACTGCTCGCACTGCTCCTTCCGGAGCTTGCGGAGATGCTGGAAGCGGACGCTTCGCCGCGCGGCATGTGCAGCACCTGCTTTATGTACCTGAGCCTGCTATTTGCCGTGCGCAATGCGCCGGGACTGCGCACCGACGTTATCGTGCGCTATTGGCGCGAGGCAGTGTCCGGCGTTCCGGATTCTGTGCGCGTGCCGCCGGGCAAATACGCCGACGAGGCGCTGGAGCGCAACGCCGCGCTCATCGCGGATGCGCTTCTGGCGCAGCTGGAGAGCGGCGCGGAGCTGACGCAGATACAGGTCAAGAAGCTGACTGCGGCGGCAAATGTCAACCGCAGCTCATTTTATCGCTGCTTTGCTGATATGTGCGATCTGTTTACGCGGTGCCTGAGGACGCTTATTTTCAAGGAGCTTGCGTCAGGCCTTGGAGATGACGAGTCCATGTTGGAACACTACCGACCGCAGCGCACGTTGCTTTCGGCGGCTTGGCGGGAGCTCGGCCTTGAGCGCTTTACATCGCTGTACACATCCGTGCTGAACGAAGTTACCGAATTGCCGGACGACGATATTGCCGGCGACCAGCTGTACATCTACCGCCTGCAAAGCGCCTGCTTTGCAGCTAAAAGAACAGCCCTTCTGTACTGTTTTGTTTGATCCGTATCCTGCACTCAGGCAAGATACGGATTTTTTTCGTTTATGCTCAGACGGACCAAGCAAAGTTGAAAATGCTCAGGAAGCCGGTGAGGGATACGAGCGCCGTTACGACAAGGGCGATGACGGACAGCCAGATCAGAGAAGTGGACAGGGATTCCTGTGCGTCCGCTTCCGGGCAGCCTGCGATGACCAGTGCGCCACCGGTGGTGAACGGAGTGAGGGACGAGACGACAGAGCCGGCGGTCAGGCCGATTATCATGCCGAGGGGATCTGCGCCGGTCGCCTGTGCGATGGGCATAATGAGCGGGAACATGAGCGGGAATACGACAGCCGTGCCGCTGCAGAACAGAGCCATAACGCCGCCGAGGAGTAGGCACATGGAGGACATGAGCCAGCCGGGGATAGCGCCGGAGCCGAGAGCTGTTCCGACGGCCTCAACAAGACCGGCCTCACGTGCGACACCCATCATGAGGGTGAAGCCAGCAATCATAATAGCGGTGTTCATAGGTAGTGACTTCATGACCTTCTTGGTATCGGCAAGGTTCATGAGCATTGCGATGATGGCGCAGATTATCATGATCGACTGGGGCTGTGCGAAGCGAGAGATGGAATTGAGCCATGCGACGTTGGAGAACACGGTGGCGAGGAGCATGGATGCGACCATGAAGAAGGTCGCAGCAAGAAGGAGGACCATGGTCTTCTTCTGGAGCGCAGTCATTTTCGCGGGCTTCTCTACATCGACCTTCTTGGCCTTGTAGGACTTGGTGATGACATAGACAACGGCGGTGACGAGGAGCATGAGAACGACGCGGGAGATCCAAACGTCCATGGACCAGAACGGAGCTTCGCCGGGGTAACCGGCTGCATCGGAAATGAGGTTCATGATGGTGACGCCCATTTGACCGGTGAACGGGTTATTGAAGCCGACGATGCAGCCGCACATGATAGCGGTAGCGGTCATCAGCGGGCTGATACCGGCAGCGGCGGCGACGGGGAAGCAGAGGGGTCCAATGATGGTGATGGAGGCAACGCCTGCACCCATTCCGCCGACGATGAAGCCAATGATCCAGGTGATCCATGGGATGAGTGCGGCACGGCCGTTGGTCAGGTACAGAAGGCTCTTGCCGAGCGCGTCCACGGTGCCGTTTTCAACGGCGAAGCCAAAGAACAGGCCGCATGCGATGATGAAGAAGAATATCTTGTCCGGCCAGAAACCGACGATATTGTCGGCGGTCAGACCCATAGTGAGAGAACCGATAATGAACGCAAACGCTGCGGCCACGATACCGGTGTTGAGCTTGCAGACGTTGCCGATGACTATAGCGGCAACGATCGCAATGATGCAGAGAATAAGCTGGTAAGACATGTTCTTTTTCCTTTCTCTTTCTTTTCTGTTGTATCAAATAACTTTAATCGTAAAGCTATCGATATCCGAGTCGCTATAGGCGTCGCTGTGCGCCACCATGCGGATGTTCACGCTCTTGTGGCTGCCGTCGGTGGGCAGGATCACGCCGGAGGGATAATCTGCGCCGTTGCCGAACCAGAGAGGAATGCGGGTATTGTAAACAAAACCATCCTCGGGGCTGGGCTGGCCGACAGGCTCGTCGTCCACAGTGAACTTATAATACATTCTTGCGGTGTTGAGGAAATCGTCGCTGTCGAGGTTGAAGCGGACAAGCTCGCCCGCCTTTGCTTCGACCACTACGGTCTCCGCACCATTGCCGGTATACGCACGGATGTCCCCACCAAGCTTGCCGCCGAGAGGTCCAACATAGAGCACGTTGTGTGCGGTGCGCTCGGCCGGCAGATTTTCCACCGTTATTCCGGCGCCACCCTCGGCGAAGTCCACGAAGCTCGCCTCGGTGATGTCGTTCCAGTTTCTCTGGCCGAGGACAAAGACGACCTTCTTTGCGCCATCCTCAGCTTCCGTCAGCAGTAGACCCGCCCTCAGCGCCTCGCCGCGGCTCTCCGCAGGATTCATACCGGCGAGTATCTGCTCGGAACTGAGCAGCGGATAGAAGTAACGGCCTTCATCGCACACCTGCGAGAGCTTGAGAGAAATACTGCGTCCGCCGGAGGATACGATGATCTTTGCGTCGGGCAGCTCTTTCTCGGCCTGCGCCATGCTGAACACATTTTCGCCGTACAGCTTCTCGAAAACATCCTCCAGTGGGAGGAAGCGTCCCTTCTCAAGTCTGTAGCCGAACCATGTGTTCTTGGCGGAATAGCTCTTCTCCTCCGCACCGTCGAACATGGCGTAAAGCTCGCCGTAGCTCACGGAGGGAGGAGCGAAGCTGTCGCCAGTTCTGACGCTGCGTCCGAGGACGCACACGGTCAGGAAGTCGCCCTTCACGCCGGTGCTCTTCGGAGCGGGCGCAGCGGTGAGGATCTTGGTGACGCCGCTGCCGAGCGGCAGCTCTTTCACCGGCAGGTCAAATGAGGATGTTTTTATCAGACTCTCCATTTGTTACCTCCTTGCTTCGTTTTATTTTGCTGGATAGTTTCTTTCAGGTAAGGTTGGATGAATGTTTTTTCTTTGTCAATCTTTGCACAATCACATTGTAGCGTCTGGCAGCACTTGATAACATAATAACAAAATCCTATTTTTCCGCTGTTTTGTCGAATACTGACGGGCAAAGTTTACACATCAATAAAATATGTCTCGCTATTTTGGCGTAATTATCCCCCGCTGCGGCTGCTGCGCGGCGGGGGATGGCGGGTTCAGCTCTCTCTTTCGAGGTTATACAGTTTGTCCATAAGCTCCGTGCGGCTTCTGACACCGGCCTTTCGGAAGATATTTGAGACATGTATCTTCACCGTGTTTATGCTGATGAACATCTTCTCGGATATCTCCTGGTTCGATGCGCCGCGCACTATGAAGTCCACAAGCTGGCGCTCGCGGTTGGTCAAGCCCATCTTCTCCATCGTCGCCTGAGATATGTTCATGTTTGCCTTGTAGTTCTTGTCGGAAACGATGTAGACGCAGGTGGTCATCTCGCGGTAGTTTATTCCGGCGCTGTCGCGCGGGCTGAACCGCATATTGCTCTGATCCGTCAGATGCGTGGCGTTCGCAAGAGTCTTACCGGGGTTGGAGATGGTCTGGATATTGAAGAGGAAGCGGTTTATGCGGATAGGCTTGCTCGCACCGAAGTTGAGCACGTCATACTGGAAGTGCCGGTACAGTTCATTGAGATAAAATGCGTTGTAGAACTGCGGGTCGGCGTAGCCCAGCTCCTTTAAATACTCTCGTGCGAGGTCGTTTGTATATGTAACATTGTCCAGATTCTCGATTATCATGATCCCCAGCGGGAAGAAATTTGTCGCACTCTGGAGGAGCTTCATCGTGTTCTGCAGGTTCCATATCTTCAGATAATTATCCTCGGCGATGGATATAGGCTCAGACATCAGGTCAATCAGCTCAAGCTCGTCCTTATCAAAGCTGCCCTCTTCCTTGAATAGGATAAGGTATGCGACATAGGCAGTCTTTCCCGGCAGGTGCAGGAAGTTGATGACAAAGTCGGATATCCCGTTGTCGCGCACCAAGGTCTTATATAATCTGCTTTTTCTGCCGCCGGACACGGAGCTGAACACCGACTGGTCGGAGGTGATTGTAAGACAGCAGTCAGGCGCCCACAGCTCCTTCAGGAACGCCTGCGAAAACTTCATGTCCACACCATTGCAGGAGATGTTCGGGGAGAGAGTGCGTTCGTTTATGTTCCCAAGAAAGCCGAATATGCTCTTTTTATAGCCGAAGCAGCGTTCGATCGAGCGCAGAATGCTGTATTTTATCAGCTCGTCGTGCGGTCTGTTCAGGTAAAGCTTCAGCAGCTCGTTTTGAAAGCTGTACATGCTTGTGCGCTTCTCTTCGTCTTGCATGTTGTCACCTCTGTGTCAATGATGTAAAAAGTATGATAGATATTAGTAATATACTAATACCTTTCATCCTGGATAGTACCTGCGACTGGCCAGATTGTCAAGATTCAAATTAAATCTCACCCGAAAATAAGACCAAAAGGGGCGTATTTCCGTCTGCTTGTCAAAAAAATAGTAATATGTGGCGATTGTTCATCGGCGGCCTGATTGATATTCTTTTTACAGGTTACAGGTAAAATATCTGAGCGAACGGTTGGATGGATGTCAAAATAACAATTTTATTTGGAGGCTTTGACATGAATAATTTCAGTTATTTTTCCACAGTTAGAACAATGTTCAATAATGATCTGCGCGAAGGCCTCAAGCAGGCCCGTAGCGTCCTCGGCGTGAACAAGGCCATGATTATGACCGACCCCGGAGTCGCCGCCCTTCCCATCTGGAAAGAGATGCAGGAAGCCATGGACGAGATAGGCTTCGCCTATGAGACCTACACCGAGGTCAAGCCCAACCCCACCGACGTCACCATGGAAGCTGCGGCGGACGCCCTCAAGGCGACTGACTGCGACATAGTCATCGGCTTCGGCGGCGGCTCCGCCATCGACACCGCCAAAGCTGCCGCACTCCTGCGCACCAACGAAGGCTGCCTCAGCGACTACTACGGCATGAACAAGGTCAAGAACCGCTGCCTGCCCACCATAATGGTCACCACCACCGCAGGCTCCGGCGCGGAAGTCACACAGTTCATCTCCATCGTTGACACCAAGCAGCAGACCAAGCAGCAGATCGGCTCCCCCTACTGCGTGTCCGATATCGCACTGCTATGCCCGGCACTGCTGAAGAATTCCCCACGCAGCGTCACCGCCGACGCCGGCTTCGACGCTCTGGCGCATTGTATCGAGGGCTACATCGGCCGCAAGGCTAACCCCATCACCGATGCCATCGCATACAAGACTTTCGGCATGATCTGCGCAAATCTTCTCAAGTTCGTCAACGACCCGAACGACATCGACGCCGCTTCCAACATGATTCTCGCGGCTCATATGTCAACCATGATCGCAAGCAACATCGGCACCGGCGACGGCCATAACATCGGCCTTGCCATCGGTGGACGCTTCAACATCTCCCATGGCACCACTCTTGCAGTCCTCCTGCCCTATGTTCTGGCGTTCAACGTTGAGGTCGCTTCCAAAAAGCTCGCCGAGTGCGCCGTTGCAATGGGCATCGACACCACCGGCATGACCGAGCTTGAAGCCGCACAGGCCTGCGTCCTCGGCATCGAGAAGCTGCGCAACGATCTGCAGCTGCCCAACAACTTCAAAGACTACGGCATGACCGCGACCGAAGAAGACCTCGAAAAGATCGCAGACACCGCCGAGTATAAAAACAAGGTCGGTGCGAGCGCAGGCTCCGCTCCTCGCAAGGGTACCCGCGAGGACTTCAAGCGCATCGCTCTCGACGCTTACAACGGCGTAAGGATCAAGTTCTGAGCCGTCACACGAAACCAACAGCAAAGTTAATGGAGTGAGGAAGAAATGTACGAAAAGCTATTTTCCAAAGGCCGTATCAACGGCTGCGTCATCCCTAACCGCGTAGTGCTCTCCCCTATGGACGACACTCTCGGTCAGGCAAGCGGTGAGATATCTCCCCGCGCGATCGAGTACTACACCGCCAAGGCAAAGGGCGGCTGCGGTCTCATCATTGTCGGCTACATAGCCGTCGTCGGCCCCGAGCTCGGCGGCATAGCGATGAGCGGCGAGACCCATCTGCGCACCCTCAACGACCGCCATGCGATGAGCATTCTCGCCGAGCGCGTCCACGAGTACGGCAGCAAGGTATTCTGTCAGCTGAACCACCCCGGCCGCAAGACTGCACCGGAGTACAACGAGGGTCACAGCCCCGTATCCGCCACCGCACTGCCCTCAAAGATGGTCGGCAAGACCGCACCCTGTCATGAGCTGACCGTTGAGGAGATCCACCAAATCGAAGAAGGCTTCGCCAACGGTGCAGAGCACGCATGGAAGGCCGGCTGCGACGGCGTTGAGATCCACTGCGGCCACTTCTATCTCATGAGCCAGTTCATCAGCCCCATCCGCAACGAGAGAACCGATGAGTACGGCGGTTCCATGGAAAACCGCTGCCGCATAGTCGTCGAGACCGTGCAGAAGATCCGTGAGCGCGTTCCCGCAAACTTCCCCGTTACCTGCCGTATCCACCTCTTCGACGGCGAGGGCTACGAGGGAGAGAACACCGTCGATGACATGGTCGAGGTCGCAAAGTACCTTGAGGCCAACGGCGTTGACGCTTTCAACACCACCATCGGTTCCGTTGACCGTACCGGCTCCCCCGAGATGAAGGCCGGCTGGCGCAACGAGTATTACAAGAAGTTCAAGGCAGCGCTGCACGTTCCCGTGTACGGCCCCAATGAGGTCAAGACCCCCGAGGAAGCCGAACAGTTCCTTGAAGAGGGCATATACGACTTCCAGGTCCTCGGCCGTCAGCACTCCGCCGACCCCGAATGGGCGAACAAGGCCAAGGCCGGCCGCTCCGAGGATATCCGCCCCTGCATCTCCTGCAACTACTGCCTCTACCGCGTCACCGCGGAGGACGCGCAGATTCGCTGCGCCGTCAACCCTCTGCTCGGCCGCGAAATAGACAACCTTGCTCCGCTAAAGAAAGGCGAGGGCACTGTTATTGTCATCGGCGCAGGCCCAGCCGGTATCCAGGCTTCCATGACTCTCACCGAGCGGGGCTTCAAGGTCAAGCTCTATGATAAGCGCAGCGAGCTTTGCGGCAGCCTCAACCTCGCAAACAAGGCGCCCAACAAGTTCCGCATGGATAACCTCGTCGCATGGTACAGCCGCCAGGTCGCCAAGAATCCCAACATCGAAGTCCACCTCAACACTGAGGTTACCACTGCGATGCTCGACGAGTTCAAGAAAGAGAACCCCTACGCCGTCATCCTCGCAAGCGGCGGTCAGCCCATCGTTCCCGGCCGCATCCCCGGCATTGAGAAGGGCATTTCCTCCTTCGACGTGCTGCGCGGCGATGTGAAGATGAGCGGCAAGACGGTCGCCGTCATCGGCGGCGGCATGACCGGCCTTGAGACCGCTGAGCGTCTCGCCGAGGACGGTAACAAGGTCATCGTCATTGAGATGATGCCCATCGTCGGCAACGGTATCTTCTATTATAATGTAGTAAAGACCCAGATGTTTCTCTCCGAGCGGGGCGCAGAGATTAAGACCAGCACCGCCCTCAAGGAAGTCAAGGATCACTCCATCGTCGTCGAGCCGTACCACGGCAAGTTCATCAGCGCAAGCCTGAAGGGCATGCGCAACATCAACGGCTTCATCGACGTCAAGGAGAACGAGAACACCGGGCCTTACGAGATCCCTGTTGACGCAACCGTTCTCTCCCTCGGCATCCGCCCCGACCTCAGCATGCTCGATGAGCTTGACGCCCGTTTTGAGCGCGTTGTGAACATCGGTGACTGCACCAACCCCGGCCGCATCGGCGACGCTACCAGCTCCGCCTACCTCGCGGTCAAGAACCTCTAAGCTATATATCTCCCTTTCAGTGTCCTCCGGAAGCTGCTCCACGGCCTCCGGAGGATAATATTATCAGAAAAACAAAACGTAGACACATAAGTGTCTGCTTTTTTCTGCGCCTATGCGCAATTTTATTCTATTTCTTCGTCCATGTCATTGAACTCCGGGCAGTCGAAAAATTCCGAAAGTGTGATGTCCAGCGCGTCGCAGAGCTTTTTCAGCGTGAACACGAGGGAATTTGCCGTGACGCCGTTCACAACGTATTGGATAGTGGACGCCGTGGTTCCAGCCATGCTGCAAAGTTTGCCGACTTGGAGTTTGACAGATCCGACCACATCGCCCTGAAATACTATCGGTCTTATCACACCGGTTCAGCAAAGACCTTGAAATCCATTCGGATTACCATTGCCGCAAGACTTGAAAAGTCCAACTTGGAGAGCTTGGCGGCGCTGACCTGCACCGATGAACTTGGCCTTGCGTCTATGGGCGAAAAGAAGGTGGCACTGTTTACTATAAAGCGCTCCAGCGCAAGGATGCTGTGACCGCCGACAAAATCATCAGCGTTCA
>OLSD01002253.1_pt1 | contig 13896 bp, 17 predicted proteins | sample 1672211 | NCBI WGS metagenome assembly OLSD01 (sample SAMEA3136659, study PRJEB25190) | human gut metagenome | reverse complement strand
TCTTCCGATCTGTGGAAGATCTCTTCTTCCGCAGCCCTTACCGGCGGACGGGCTGCGGAAGAAGAGATCTTCCACGAGATCACCACCGGTGCTTCCAACGATATAGAACAGGCCACCCGATTGGCCCGGGCCATGATCACCCGCTATGGCATGAGCGATGATTTTGATATGGTCGCCTTGGAAACGGTGAACAACCAGTACCTGGGAGGCGATTCCTCCCTGTGCTGCTCCCCGGATATGCAGAAGGAGATAGACCGCATGGTCATCGCACTGGTAAAGAGCCAGCACGAAAGAGCCAGGCAGCTGCTGCGTGAAAACCGAAGCAAGCTGGATCAGCTGGCTTCCTTCCTATATGAAAAGGAAACCATCACCGGAGAAGAATTTATGAACATGCTCGACAAGAACACACAGGAGGCAAAATGAAGAATCGTTCTGTATTCGGATGGCTGGAACTGGCCATCGGCATCCTTTTGATCGGCCTGGGAATTTACAGTTTCTTTGAGCCAATGGATATCCTTATGGGCCTTGTATTTCTGTATGGTCTGGCTGCTCTGGCCACGGGCATTGGAGACATTGTGTTCTACTGCCGTATGGACCGGCATCTGGGCTTTGGCCCCACACTTTCTCTGGTATCGGGCATTCTCAGCGTTATGGCAGGTTTTGTGCTTGCCATTCATCCCAGCGCGGGGAGCTGGGCCGTGGTATTGTTGTTCCCCCTGTGGTTCATTGCCCACTGCATCTCCCGTTTGGCCCGGCTGCCTTTGGCCCGCTTTATTGCAGGACGCGGGTACTATGTTTTTTCTTTGATCGTCAACATTCTGGGGCTGCTGCTGGGGTTTGCCATGCTGTTTTCTCCGCAGCTTTCCCTGACCTCGTTAAACATTATCATGGCCGTATATCTGCTTCTGCTGGGTATTGACTGCCTGACCGAAGCGTTCACCAACATCGGCGCACAACGGTAAGCTTTTTCTCTGTCCTAATGGCTCCTTCCCCCGGAAGGAGCTTTTTTGCTCGTCCCCAAAGATGGTCCCGCTGCTTCGAGGGGCCGTGGGATGCACGCAAGGCGGCCAAAGCCACCTTGCTCTGCGGGGCTACGCCCCGCAGGTGCGGGAACCGCACCGTGCATCCCCCACCTTCGAACTGCCTCCAAAAACATAAAGCCGGGCTCCGGAAAAGGGGCTCCGGAACCCGGCCAATGGCACGAACAAAAGCATGCATGCTCTGTCCGAATGCAGCTTTTCAGATAAGGATCATTAAAACCCGATGGAGCAGCCTCCGTCCACGGTCAGCACCGTGCCGGTAACGAACCTGGAAGCCGGTGCGCACAGATACACCGCCGCCCAGCCTATATCCTCCGGCATTCCATAGGCATACATGGGTGTGTGTCCCAGGATCTTCTGCTGCCGGGGCAGATCCTTATCCACTACCTGATGGAACATGGGCGTATCTATGAACCCCGGTACAATGGCATTGACCCGGATCCCCTCCCGGGAAAGATCCCCAGCCAGACAGCGGGTGATCCCCAGCAGCGCCGATTTGGCCGCTCCATATACGCTGACCTTGGTCAACCCCAGCAGTGCCGATTCCGAAGAGATAAACACTACGCTGCCATGTCCTCTTGCCTTCATATAAGGATAGGCTGCCTGAGTCAGGGCAAAGGCGCCGTACAGATGCACATCCATCAGGTTTCTGAAATCCTGGATCTCTATGTCCTCTATCTCTTTCTTGCAATGCCGCCCGGCATTATGGATCAGGATATCCACGGAGCCAAAGCTTTCTTCCAACTCCTGTATAAAAGGTTTCGCCTGCTCCGTTCGGGTAATGTCATGCACCCGGTAATAGGCGCCGTTCCCCAATTCCCGGCAGGCCTGCGCCAATACTTTCTCCCGGCGCCCGGCAAGCACCACATTGGCCCCAGCGCTGTGAAGACATTTTGCAATAGCCAGCCCTATGCCGCTGCCGCCCCCGGTGATAAGGGCCGTTTGTCCTGAAAGATCAAATGCTTTGCGGAAAAAATCGTTCATATTCTTCTGCCTTTCTCTGCTTTACAGCAGTCCCCGTTCCATCGCCTGCATCAACGCCCGCATATACCCAAGGGCATACGCCATTCCTCCGTGCCAGGGAGCAGCGCAATTTACCAAAGGCGTATGATCCGGAATCAACACTCCCTCAAACTCGTTATCCCGAAGGATCTGCAATACCCGGAGCATATCTATATCTCCCTCATCCACAAAAACCTCATCGTAGCAGGGTACTTTTCCTTTGACGTTTCGGAAGTGGATATAGCTTATCTCCCCTGCCCGGGCATATTTGTCCAGATAGTCATAGATGGGCCGATCCGACTGCATTTCCTGCAAGCTCCCCAAACAAAGCTCCATCTTGTTGGCAGGGCTCTTTACCAGCTCCATGACTTGCTGATAGATCTCCGGCCGGTACACCAGGCGGGCCGTTTGTCTGAGCTCCGGCATGGGCGGGTCGTCCGGATGCAGCGCCATATCTACGCCAGCCTCCTCTACCACGGGGAGGATCTCCCGAAGGAAATACTCCAGCCGCTGCCACAACTCTTTCTGGGAAACCGGAGGCATATATCCTCCGTCCCCGGGGCCGTAAGTCATGTTCCAAACCTGTCCGTTGGGGATAGGCGCCTGTATATCCAGCAAAGAAGCATCAAAACAGGTGCTCTCAGCTCCGCCCCGGGCCGCATGTTTCTTCTGATGGCCCCAGACCCCTGCCAGGCTGAAATTATATCCAAAAGCTCGTATGCCTGCCTGCCCGGTTGCCCGAATGATGGCCTTGAGCCGCTTCATCTGCTTTTCCTTTTTCGGGCCGTCCAGCAGCACATCATACCAGTCTGCCGGGCTGAAATTCTCTATACCGTAAATACGGAGCCCGTATTCCCCCGCCTCTTTCTGCAGAGCCAGCAAGTTTTCCAGCTCCCAGATGGGATCCTGAGAAAGTGCGGTCCCGTAGTTGCTTGTTTCATTGGTAGCCGTAACAATATGCATTCTGGCCGTACTGGTCAGTCTGTTCATTTATAAAAGCGTTTCGGAGATACTGCGGCCAGTATACACCATGATCGATGTTTCCAACCAGCTTACCGCCGGGCACTTTGATATTCCGGATATAGACTATTCGCTTTCCAATGAAATGGGCCGTCTGGTGGAATCCTTCAACCAGATGAAAAACGCTACCGGCCGCCTTATGACCGCCATGGAGGAAAAGCGCCATGCAGAAACCCTTCTTGCTGAAGCGCGTGCCCGAAAGGCAGAGCAGGAACAGCAGCTTCAGGAAGCGGTCGTGCTGCAATTGCGCAGCCAGATCATGCCTCATTTTCTGTTTAATACTCTGAATATCATCAGCCGCACCGCCCGGGTAGAGGGCGCACCCAAAACAGAAGAGCTGCTGTATGCCCTGGCGCATCTTTTCAGGGCAAGTCTGCAATCCACCGTGGCCGGACAGGTGACCCTTGCGGAAGAAATAAATATGACCCGGGACTATTTTATCCTGCAGCAGGCCCGTTTTGGCAGCAGAGTAGGGCTTACTTTCCGCGTGGCAAAAGATGTGTATCCCGAGGAGCTGCAGGTTCCCAGCTTCTTTTTGCAGCCCCTGGTAGAAAATTCCATTCTCCACGGCCTTGAGAACCGGGTAGACGGCGGCCGGGTGCGGGTACGGATCCAGCGGGACGGAACGCACCTGTATATCAGCATCTGCGACAACGGCTCCGGCATGAGCCGGGAGCGGCTTGCGGAGGTCATCCGGGAGGATACCGTCCGGGAACGCCGGGTCACCGGCATCGGCGTAAGAAACGTGCGGGCCCGGATCCTTATGGCCCACCCGGGCAATGCCTTTACCATCTATTCCAAAGAAAATCTGGGCACCATCGTGCGCATCACCCTGTATCTGGAGGAGGAGTGAATCCATGATCAAGATCCTTATTGCAGAAGACGAGGCACTGGAACGCAAGTTCCTGCTGAAGATCCTGACCGATGCCTTGGGCTCAGCGGCAGAGCTGCGGGATGTGGAAAACGGCCTCCAGGCGGTGGAGCTGGCCCGTTTATGGCGGCCGGATCTGCTGCTGCTGGATATCCGTATGCCCGGCATGACCGGCTTGGAAGCCGCCGAGGAAATACGTACCTTCCTGCCCTATGTGCGGATCGCTCTAATCACCGCTTACGGAGAGTTTTCCTATGCGCAGCAGGCCATCCGCCTGCATGTGAGCGATTATATTCTCAAGCCCGTGGAGGATGCCATGCTGATCAGCACCGTAAGGCGGCTCATGGAGCCCATCCGCCAGGAACAGAAGCTGGCCGATTACTTTACCGTGCCGCCCCTTTCTGCCAAAGCCCCCCAGGGAAGCGAAAGCCAGCAGACAGTCATGGAACGGGTAGACAGCTATCTACGGCATAACTATGCTCTGGATATCTCTCTGGAGCGGGTAGCGGATATCATCGGTGCCAGCCCGGGATACTTCTCCAAGCTGTTTAAGCAGCATTTTGGGCAGACCTTTCTGGAGCGCCTGACCCAGATACGCATCCAGCAGGCAAAAAAGCTTTTGCGCACCACAGACAAGAGCACCCGTGAAATCGGTGAAGCCGTCGGGTATCCTTCCATCACCTATTTCAACGCCAAATTCAAGAAGGAAACGGGGCTGCCTCCGGCCGAATACCGCCGGAATCCCCCGGAAGAATAAGCCTTCTTTCCATATAAAACTTCAGGGGCTGCAAAAACAGCTCCCTTTTTAATGCGGCTTTCCAGAGAATTTCTACCGCCCCGTTTTCCGACCGCTTTCATTCCATGCACATGCTCCCGCTCCTTTTCAGGCCCGCTTATTTACGCAAAGATCCTCCGCAAGCCGGCAGCCTGCGGAGGAGCCTGTTTCAAGATATTCTACGTCTCAATGACCGTAATGCTGCAAAAAGCGGCGGGTGCGCTCCTTTTGCGGGTGTGTAAAAAGCTGTTCCGGCTTCCCCTCTTCCACGATGACCCCTTCATCCAGAAAGAGTATCCGGTGGCTCACCGCCCGGGCAAAAGCCATCTCGTGCGTAACGATGACCATGGTCATGGCGCTTTGAGCCAGCTGCCGAATGACCTTAAGCACCTCGCCTGTCAGTTCCGGATCCAATGCAGAGGTCGGCTCATCAAAGAACAGTATCTCCGGCTCCATAGCCAAAGCCCGCGCAATGGCCGCCCGCTGCTGCTGCCCTCCGGAAAGCTGGCAGGGATAGGCTTCCGCCTTATCCTCCAGCCCCATTCGCTCCAGCAGGATCCGGGCCTTCTGTTCCGCCTGGGTCTTGCCCGTCTTCCCTGCGCACACCGGCGGATCGGCTACATTTTTCAAAAGCGTAAAGTGCGGAAAAAGATTGTATTGCTGGAAAACCAGTCCAAAGGTTCCCTGCAACTGCCGCAGGGTCTTTTTATCCGCATAAACACTGGGGCCATCTCCCCGGTTTTGGGCTGCCGCCCTGCCGCCGTAATACAGGGATCCACTGTCCAGCCGTTCCAGAAGGGTGGCGCACCGCAGCAGAGTGCTCTTTCCGCCGCCGCTGGGGCCGATGATGGAAACTACTTCTCCCTTTTCCACTCGGAGAGAAGGACCCTTGAGCACCTGCCTGCCTGCAAAAGCCTTGCAGGCATTTTGTATTTCAAATACAGCCATGGCAGTCTCCTCAGTTATAATAGGCAAAAGCCTTTTCACATTTTTCCATGGCAAAGGCTACCCCGTAGTTGAACACATAGTAAAATACCCCTGCCGCCGCCAGAGCCAGCATCCCCGGGGTTTGAGGAGAGGCCACGATCTGCTTGGCCCGGGTAAACATCTCCACCGTGCCTATGACCGAAGCCAAGGACGTGTCCTTCACCAAAGTAATGACCTCGTTGGTCACGGAAGGCAGTACACGCTTTATCATCTGCGGCAGCAAAATGCGAAAGAAAGTCTGTCCCCGGCTGTAGCAAAGCACCTGCGCCGCCTCCCGCTGCCCCTGAGGGATGGATTCCAGACCACCCCGGTAAATCTCTCCAAAGTAAGCGGCATAGTTGATCACAAAAGCCAGTATCACCGCCGTAAACCGCCAGTTCCCCGGCACGGTGATCCCCAGCAGAAGCTTTGGGCCATAAAAAACCACCATCAGCTGGAGCATCAGAGGCGTTCCCCTCATGATGGAGATATATGTCTTTACGACGCCCCGCAGCAGCATGTTCCGGCTCCGCCGCCCGGCCATGACCAGCAGACCCAAAGGCAGCGAGCCCAACAGGGTCAGCAGAAAAATAGCCAGTGTGGTAAGAAATCCCTGCCCCAGCAGGGAAAACATGGTGGAAACGTTCATCTTATTTGCCGAGCATGCACAGGCTGTCCAGTACCAGCCCCTTATCCTCGTACTTTTGCGCTATCTCCAGCATGGTGCCGTCCTTAGCCATGTTCCACAGCTGTTCGTTCACCGCATCCCGCAGCTCCGTGTTGCCCTTGAAAAAGCCGACGGCATATTGTTCCTGGGAAATGGCCTCCTCCAGCATTACATAGCCCTCTCCGTTGACGGACAGCTGATACGCCGCCACGCCCTTATCCACGGCCACGGCATCTACTGTACCCTGAGACAGATCCAGAAAGCCCGTGTTATAATCTCCCAATTCTACCACTTCCTTCAAGCTTGCCTTAAAGGCTTCGTTGGCGTTCACCGCATCGGAAGCGGAAGAGGCCGCCTGCACCATCAGCCGCTTGCCGGCCAGATCCGTCAGCGTTTGTATGCCGGAATCCGCCTTTACTACCACTACAATGGAATTGTCCACATAGGGATCGGACCAGGTGTATTCGTCTTCCCGTCCGGTAACGGTAAACCCGTTCCAAATGCAGTTGATGCTCCCCGCAGCCAGCTCTGCATCCTTACTGTTCCAGTCAATGGCCACGGCTTCAAAGTCCCAGCCCAGCCGGCTGCAGGCTTCCTTTGCCAGTGCCAGATCAAACCCGTCATAGCTTCCGTCTGCCGCTATAAACCCGAAAGGCGGGAACTCTGCGTCAAACCCAACGATCAGTTTGCCGGAGGATTGCCCGGCCTGCTTTTCGTTATTCTTGGCACAGGCGGCTAAAGACACCGCCAGCACCAGCGCCAACATTACGGAAAACCATTTTTTCATTGCTTCATTTCCTCGCTTTTGTATTTATACTCTGTAAATTTGAATTTTAATACAATTCCACACCGGACCTGGATTGTAACGAGCAAAACGGTGCTTTCCGTAAAAAATATATTTTTCTGTCATCCTGCAAAAGTATGAGCCCTTGCGGCAGACTTCTCCTTTGCTGTATACTGAATGCTATAAAAGAAGTATATCTTGTGACCGGTGCAGGCGGCTACCTGGGGCGAGCGGCAGTGGAAGCGCTTTTGCACCGGGGCTGCCGGGTGAGGGCTCTGGTACACAGCCCTCAGGGCGCCGCCAACCTTCCTGCCGGAGCCGAGGCCGTACCGGGCAGTGTTCTGGAGCCCGCTTCCTTGCAGGCCCTTTTCTCCGTTCCCGGAGAACCGCCCCTATGCTGCATCCATGCTGCCGGGTTGATCTCTGTAAACCGCAGAGATCCTCAGGTGCGCCTTGTCAATGTGGAGGGCACAAAAAACATTCTGGAGCTGTGCCAGGCCCGAATGGCCAGGCTTGTATATGTATCCAGTGTAGATGCCCTGTGCCTGCCGGAAAGAAATGAGCCCGTTCGGGAACCGCAGCGCTTCTTCCCGGAAAAGCTGTCTACGGAGTACGGCCGTTCCAAGGCGGAAAGCGCCAACATGGTTCTGGAAGCCGCCAAAGGGGGGCTCTCCGCTTCCGTTGTGCTGCCCAGCTGCATACTGGGCCCCGGAGATGCCCGCAGAGGCTTTACCAGCATAATGCTGCAAGCCTATCTGCGGGGTATCCCCGGTGATGTGGCGGGCGGAAGCTTTACCTCGATGGCGCAGGCCTTTCTTTCCGGCAAGCTGCCCTTTGCCGTGCGCGGCGGGTATGATTTTGTGGATGTGCGGGATGTAGCCCAGGGGATCCTTGCCGCCTGCCTGACCCCCGGTGGGAGCGTTTATCTGCTTACCGGCCGTTACGGCTCTGTAAAAGAGGTGTTTGATTGTCTGGCGGATTATACCGGGCGCCCCCGCACCCGCCTGACCCTGCCTTTAGAGCTTCTGTATCCGGCGCTGCCCTTTGTATCCCTCTATGGTGCAGTGACCCGCCGCCGAATGCCCCTTTCCAGCAGTGCTTTAAAGCTACTGGCAGCCCATCCGCTATATGACCATAGCCGCGCCACCCGTGAATTGGGCTTTATGCCCCGCCCTCTGGAGGAAACCGTCCGGGACACGGCCGCGTTTTTGCTGGGCCGAAGCGTTTGAAGCTGAATCAGTCTCTTATGCTGTATTGTCCATGCCGATGTCTGTGTGTTATACTTGCCCGGTAAATGCAACAGCATCTATGCATTCCGGCATGATATACTGAAGACCTGTTTTTTACTTTGCAACAGAACAGCTTTCTTTTTTCTTTCGTCTGACAAAGGATATTGGCTGAGGGAAAATAACCGATGGCGACAAAATAAATTACATTATCTGTTTTTAAAGGCAGAATTCCAATTTTCCGGACTGCAAAGATGCAATAACAGGGGACACTGGAAGCTATTGAAAACGTTCTTTACATACGGAGAAACCGAGCTTGCCTATTTGCGGCATAAGGATAAACGGTTATGCGCCGTTATCGACCGCATCGGTCATATAGACAGAACGGTAGATGCAGATCTGTTCTCTTCGGTGGTACACCACATCATCGGCCAACAGATTTCTACCAAAGCACAAGCCACTGTCTGGCAGCGGATGCAGGATGTACTTGGTAAAGTGAACGCCGAAACGATCCTTGCGGCAGGCGTTCCAAAGCTGCAATCCATGGGAATGACCTTCCGCAAAGCAGAGTACATCACCGACTTTTCTGAAAAAGTTCATGCAGGCGCATTTGATCCCAGTGCAGTCGTGCATATGTCCGATGAAGAGGCGATTCGGGAATTAAGTGGGCTGAAAGGCATCGGTATCTGGACGGCGAAGATGATTTTGCTCTTTTGTTTGCAGCGGCCCAATATTTTCAGCTATGACGACCTGGCTATCCGGCGCGGCCTGCGAATGGTATATCACCACCGCAGCCTAGATCGCCAACGCTTTGAAAGATACCGGCGGCGGTTCAGCCCATATTGCAGTGTAGCCAGTCTATACCTGTGGGCAGTGGCAGGCGGCGCTATCCCGGGGATGCATGACTATAAACCGAAGGCATTAACCGAAAAAAATCCCGGCTCTTCAATAAAAAAAGAGCCTTCCATACTCCCTGATCCATAAACTTTTTTTGAGGTGTAAGCCATGATTTTCATTCAGCATTATGATTCGCCAATGGGCGGAATTCTGTTGGCGGCAGACGAAGTCGGACTGACCGGGTTGTGGTTTGATGGGCAAAAGTACTTTGCCCGCGATCTGCCTGCTGAGCGCATTGAGCGGAACACACCCGCACTTTCGCAAACCGGTCGCTGGCTGGATATCTATTTTACCGGTAAGGAACCGGATTTTATGCCGCCTCTGCACCCCATTGGCTCCGCGTTCCGGCAGTCTGTGTGGAAGATTCTTTTGCAGATTCCCTATGGGCAAACCACCACCTACGGTGAGATCGCACGGCAGCTTGCAAAAAAGCCGGGGCGTTCAAAGATGTCTGCCCAGGCGGTGGGGGGCGCTGTGGGGCACAACGAAATTTCCATCCTCATACCCTGCCACCGGGTGGTGGGCACCAGCGGCAGTCTTACCGGGTATGCCGGGGGCATAAATAAAAAGATCCGTCTGCTGGAACTGGAGCATGCGGATATGCACCGCTTTTTTATCCCTCGAAAAGGCACCGCGCTCTGAAACTCTTTCGACATCCACCGCAAAAAGGTGCAGCCGTTTCCGCCCCCTGAAAGTGGCTGTTTTTTACGGGCAGTTTTTCTTAAACACCAAAACAGGTGCGGTAATATCTATAAGAACGGCAAATTCATCTTCCGGCAATTCCTTCCGGCTGTTGAAAATTTCCGATGTATACACCGTTTTCAGCTGATAATTCTCCATCCACTCCTGTGTGCAGTAATAGACGCTCTCATCATTGGGCAGTCCGCAAACCGCAATACGGCCCGAAAGTGCTTCATCGGTATAGATTTGTAAAATAATATTGGAGGGCAGTGGCTGGGAAACAATGACTGCGTTGCGCAGCCGGTATTTCAGCCACTCTATGGGCAGCAGCTGCTTTCCGCACTTGTCTGCGGCGTAAAAAAGGCCTGCGCATATGGCCGCTTCCAACACGCCCATCACTGAAAACAGAACCCAATCCGTTTGGCTGAACGCATCCAGATCCCTGCCACCCGTCAGCCATACTGTGATAAAAATACCGGCAAACATCAGACCCGCGCGGCCTATCACCCACCATATGGCCCGTTTGTGTTCTGCCTGCAGGCGGTTCAGCTTTTCCTGCAGTATACCGGGCGCTTCTCTTTCCGGAGCAAAGGTTTGTCGACGGATCGCCGCGCACAGCGGCCATGCGTTTTCAACAGCTGATATACTGCACCGTTTTCCGTTTTTCAGCAGAAAAAGCAAGGTGTATTCCTGTGCCATCACAAAATCCACCTCGTCTACGCTGCAATCCAGTTTGCCGAACCAGTTATATCTGGCTTTTATCCTTCCCTCTTCTACATGCAGATAGGCACCGTGATTATGCAGCAGAGAAGGAACAGCCAGCAAGCTGAAGGCAATCCCCATGATTAAGAGCACAGGAAAACCGGCAGGCACCTGTGGATCGACAACAGACAGGAAAATGTAAAGGGCTGTAAGAACCAGTCCATCCAGGAATAAAATCCAAGAGGTGATTTTTCTATGGATAAACACACCTGTCATACCATTTCCTCCCGCAGTTCTGATCCGTTTGCCAAAAGTATACTTGCCCGTTCGGCGCTAATCAAGAGGTTTTATGCAAAGTAAGTGTTTTCTCCCTTTATGAAAGAGCTTTGCTGTGACACGCCGTTCATCAGGTATCAATTAACAGCATTCTTCCCCCGGTGTCTGCTCTGCACAGATGCCGGAAGAATTTTTTGTAAAAAACCGCACGCATCTTGGCTCTACAATCGTTATAGAGTTTACAATGTTGGCATCGCGAAAAAGGAACAAACGCAATGGAAAAGAACCTAACCACCGGCAGTGTATTCAAAAATATCATTCTGTTCTCGCTGCCGTATTTACTCTCATATTTTTTGCAGACACTCTACGGCATGGCTGACCTTTTTATTATCGGTCAGTTTGAAGGTGTTGCCAGCACGACTGCTGTTTCCATCGGCTCACAGGTCATGCACATGCTCACGGTGATGATCGTCGGGCTTGCGATGGGAACGACCGTCAGCATCGGGCAAGCCATCGGTGCGTGTGACCGCAACCAGGCTGCAAAGGATGTGGGCAATACTGTGACACTCTTTATGGCGGTATCCATCACGCTGATGGCAGTCTTGCTTGTGCTGGTTCGCCCTATCGTTTCGGCAATGTCCACTCCGACAGAAGCCATAGGTAGCACGGCGGCGTACCTGACCATCTGTTTTATCGGCATCCCCTTTATCACAGCGTATAACATTATCAGTTCTATTTTCCGTGTCTTTTGACGTCACCTATGATACATCAAATAGCGCCCGTCATGGCTTTTTGAACTTTCATTTTGCCGTGCGGCGCGCCATTTATGCACCAGTTTTCCTTTTGTGCTCGGCTGTAATTTTCTTTTGCACCAGTTTCCAAATATGCAACTTACCATGAAAAACTTAATATCTTGTGCTTACAATATGGACAACTGCTGCGTAGAATTGAAATTCACCGATGGCAGCATGATTGCGATTGACACTAACGCAGTGGAGAACGAGGTTGCCGACGATATGTACCAGCGGTCAGAGTTGGGCTATCTAATCTACAATGCACCGTTGGAATATGCAAATCTCATTTTGAACGGCGATCCCGAAACCTATCTAAAGACGGTTACAGAATACAAGTGTCTTGATTAAACGATTTAAGCCCTGCTGTTGGTCGATTAAGTGACTGACAGCAGGGCTTATTTTATTTTGCATAGGTTATTTTAATTTGCAGTTTGTCGCTGTTGTAGATTGCTTCAATATTCCCACCCTGTAAATGGTAAGATAAAGTATACCAATTTCGGCCAAGAGAAGTATACCACCCTTCGCCACGGAAACTGGGCCACTTTCGCCACAAAAGGGGCCACCTGCGCCACAAAGTATACCACTTAAATTCAGGTCATTTTTCTGGTACAATGGCTGTATTCCAGAGAAAGACCGTGACGAAATGAAGGGGTATCAAGTGTACAGCAAGGTTCATCAAATGCGGGAGGCTGGCTTTTCCCAGCGCGCCGCAGCAAAAGCTTTGGGTATCAACCGCAAGACCGTGAAACGATATTGGGATATGGATGTGGACGAGTATGAGCATAACGCCCGGAAGATCGTTCGCATCCGCAATCTGGATTCCCGCCGGGATAGATCGTTACCTGGCTCCGGGAGTATCCTTCTTTGACAGCAGCCCAGGTCTGTGACTGGCTGAAAGAGCATTACGAAGAAGCTCACGCTGAGAGAACGGTGTCCCGGTATGTGAAAGAACTCCGGGAGGAATACCGCCTTCCCCGGCATCCGAATCCACGAAGCTATGAGACCGTGGCGGAGCTTCCCATGGGGCAGCAGATGCAGGTAGACTTCGGTCAGACCACGCTCAAGAATGTGGAAGGAGGCTGGACGACGGTGCATGTAGCCGCCTTCCTGCTTTCCCATTCCAGATACAAATACGCTCAGTGCCAGAGCAGGCCCTTTACGGCGGCAGATTTGGTGGCTGCCTGCCATAACTGTTTCCGTTACTGGGGCGGGATGCCCCGGGAGATGGTATTTGACCAGGACAGCATCGTCTGTGTCAGCGAGAACAGCGGCGATATCGTCTACACCTACGAATTTGAGAAGTTCCGCCAGAACTGCAAGGTGGAGATCTACCTCTGCCGGGGAGCAGACCCCGAAAGCAAGGGTAAGATTGAAAATACCGTCAAATTCATAAAAGGCAATTTCCTCAATAACCGTCTTTATGTGGACGATGAGATTCTGAATCGAAGCTGTGTGGAGTGGCTGGAACGGACGGGCAACGCCAAAATCCACGGAACCACCAGGAAGATCCCGGCGGAAGTATTTCAGGAAGAACGGGAGCAGCTTCGTCCTCTCTTTGCGTTGATATTGGCAGTCCGTCATATCCATAGATGGTTCGGCGGAAACAGGTAGAAAAAGCCCCACGGGAGTGATTTCCCGTGGGGATTGCAGTTCTATTCTGTTTTACTGCTCCCACTCGGCTTTGTGGGCTTCCCACCATGCGGGGAAGTTGGGGTCTTTCTTTAGCTGGCCTAACAAGTAGGAAATATTACGGCTATTATCTATGATGTGCTGGTCATCAAAGACAATTATCTCATTGAGAAGGAAAATGTCACCCATTTTATTTCCGGCATGGCAATCGGCATTGATATGTATGCCGCAGAAATCGTTCTTGACTTGAAAAAAAGTTATCCTGGCATTACACTGGAACTCAGCTATGAACAACTAAATACCCCTTTTGCTTTATCTTCTTTGGTGTTAAATGTTGAGATTTCCTGCAATCGTTTTCACGACTTCATAATGTCTTTGCATTTTTATAGCCTTGGGAATAGGTTACATCCAAACCAAGCTTAACGAATTCATCATACGCATTATCAAGCTTGGTTGGATTAACAACGAATGTACCGGCACCTTGGAAGCGAGGGGCTTTTGCCTTTCCCTTCATTTTACTGCCCTGTACCACTCATTTTAACGGCGTCGTCACCTTGGTTTCCAGC
>OLSD01002252.1_pt1 | contig 13899 bp, 10 predicted proteins | sample 1672211 | NCBI WGS metagenome assembly OLSD01 (sample SAMEA3136659, study PRJEB25190) | human gut metagenome | reverse complement strand
GGGATCATCTCATCTGACTGACAGAGAGAGACGAGAGCTTGCAGCCAGAAAGGCACAGAGAAAGGCAGTTACAAATGCACAAATAAGATATACGGCGGGCATGGTTGCTGCGATAATCGTTGCGGTGGCGCTGTGCTGTTATCTTCTGAAACTTACATCAGATGTCAAGTCACAGAAGGAGTCAGTGGCAACGCTGAAGAGCCAGGTGGCAACACAGCTTGACGAGAATGCAAGCTACAGCGCAGGACTTGATTCCATGACAGATCTGGATGAGATATATAATATTGCAACTACTAAGCTCGGCATGGTATACTCACAGCCGGGACAAACATTATACTATTCACAGAATAATGATGATTACGTAGTACAGTACAAGGATGTCCCTAAGGCCAAGTAGTCTTAGGGATATTTAATTTTTAAGGTGGAAAGATAAAATGTCAAAGAGATCAAAGCTATTTTTAAAAGGGATGAGAAGAAAGACCAAGATCGCATATTTGCTGGTGGTGGGAGTTCTGGTGGCACTTACCATAAGAGTTGTGTACATCAACGTGGCAAATGGAAAGGAGTATTCGGAGGCGGTGGTTCTGCAGATGGACTACAATTCCACGGATATTCCGTATGAGAGAGGCGAGATACTGGACAGAAATGGAAATGTCCTTGCAAACAGTGAGAAGACCTACAGCCTGATACTTGAGCCTGTGAATATTCTGATCACGGAGAAGGGAAAGGCGGCAACAAGAGCTGCGGTGCTGGAGTATTTCGATGTGTCAGGAGACGATTTTGACAAGCACATTGCAAATGAGGATTCTTATTATGAGGTAGTCCTCAAGGATCTTCCATATACAAAGGTTAAGGCATTTGAGGATTACTGTAAGACCGATGAGGGCGCAGATGTCATAGGAGTGAGATTCGAGACGGTGTATAAGAGAAATTACCCAAATGGATCTCTGGCGTGTCACCTGCTCGGATACACCGCCAGCGGAAATGTTGGACAGGGTGGTATTGAGGGCTATTATAATGACTACTTAAACGGTGTGGATGGCAAGACTTACAGATATATGTCGGGCTCAGGCGGCGTTGACTCGGAGACTGTGGCAGCCCAGAATGGTGAGACAGTAGTATCCACCATAGATATGAATATACAGAAGATCATAGAGGACAACATCACTGAGTATATGCAGAATACAGGTGCTAAGCAGATAGGTATCATAGCAATGGATCCAAACAATGGCGAGATACTTGGAATGGCAAGCTCACGTACCTACGATCCAAATGACCCGATGAACACACAGGCGCTCAGGAACATGACAGTCACCGTCACCCAGGAGGTTGAGATCGAGGGTGCAGATGAGAATGCGGACAGCCTGATAAGCGTTGAGAGTGCAAAGAAAAATACAACAGCAACAACGGAGAGCAGCGAGGATGGCACTACCACAGAATCATCCACAGAAGCGACCACCGAACAGAAGAATGTAAAGACTGAGGAAGTGGAATACGATTTCTCAAAGATGTCGGATGAAGAGTTCCAGAGCACGATAGATGGATTTACATCAGACCAGTTATATGAGGCACTCAACTATGTATGGCAGAATTACTGTATAAGTGATGTGTTTGAGCCGGGTTCAACATACAAGGCATTTACCATAGCGGGAGCCATGGAGGATGGAGTGATCTCAGACGGAGATGAATTTCTCTGTGATGGTTCACAGGTCGTAGTCGAGGGAGAGAGCCCTATTTACTGTAGTTACAGAGCAGGACACGGAATGGTTGACGTCAAGAGAGCTCTGGCTGTTTCATGTAATGATGCGTTGATGCAGATAGCGGACAAGGAGGGACCAGAGACATTTGACAAATATCAGATGATATTTAACATTGGTTCCAAGACAGGAATAGATCTCGAAGGTGAGACGACAGGTATTAAGTACGATGTGGAGAATCTTAATCCTACAGAGCTTGCGACATCTTCATTTGGACAGGGTGTTACAACATCTATGATCCAGATGGCAGCGGGATTCTGTTCTGTAATAAACGGCGGAAATTATTATGTGCCACATGTTGTCAAGAGACTTCTGGATTCAGACGGAAATGTGGTTGAGAATATGGATCCGGTGCTTGTCAGAAAGACCATATCCAAGGAAGTGTCGGATTACATGAAGACATACCTCCAGGCGGTTGTTGAGGAAGGTACAGGATATGCGGCTGGAATAGAGGGCTACACCATCGGTGGTAAGACAGGTACAGCCGAGAAGCTTCCTCGAGGAAATGGAAAATACGTACTGTCATTCATAGGATTTACCCCTGTTGAGAATCCTCAGATAATGCTTTACGTTGTAGTTGATGAGCCTCATGTTGAGGATCAGTCAGGATCAGGAGCAGGAGCAAAGCTGTTCAATCAGGTTATGCAGGATCTCCTTCCATACCTGAATGTATACTCAACAAACGGAGATGATGTGGCTTATGACGGAACGGAGGAGCCGCTCTCATCAGCATTTGACACGGATACAGAGACTGCAGATACAGAGGCGGCAACAGAGGATGCGGCTGCTGAGGACACATCAGCGGAAGATACATCAGCGGAAGATACATCGACCGACGACACATCGGCGGATGACACATCGTATGACGATACGGCAGACGACAGTTATACGGCGGACGATACATGGGAGGATGACAGCGGAACAGGCGACGGCACGGATACGTGGAGCGGTGACGAGGACTATTCCGGCGAATGATAATTTACACAGTAAACCAAAGCATCGAAGGTGCAGATACACCTCCGGTGCTTTTTTAATGCAGAGATAGATTTGTACACGAATAGGCGAATACATGAGGCATCCGGCTAATATGATAATAAAAAAGTCCGGGACCAAGAGTTGAAGGTATACAGTTATAACAGGCGGAGGATAAAGTTTGTGTTCGTTATGGCGGCCCTAGCGCTGGGAGTTATAGTTGGCCGTCTTGCATACATAATGCTCTACAGGGGAGAATATTATAGTGAGAAAGCAGATTCCCTGCATGAGAGGGAGAGAAGCATAAAAGCTCCCAGGGGAAGGATATACGACAGAAATGGCAATATCATAGCGGACAACAAGGCGGTGTGTTCAATATCCGTGATACACAGCCAGATAGAGGATGAGGCGGAGGTCACAGAGCTTCTTACAAGATATCTGGATAAGGATCCGGCAGACATCAGGAAGAAGGTGGAGAAGGTATCCTCAAGGGAGCTCATAGCGTCAAATGTAGACAAGGAGACCGGAAAAAAGATCAAGGCGGCTGCTGTTCCGGGGATCAAGGTGGACGAGGATTACAAGCGCAGCTATCCATATGATACCCTTGCATCGAAGGTTATAGGCTTCACCGGTGCTGACAATCAGGGAATACTGGGCCTTGAGGTGACATATGACAGTGTGCTCACAGGGACAAATGGAAGCATAAATGCGGTCACGGATGCAAGGGGAATAGAGCTTGCGGAATATTCAGAAACCAGGACAGAGCCCATTCCCGGAAATGATCTCGTGACAACACTGGATCTCAATATACAGAGATATGTGACACAGGCTGCAGAGAAAGTCCTGATCGAGAAAAAAGCAAACAGGGTGTGTGCAATAACGATCAATCCCCAAAATGGCGAGATATATGCCATGGTGGATGTGCCGGAATACAACCTGAACGAACCGTTCAAACTGGTTAAGCCAGAGAACGATGGAGAGACAGACACAGGGGAAGATGCAGAGAGGAATAACAGCGCATCCGGGACATCCATGTTGCTGCCTACAGCCGGCAATATGGATGAGCTGAACAATATGTGGAGAAATTATCTGATAAGCGACACATATGAGCCGGGATCAACCGCCAAGATAATAACACTGACGGCAGCACTCGAGAAGGGAGCGGTCGACAGCAGCTCAAACTTTTTCTGCCCGGGATATAAGATAGTTGAGGACAGAAGGATAAGGTGTAGCAAGACCACAGGCCATGGAAGCCAGAGCCTTAAGGAGGCGCTCATGAATTCCTGCAATCCGGCGTTTATGGAGATAGGAGAGAGAACAGGTGTGGATGGCATGTACGAGTATTATCACAAGCTGGGATTGTTCAGTCAGAGCGGAATAGACCTTCCCGGAGAGGCAAACTCCATCATGCATAAGAAGGAAAATGTCGGGCCGGTAGAGCTTGCCACCATGTCGTTTGGACAGTCATTCCAGGTGACTCCGATACAGTTCATATCTGCAGTGTGCACGGTTGTGAATGGAGGGCATACGAAAAAGGATAATAGACAGCAGTAAAGAAACTATTACAGCCATTGAATTTGACGAGCAGAGACAGGTTATAGATGAGGAGACATCACAGAAGATGCGGGAGATGCTTGAGGCAGTCGTTGCCGAGGGCGGCGGATCAAAGTGTGCCATAGAGGGCTGCAGGATAGGCGGAAAGACCGCCACGAGTGAGAAACTTCCCAGAGGAACAGGCAGATACATATCTTCTTTTATAGGATTTGCGCCGGCGGATGATCCTCAAGTCCTGACGGTCGTGCTAATAGATGAGCCCGAGGGCACATATTATGGAGGAACCATAGCGGCCCCTGTTGTGAGAGATATTTTTTTGAATATTCTTCCCTATTTGGGAATTGACAAAGCCACAAATGAGTATTAAATTTATCTCAGTCTGAAAACAGTTTAAGAAATACATAGTCCGCGGTGTGCGGGCAGGTAAGGAGTACAAAATGAATTTAGATTTAAAGATTGTTTTACCGGTAGTGATAGCATTCTGTATCAGCGTGGTGCTGTGCCCTATAGTTATACCGTTCCTGAAGAAGCTCAAGTTCGGTCAGTTTGTCAGGGATGACGGCCCACAGGCACATTTGAAGAAGGCCGGAACACCAACCATGGGTGGACTTATAATCCTTCTGTCACTTACGATCACGACGCTTATCTATATGAAGAAATATCCGGATGTCCTTCCGGTGCTTTTTGTGACACTTGGATTTGGACTTATCGGATTTATCGATGATTACATCAAAGTTGTTATGAAGAGATCAATGGGACTTCACGCATGGCAGAAGATGCTCGGACAGATTGTCGTTACGGGAGTATTTGCATATTATGTAGAGAAGTATTCAGATATCAACAATGAGCTTATAATACCATTCCTTGGCAAGACGGTTCAGCTCAACAGCACACTCTATGTGATACTGTTGTTCTTCATCGTGCTTGGAACAGTTAATGGTGCGAACTTCACAGATGGACTTGACGGACTTGCGTCATCAGTCACGGTTCTCATAGCCACATTCTTTGCGGTTGTAGCAGTGGGAACAGACTCAGGTGTTGCTCCGGTTGCCTGCGCAGCGGTTGGATGTCTTCTTGGCTTCCTTGTGTACAATGTGTACCCTGCAAAGGTATTCATGGGAGACACAGGTTCTCTGGCACTCGGTGGATTTGTTGCATCAACAGCGTATATGCTCAAGATGCCTATATTCATAGTTATAATAGCTTTCATATACTTCATTGAAGTATTATCAGTTATAATACAGGTTGTTTCATTCAAGCTTACAGGCAAGAGAGTGTTCAGAATGGCACCTATACATCATCATTTTGAGCTCGGGGGATGGCCTGAGTCAAAGGTCGTTGCTATATTTTCTATAGTGACTGCAGTCCTCTGTGTGGTAGGTTTACTGGCTCTGTAATGTAGAAAGGAGAAAATGGTGCAGTGGTGCACCATGGTGAAATGATATGGAGATCAATACAGCGATAGTAGCAGGAACAGGAAAGAGTGGAATCAGTGCAACCAAGCTTCTGGTAAATCATGGAGTAAAGGTTTATCTGTTCGATGAGAACAAGGACAGAGATATAGAGGCGATAAAGGAGAAGACAGGCGATTCAGAGCTTGTTCAGATAGAACTCGGTGAGCTTGGAGAGGATGCCCTCTCATCATCACAGCTCATGGTCATCAGTCCGGGAATCCCTGTTGATGCGCCATTTACAGATGTGGTGAGAAATGCGGGAATACCTATCTGGAGTGAGATAGAGCTGGCATACCATTATGGTAAGGGTAAGATAGCAGCCATAACAGGAACAAACGGCAAGACTACAACTACAGCCCTTGTGGGAGAGATAGTCAAGGCACACAATGCCAAGACCATCGTTGTGGGAAATATTGGAATACCTTACACAGAGCTGTGCGACACAACAGACGATGATTCAGATACAGTTGCAGAGATAAGCAGTTTCCAGCTTGAGACGGTTATAGATTTTCATCCGAATGTCAGTGCAATACTCAACCTGACTCCGGATCATCTGAACAGGCACTATACATTTGAGAATTATGGAAATGTAAAGTTTTCAATAACAAAGAATCAGACCATGGATGATGTGACAGTCCTCAACTATGATGATGAGCATACACGCGCCATGGGAGAGAAGGCAAAGGATCATTGCCATGTAGTATATTTCAGCAGACTGGAGAAGCCGGCCGGTGGAGTATATGTAGAGGATGGGGATATCATCCTCGAGGATGGCGATAAGAAGATCAATGTACTTGCCATTAAGGATCTTAAGCTCATGGGAGCTCACAATGTTGAGAATGTTCTGGCAGCAGTTGGAATATCATATTATATGGGAGTCCCTGTTGATGTTATCAGAGATGTTGCAACATCATTCAAGGCTGTTGCTCATAGAATAGAATATGTTGACACCATCGATGGTGTCGCATACTACAATGATTCAAAGGGAACAAACCCTGATGCAGCCATAAAGGGAATACAGGCCATGGTGGCTCCTACATTCCTCATAGGTGGAGGCTATGACAAGGGTTCTGAGTACGACGAGTGGATAGAGGCGTTTGACGGCAAGGTAAAGTGGCTCGTTCTCATAGGCCAGACTGCGCAGAAGATAGCTGACTGTGCCAAGAGACATGGATTTAACTCAATTATATTTGAGGAGAATCTTCAGGATGCGGTAGCATATTGCCATGAGAATGCGGTTGACGGAGATGCGGTGCTTCTCTCACCTGCATGTGCAAGCTGGGGACAGTTTGACAACTACGAGCAGAGAGGCGATATGTTCAAGGAGTATGTAAGAAGCTATAAGGAGTGATCTGATTGCATGGAGGTCCTGAGGTTTCAGAAGATAGAGTGAGAGATGCACGAAAACGGTGTCCGGGAGGATATGTGGATGTGACCATGCTCCTGGCGCTGGGGATGATTCTGATATTTGGGCTTGCCATGATATACAGTACGAGCAGTTACAGGGCGTACGACCTGTACGGAGATCAGATGTACTTTTTTAAAAGACAGGCACTTTATATGTTGCTGGCGATCCTCGCCATGTACATAGTGTCAAGATATGACTACAGGCGGCTGCTCAGGCTGTCTGCGGTCATTTTGCTGTCATCACTTGTTCTTCAGGTGGTGGTGCTGATAATAGGAACGGCCAGCCATGGGTCAGCAAGATGGATATATATTGGACCTATAGGATTTCAGCCATCAGAATATGCCAAGACGGCGATCATAATCTACACCTCGGCGAGGGCTGCCGTGGAGAGCAAAAATCTGTGCAGACCGGGCTGCCTTATAAAGGTAATGATCCTGCCCGTGATCACCATAGCCCTGATCGGTGTGGAGAATCTCAGCACGGCTATAATCTGTTTTGCAATCCTTTTTGTAATATTGTTTGTGGGAAGCCCCAGGGTCAGACATTTTGTTCTGATCGGTATATTTGGTGTTGTCGGGAGTGTGCTTTTCATAATGTTCGCAGGCTACAGGGCGAACAGAGTCAAGATATGGCTTGATCCTGAAAATTACGCAGATGGCTATCAGACGGTTCAGTCGTTATATGCCGTTGGTTCCGGTGGACTGTTTGGAGTGGGCTTTGGGAGAAGTGTCCAAAAGATGGGGTTTATTCCGGAGTCACATAATGATATGATATTCTCAGTCGTGTGTGAGGAGCTCGGAATTGTTGGAGCGGCATTTATACTTATCATTTTTCTTATATTACTTAGGCGGATGGCTGTGACGGCCATGAATGCCAGAGACAGATTTGGAAGCATGCTCACAGCGGGAGTGATGGCACATGTGGCGGTCCAACTGCTGATAAATGTGAGTGTTGTCACGAATACCATTCCGCCGACAGGTGTGCCGATGCCATTTGTCAGTTATGGCGGAAGTTCGATAATTTTCATTCTGATGGAGATGGGGATAGTGATGTCCGTATCCAGAGGAATTTCGTATGACGAAACAGACATATGACAGATCCTTTAAAGGAAGATTTGAATGGAAAACAACAATAGACGAAATGTTAATAAAAATAGAATGAGCAGAAATGTTGATGTTGCGCAGACCAGACGTGAAAGCGGCTATGTGGATGTCATGACCGGAAAACGCCTCGACGGAAGGGTGAAGGTTCCGGTTGATAAGAGAAGACAGCAGACAGACAGCCGCAATGGACAGCGGAGAGCAGACGGAGATATGCGCCGCAGGACGGATGAGCAGACACGAAGAAGGCCTGATGGGGAGCACCGCAGAACAGGCGAACAGGCGCGCAGAAGACCAGACGGAGAGCGTCGCAGATCTGACGAACAGGCGCGCAGAAGACCAGACGCAGAGCGTCGCAGATCTGACGAGCGGGTGCGCAGAAGACCAGACGGAGAGCGCCGCAGATCTGACGAACAGGTGCGCAGGAGACCAGATGGAGAGCACCGCAGATCTGATGAGCAGGTGCGCAGGAGACAGGATGGAGAGCGTCGCAGACCGGATGACCGGATGCGCAGAGAGGATGCAGAAAACCGCAGATCCGAGGAGAGACGCAGGCGTAAGCAAGATCAGGCGGTTGCTGCAAAAAAGAAGAACAAGAAAAAACGCAAAAAAGAGGGCAGAAAGCTTACCCCGGAGGAGATAGAGAGAAAGAAGAAGCTGCAGGCGGAGAAACTTGCCAGAAGAAAGGCGAGACGTGAGAAGGCGGCAAGGATATTCAAGATAGTTCTCAAGATACTTCTCATTCTGGTGGTGCTGTGTGCTATAGCGTTTGTATACATACGTACATGTTACAAATTGAAGTCCATAAAAGTGACCGGAACTGATCACTACACTGACCAACAGATGGTCGATATCGTGACCGGCGGTAAGGATTATGGCAATACGCTGCTGTTTATACTTGAGAGCAGACTGAATCCTGCCCAGGATGTAACCTTTATAGATAAGATAGACGTCACATATGTGAACAGGAATTCAGTAGAGATCACGGTGTACGAGAAGGCCATGGCGGGCTGCATAAAGTACAACGATCAGTATGCATATTTTGATGGCGATGGTATCGTGCTCGAGATATCCGATGCAAAGCTTGATGATGTTCCTTGTATAGAGGGACTTACAAGTGACAGCGTGGAGCAGGGAAAGAAACTTGATGTCGGCGATTCGGGATTCTTCCAGGAGATACTGACTATGACACAGCTCATTTACAAGAGCGGAATACAGATAGACAAGATTACTTATGACACAGATCAGAATCTCATACTTCACAAGGATGGAATAAAGATCAGGATCGGCGACGGTGAAAACCTGGAGACGAAATTCATGAATCTTGAGAGCATACTTGAGAGCGTGAAGGGTAAAAATGGAACTCTTGATATGTCGAATTACAGTGAATCGCAGAGGAACGTTATCTTTAAAGAAAATAAATAAAAAATTTCTTGCGTAATGATATAAAAAATCGTATTATATAGGTACTAATGCGATAAAACGGTCAGCTTTTGAGCAGATGACAATGATTGATGGATAAAGAATAAGTATATAAGGAGGATGCAACCGTGCTTGAGATAAAATCAAATGACGAGAGAACACCGGCAAGGATTCTTGTAATTGGTGTCGGCGGTGCAGGTAACAATGCTGTTAACAGAATGATCGATGAGAATGTTGAGGGAGTGGAACTTATCGCTATCAATACAGATAAGCAGGCTCTTTCACTCAGCAGAGCTACAACAAAGATCCAGATAGGTGAGAAACTTACCAAGGGTCTTGGTGCTGGTGCAAAGCCTGAGATCGGTGCCAGCGCTGTAGAGGAGAATAGAGAAGAGATCGTAGACATCATCAAGGACGCCAACATGGTATTCGTAACATGTGGTATGGGTGGTGGAACAGGAACAGGCGCTGCCCCTGTCGTTGCAGAGATGGCACGTAACCTTGGTATCCTCACAGTCGGAGTTGTCACAAAGCCATTTGGTTTTGAGGGTAAGCCTCGTATGAGAAACGCGATCGAAGGTATAGAGAGACTTAAGGAGAATGTGGATACACTTATTGTTATCCCTAACGACAAGCTCCTTCAGATCTGTGATAAGAGAACAAGTATTCCTGATGCGCTGAAGAAGGCAGATCAGGTACTTCAGCAGGGTGTTCAGGGTGTTACAGACCTTATCAATAAGCCGGGTCTTATCAACCTTGACTTTGCAGATATACAGACAGTTATGAGAGATAAGGGTATCGCTCATATCGGTATAGGTTCAGCAAGCGGAGAGAACAAGGCTGTTGACGCCATCAAGGAGGCTATGGATTCACCACTTCTTGAGACAACCGTTTCAGGTGCAACAGATATCATCGTAAACTTCTCAGGTAACATTGGTATCGTTGAGGCTTATGATGCTGTTACATATCTTACAGAGCAGGCTGGAGATGGAGTCAACATCATCTTCGGTACAGTTGACAATGACAACATGGGTGAGGATATAAGCATCACGATCATTGCTACAGGTCTTGAGAGATCAGGCGAGAGCGATGTCACCGCAAGATATGCAGGTACTGCATCTCCTATGGGAACAATGACCACACCTAAGCCAGCAGTTACAACAACACCTGCTGCAGAGCCAAAGACTGCTACATATGCAGGCCAGAGCCTTGGGACACACAGCACTCAGACAAGCACAAGACCATCGTTCCTCGGCGGTCAGACAACTGAGACTGCTCCGGCAGCAAAGCCAGCATACACAGCACCTGTGACACCAGCACAGCAGACACCTGTAACATCAACACCAGTTGAGCCGGCACATGTGTCAAGACCAAAGACAGAGAGTATCAAGATTCCTGATTTCCTCAAGAAGAGATAAGGAAGAGATCGGAAGATTTTTATAGGTAAGTATAAAACGGGTAATTTCGAGAGAAATTATCCGTTTTCTTCAATAAGGAGGCAGAAATATGTTTTATGTTGCAGACCGAACAGAGATGCAGGAGATAGACAGGCTGACCATAGAGGAAAAGGGTGTGCCAGGGATCCTGCTTATGGAGAGAGCTGCGATCACCGTGCTGGAGGAGATAAATTCCAGACTGAAGTCTATAAACGCGGACAGAAAATTAAAGTGCCTTGTGGTTGTTGAAGGCGGCAATAACGGCGGGGACGGACTGGCTCTTGCGAGACTCCTGTACCAGCAGGGAGATATTGTCCATGTCTGTTATATAAATGGAATATCGAGAGTAAGCGACAGCTTTTCATATCAGCTTGAAATAGCGAAAAAAATCGGCATACATCATTGACAGTGATTACGATGTGGTTGTGGACGGAATATTTGGCGTCGGACTCAAGCGTGATGTGGCGGGAATATGGAGAGAGACCATAGAGACGATGAACGGACTTGGCGGCTTTAAGGTTGCCATAGATACCCCGTCAGGTGTGGATGCCAGCACGGGGCAGATCATGGGATGTGCATTCAAGGCAGGTATGACGGTCACATTTGGACTGAATAAAAGAGGGCTGATATTTTATCCCGGCTGCGAGATAAGCGGAGAGGTCGTTGTGAGAGACATAGGATTTGCACAGGCTGAAGTGGACAGAGTACACCCGGTGGCATATTCCTACAACAGAGACGATCTGTGCATGCTTCCGGGACGGAGTGATTCATCAAATAAGGGAACATATGGAAAGCTTGCGGTGATAGCTGGAAGCAGAGACATGTCCGGTGCCATGACATTTGCGGCGGAGGCTGCATACAGGATGGGAACAGGGCTTGTGAAGATATACACACATATCGACAACAAGGAGATAGCAGGAGTAAGAATTCCTGAGGCAGTGCTTATGTGCTATAGCAACAAGGATGAAGCGGAGCAGTGTGCAAGGGACGCCGTGGAGTGGTCGGATGCCATACTGATCGGTCCTGGTATAGGAAAAGGCGATGCGGCAAGGAGTATGGTGGAATATATTATGTGTGAGGCCGTGCAGACCGTGATCGCGGATGCGGATGCCTTGAACATAATATCCGAAAAGCCCGATATTCTTGGAAGACACAGAGGACCGGTGATCGTAACGCCACATATAGGAGAGATGTCAAGACTTACAGGCGTCGCCATACCGGATATAAAAAAGAATATATTAGAGGTGTGCAAAGACTTTTCGATGGAGTATAATGTTGTAAGTGCGCTGAAAGATGCCAGAACATGCGTAAGTGACGGCAGGGATGTGTACATAAACACATCCGGTAATAACGGTATGTCAACTGCGGGGGCAGGGGATGTGCTTGCCGGGATAATAGCTGGGCTTGTCTGCACCGGACTTGGTGCGTATGAGGCTGCGAAGCTGGGAGTATATATACATGGGTTGGCAGGAGATATGGCGGCAGAGCACAGAGGAAGAAATGCAATGATAGCCAGGGATATAGTGAGCGCTATATCGGAGGTTATAAAAGGAGCAGAACATGATGGACAACAGTAACTTTAACAGAGTGCAGGCTGTGATAAATCTTGACAATATAAGGGATAATATCACGGCTATGAAGAGGCTTATAGACGGTGATAAGAAGATGCTGGCGGTCATAAAGGCAGACGCCTATGGACACGGCGCTGTCGAGGTGGCAGAGGCACTTGATGATCTGGTGGATTTCTTTGCAGTGGCATTCATCGATGAGGCTTTGGAGCTCAGAAGAGCAAATATAGATAAGCCCATATTGATACTGGGCTACACAGATCCCTCGGATTACGAACTGATTATCAGATATGATGTTAGACCTGCCATGTATGAGGTGGACGATGCACAGAAGCTCTCGGATCTGGCGGTGAGCATGAATACAAAGGCAAAGATCCATATCAAGGTTGATACAGGCATGGGAAGAATCGGATTCACATGTGATGAAGATGGCGTGAAGAACATAGAAAAGATCAGTCAGATGCCGGGCATAGAGATAGAGGGGATATTTACCCATTACGCAAAGGCTGATGAACTCGACAAGACCGCTGCAAATGGTCAGCTTGAGAAGTTCAGGTGGATAAACAGCCAGCTTGAGGCACTTGGAATACACATACCTGTAAGGCATATATCTAACAGTGCGGGTATCATGGAGATGGACAATTCGGATTTTGATATGGTCAGATCGGGAATAGTCACATACGGACTTTATCCATCAGATGAGGTAGATAAGAATATAGCGGCTTTGAAACCTGCTATGAGACTTATGTCCAAGGTTATATTTGTGAAAGACGTAAAAGCCGGAACAGGTATAGGATATGGATGGTCCTATATAGCGGATCATGATATAAAGGTTGCGACGGTGTCGGCAGGATATGCCGATGGATACCCAAGAGCACAGTCCAATATAGGCAGAGTTATCATCCATGGAGAGTATGCTCCGATCATCGGAAGGGTGTGCATGGATCAGTTCATGGTTGACGTGAGCCACATTGATGGTGTAAAAGTAAGAGATGACGTAACTCTCATCGGACAGGATGGAGACAGAGAGGTAACTGTCGAGGAGGTGGCAGCGCCTGCCAACAGCTTTAATTACGAGCTGGTATGTAACATATCAAGACGAGTTCCGAGAACATACATAAGGGACGGCAGAGAGCTTGGACAGGTAAACTATCTTCTGGATTAACGAATAACCGGTACTGTCATGGGCAATACTTTTTTTAGAGTGGAATACATACTATATAAGTAT
>OLSD01002250.1_pt1 | contig 13905 bp, 8 predicted proteins | sample 1672211 | NCBI WGS metagenome assembly OLSD01 (sample SAMEA3136659, study PRJEB25190) | human gut metagenome | reverse complement strand
GAAACCCACTGCAAGCTGCGAAGCAGCGCAGCTGTGGGCATAGCAAACCTCCCATCTCCCCATAGGTTCCGCATAGCGGGACCGACCGTCCGAAACCCACTGCAAGCTGCGAAGCAGCGCAGCTGTGGGTCGAGCAATCCCCCACACCCCATAGGTTCCGCGTAGCGGGACCGACCATCCGAAACCCACTGCAAGCTGCGAAGCAGCGCCGCTGTGGGATAAGCCAAACTCCCTTGTGTCCGATTCCTTATTACTGCACGAATCGGACAGTAAATATTGTCTGAAACTTTGACAAATATAGAATTTATATGGGATTTGTGAGATTTTTACCCTGCCTAAATATACAAAAACATGAGAAAAACATGTAAAATGTTGCAGAAAAACGGTCAAACGGTAAAAAAAACATAGAAATTTACGATTTGCTTAATTTTTATGCTATATTCACAAATGATTTCCGAAAATTTGATGTACCTTTGCAATGTCCAAAATAAAAAAGGACAATGACGCTAAACACAAAGTCGTAACGACAACACAACGACGACGCTAAACTAAGACGCTTAAACGACGCAAAACTAAAAAACCGACTATCTATAACGTATATAATAAGGTTTAGAAGACGACTTAACACAACAGTACAGCCACACAACCCCACTTATTACATTATTAGATAAGATACGTATTTTCACGGAACATTTAAACACGAACTAAATAGAATAATAATATGGCTAAAAACGTAACATACAGATTGAGACTGCTCATCGTAGCTATGCTCGTGGCTGTATCGGCTAACGCCCAGCAACTGGGACTCAAGACCAACTTACTCTACTGGGCTACCACAACCCCGAACGTCGGTCTCGAACTTCAGACCGGCAGAAAGCACTCCGTTCAGGCCTTCTATGGCATCAACCCCTGGAAATTCAATGACAATAAGAGCATACGCCACTGGGTGGTACAACCCGAATACCGCTACTGGTTCTGCCAGACGTTCAACGGATGGTTCCTCGGAGCACACGCTATGGGAGGACAGTTCAACGCTGGTGGCATCGAACTGCCGTTCGGAATGTTCAAGGAGTTTAAGGACCATAGATATGAAGGATGGTTCGTAGGAGGCGGTCTGACTGCCGGCTACCAATGGCCGCTCTCAAAGCACTGGAACCTCGAGACTTCTCTCGGAGTGGGTTACGACTACATCCACTATAAGAAATTCGAATGTAAGACGTGCGGTAACAAGAAGGGTGAGGGACATCACAATTATGTAGGACCCACAAAGGCAGCCGTGGAGCTGATCTACGTATTCTAAATATAAAAGAAGACAGCCCACCATTCACCACACATTTTCACTAACAATAAGATCCACCATTATGAAATACTACATTATACTATCAGCAGCCCTCGCCATCAGTGCCGTCAACGCGTCGGCACAGACGAAGAGGTCGACCAAGATTCTTGACCGTCAGGTGGCGGTGGAGAACATCAAGGCGACAAGAGCTGACGACCAGTTCTTCGTAGGAATGGACCTCCGCCTTGACTCGCTACGTATGCCTGCCAACAGACGCATCGTCCTTACGCCGGTTATCGAGTCGGGAGAGAACAGCGTGGCTCTGCAGCCCATCGTCATCAACGGCAAGAGACAGAAGGTTATGTACGACAGAAGGGACGCCAAGCAATATCCCGGAGCTTATGACGTAACAAGGAAGAACGGTAAGGAGCAGACGTTCGCTTACCAGACCCAGACCGAGTTTGCCGAATGGATGCGCTCAGCAGACGTCGTAATAAAGGAAGACCTCTGCGGATGCGGCAAGATTGACGACCAGGAGCAGGAGACCGTAAAGAAGATGAGACAGCCCAAGGTGGCGTTCATACAGCCCGTCGCTGTGGAGCAGAAGACATACGAGATGTCAGGAAGAGCGTTTATCGACTTCCCCGTAGACCGCACCGAGCTGCATCCCAACTACCGCAACAATCCGCGTGAGCTGGCGAAGATCGTCGACACCATCAACGTGATAAAGAAGGACGCCAATATGACAATCACCAAGATTGAGATTCATGGCTATGCCTCACCGGAGGCTCCTTACGCCCACAACGAATACCTCGCCACTAACCGTGCCGCTACGCTGAAGAACTACGTGCGCCAGCTCGTCCATCTGGACGACCGCCTCTTCACCGTAAACGCTACGCCGGAGGACTGGGACGGTCTATGCAAGTATATCAAGGAGAGCAACCTCGACAACCGCAGCGCCATCCTCAAGATTGCGGAGGACAACTCTATAGAACCCGACCGCCGCGAATGGCTCATCAAGTCGCAGTATCCTGAGGAGTATCGCACAATGCTCGCTTCATGGTATCCGGCTCTCCGCCATTCTGACTACGTCATCACCTGCAACGTGCGCCCGTTCTCAGTGGAGGAGGCTAAGGAGCTTATCAAGACCAAGCCGCAGCTGCTCTCGCAGAACGAGATGTATATGGTGGCTCAGACTTACGAGCCGGGATCGAAGGAGTTTAACGAGGTGTTCGCCATCGCAGCGCTCATGTATCCCAACGACGAGACTGCCAATCTGAACGCTGCCTGCGCCGACATCAACGAGGACAGATTCGCTGAGGCGCTCCGCAAGCTGGACAAGGCTGGCAACTCCGCTGAGGCTTACAACGCAAGGGGCATCTGCTACTGGCACATCGGCAACGACGAGAAAGCCATCGAGTGCTTCAGGATTGCTTCCGACAAGGGATGCGAGATTGCCAAGCAGAACTACGAAGACCTACAATAAAAAAGACATAAACAACGACACACATACAACACAAAAACTAAACTCGGCTTCACAAACACAAAGACAAGCCAAACACAGAAACTCTTTAAAAAAGAAATATTTATACTAAACACAAAAATTATTAATCACTTAAACTTCACAAGTATGAACAAGTTTAAATTATTCCCATTGGCACTTGCTGCCTTTGCATTCAGCGCTTGTACATCAGAAGACGCTGTTGAGAACAATCCTAACGTGGAAGGCGTTAAGAGTTATGTAGCCGTAAACATCAACAATGTTGGTGTTGGTGGTACACGTGCTGACGGCGCTACTTATGATAACGGAACCGCTGCAGAGAGCAAGATTAACACTATCCGCTTCTACTTCTTCACATCGGATGGTGCTCCTTACAAGTTGGCAGAAGGCACGAACTGGTTGGAACTTAAACCTAACCAGATGACACCTTCTACTGGTAACGTTGAAAACATTACCAACTCAATGCTTGTAATTTCGGGCAAAGACCAGTCTTATCCTCAGTCTATGATGGCTGTCGTAAATCCTGAGACAATCGAGGATGGTAAACTTACCGATTTCATGACAAAGTCTCAAGTTGAGGGTGTTGTTACAGCTCAGAACTTCAATGGTCAGAGTGCCACTGCTTCTGACTTCGTTATGACAAGCTCTGTGTACGCTAATGGTAAGGATAAGGTTTGGACATCAGACATTTCTGGTCACGTTGCCTTGTCAGAAGAAGCTGCTAAGAACGATCCGGTTGACATTTATGTAGAGCGTGTTGCTGCCAAGATCACTTCTACAGCAAGTGGTGCTACAGCTGATAAGTTCGAGGTTGGTGTGACTGCAAACGGTGATAAGGTTTATGCTATGATCAAGGGTTGGGGTATTGCCAAGGAGAACACAACGGCTAACCTCATCAAGGTAATTGAGCCTACTTGGACAGAAAAAACAATCGGCTTTAACTGGAACGATGCTAACTTCTATCGTAGCTACTGGGAGACAACTCCTAATAACGATGGCACATACAAGTCATAGGCTGCTTACACCAACACACACATTGGTGATGTTTACTACACCGCTCCTAACACAAGCTATGCAGAGGCCAATAGACCTATCTATGTTGCTGCAGCTCAGCTCGTTGACGTCAATGGCAAACCTATTGAGATTTCTAAGTATAAGGGCGTTCAGTATCTTTCTGAGACAGATGTTAAGAAGGTCATTCTGAATGAGAACAAGAATTTCTTCAAGGTGGCTTCAACAGGCGGAGGCGCTAACTACGTAAATCTTGACCCAGCTGATCTTGTTTTTGTAGTTGACGCACATAAGCCTTATGAGGTTAAGGCTCAGGTTAAGGACGGTGTTGTGGTTTACCAGAAGACTGGCGAAACTTACGTTGTAGCTACAGACGCAGCTAACACTGCTTACGGTGCCCACAATGCAGTTATCTACAAGAATGGTATGACTTACTACTGGACTTCAGTTAAGCACCTCGGTGCAGCTGGCAAGCCTGGCCAGTTCGGTATGGTTCGTAACCACTTCTATCAGGTTGACGTAACTAAGATCACTGGTTTCGGTACTGCAGTATACAATCCTGATAATGAGTTCGTTCCCGTTACTCCGGATGAGGAACCTATGACTTATCTCGCAGCTCGTATCAACGTTCTCTCTTGGAGAGTTGTTAATCAGACTGTAGAATTGAAGTAATCTTACCTCACAACGACATTACTGACACATAATATTGTGACACCTGTTCCGGCTGATGCCGGACACTCTAAATAGAAATATGAGGGGGAGGCTGTCGGCTCACCCGATAAGCTCTCCCTCATATTTTTCCAAATAAACCAATATCGCTCCCCAGCAGGGGAGGTATCGAGCCGACAGATACAAAAGAGAGGTCGGCATGGCGAGACACTGAACAAGGTGATAAGCCCACTAAAAGAAGACTTAATAACGACTACATATACATTATATATAAGAGACCATCTCACAATATCACGAACAGAAAACAAAAGCTAAGCAATATGAAACACTACAAGCGCCAAATAATAAGCGACCTCAAGGCCATCGCAGCTGTGATGGCAATGATGTTCACCGTTACCTCGTGCGGAATGATGGAGGACGACCAGTCGGACTGTCCACAGGCGCTGCGCGTTAACTTCAAGTACGACATGAACATGAAGTTCGCGGACGCTTTTCCTAACGAGGTGAAGACCGTTACGCTCTACGCTTTCGACGAAAACGGACGTCTGGCCCTCGAAAAGCAGGAACGCGTGGAGGACATTAAGAAGCGTGGCGGATATATGAACGTGGACGAGCTGAAGCCCGGCGACTATACGCTCAAGGTTTGGGCGGAAGGCGAGGAGAGATACACAGGATCGTATGTCTTCGGAAAACCCGAGACGGCTACTCGTGCTGACGACATCAGCGTGCTCACAAGCCGCATCAACAGAACCAGCCGCACCTTGGACCACGACATCAACGGCCTTTATCACGGCCTCGTGAAGAAGGCTGACCTCAATCTGGAGGGATTCGGCGTGAAGACTGCCACTGTGGACTTGATGAAGAACACAAACGTCATACGCGTGGTGCTTCAGAACACATCGGGCAAGCAGATTAAAGCCGACGACTTCGACTTCTACATCGACGACGACAACAGTTACCTCGGATTCGACAACGCCGCGCTCAAACGTGCTGCGATGGCAGACAACGAGGAGCTGCCGGAAGACTCAATACGCTACGTGCCATGGTCGAAGTATGACGGCATCGTCGGACAGAACCGCACCGTAACACGCGCTGAAGGAACCACACAGGCTTCGGCAGTGGTGGCAGAGATGACCGTCAACCGACTCTTTACAGGCAAGAACCCCCAGCTCTGCGTTCTGAAGCATGAGACGGGAGAGAAGGTTTTCCAGATTCCGCTTATCGACTATGTGCTTCTCGTAAAGGGCAAATACAACAGGGCGATGTCAAATCAGGAATTTCTTGACCGCCAGGACGAATACAGCTTTATCTTCTTCCTGGACGCCAACAACAACTGGCTGTCATCACACATATTCATCAACTCCTGGAGAGTGGTGCTGAACGAAACAGAGCTTTAAGCGCCACATCCCAGCAAGGGAGAGAGACTTAATAACACAAAAACTAAAAACCAAAAGAAACTGACTATGCTTAGAATAAACCGCAATACCTCCGCGCTGACAGTTTCGCTCCTGTTTGGTCTGCTGTCCACAACGTCGTGCGGCTTCGATGACGGCTACGACAAGGAGGACACGGGCGACGATAATGTGAAGGTGGCATTCAGGATGGCCTTCGTCAACGACAACACAAGAGCTGTAAACGACGGCTGGGAGGACTACAATCCGACTGATCCGGGCGATACCTACGAAAACGCCATCAACGCTGACCAGCTGCAGATTAAGGTCTGCGACAAGGACGGAAACATCATTGGCGACGTGCAGGACGTGAGAGTGATAGACGATCAGATCACCGGAACATGGGAAAATGCAGGAGACCTGCTCAAGCAGGCTAATAAGATTATGGTGTTTGCCAACTGCGGAACCGCCAACGTCACGCAGGACAACATCTCATCGCTTGCCTTCCGCGTGGACCAAACCAAGCAGTATATTCCCATGTGGGGAGTAACCACGCTAACCAAAGACCTCGTTGTCGGAAAGCAGAACAATCTCGGCACCATCGACCTGCTCCGCTCTCTCGCCAAGGTGAAGGTGAAGATGGCTGACGGCATGAAAGCCAGAGGCTATGCCTTGGGCAGCATCACCTTCAACAACTACAACACCGAGGGCTATACGCTGCCGCTGACCTACAACACGTCAAAGAACACAAAGGAGATATTGTTCAGCGGTTCGCTTAACGCAAAGCCTTCGTGGAGCCAGTCCGTAACGATGACCAACACCACGACAGACGAAGAGAGCATCATGCTCTACATTCCTGAGTATGACAACAAGGCAGCCGCTGCTGACAAGAAGGCAAGCATAACCTTAAACCTCAAGTGCGACGGCACGGACGACGGAACTTACACATTGCAGTTCTGTAACTACGTGGACGGTGTGGCAGATCCTTCCACACTCTACAACATACAGCGCAACCACTACTATGAGTACACGGTGAACAAGGACGACAGACTGAACGTCACACTGAAGGTGCAGATGTGGCACAAGCGCACACACTCTGAGATTATAATGTAACAACATAGAGTATTTACACAAAAACTAAAATAGCGATGACTCACGCCAAGAACATTTTCACATACATGCTTGCGCTTTTCTCAACGCTCGCCATCGTAGGATGTAGCTTTGAGGAAGACCACGCCGATTGCCAAGGGAAGGGTGAGGGCGAGAAGATGCAGGTGGAGCTAAGGCTCACCGCTTCGGCTAACTCGCTGACACGTTCCTACAGCACCTCCGACGGCGTAACGAGAGCGTCATGGGTGGACACAAACGCTGCCCGAGAAGGAGAGATGATGCACAATTGCTTTGTTGTCATCGTCCAGAACGGCAAGATACAGGACATAGTGGAGAAGAACGACTTCACGGAGGAAGTAGAGCAGACCAGTCTCAAGGCGAAAGCCGAATTGGGCGACGCCACGTTCTATTCGTTTGCCAATATCACGCCCGCAGAACTCGGAATAACAATGACGACAACGCCCGCCGAGATAGAAAGCAAATACTATAAGGTGGAGGGCAATACCACAACGCTCAGCACCAAAGGCATTCCAATGAGCAACAAGCAGACCGTCAACATCACCAGCAAGAAACAGCAGGTGGACCTGGAGGTTATCCGTATGATGGCAAAGGTGGAGCTTAACTTCACCAACGACACGGGCTATGATCTGAGCATCAAGAGTGTCAAGCTGACCGACATCACCGACAACGCTGCTAACAACGTAAGCCTGTTGCCTATGAAGGACGCCTCAGGCAATGTGGTGCCGAACATCAACCCTTCTGCCACATGCAAGGATTACACAGTAAGCATCGGCGGCACCTCAGGCACTCAGGTGAAGAACGGCGGCAAGCTGCAGACCACGTTCTACGTGAACGAGAGCGTCGCCCGCAATCCTAAGTACTTCGTTCTCAGCATCAACACCGACAAGGGAACAGTGACGAACCGCATCGCCATGACAGAATGGAGCAAGATAGCGCGAAACGACTACTTGGTTATCCCCGTCAAGCTGGTTGACTATCGCATCGAGCTGGAGCCGCAGGTCTTCACTGCCATCGGCGTAATCCCCGAACTCAACTATGCTGGCGACCGCATCACAGCCACATTCAAGTCGTACGGCGAGTTCCATCTGAAGCTGCACGTCATTAAGCGCAGCGACGACACGGAGCTGAACAACTGGACCTTCAAGAGCATCAGAACGCTTGAGGCTGATCCGGCAGGAGGAGAAGGCACATCCATCTACGACGAAGCGCCTTACTTCGAGAAGCGCACCAAGACCTTCGAAGGATATATCAGCCCGCGTAAGGGATACGCCATCCACGAAATCAACGTCGAAATCAACGGCGTAACAATCCCATATCGCTTGCAGATAAACAAGGAATAACATTTAATAATAGGTGGGTATGGCATTCCTGCCATACCCACTTTTAGATTTAACAAGTACGAACATAACACCTTTTGAGATATGAAAAGTCGCAAAAACAACATAAACAGACTCGCACCGTCAAGAAGACTGCTACTGCAGCTCCTTGCGATGATGGCACTTACCGCAGCGCCAAGCAGTGTGTATGCGCAGAGCTTAGGCTTCCACAAGATGGGCCAAAGTGGATTGCCGCTTGACAGCCGCGGCATGCAGCAGACTGCAGAATGGCATTACTATTATTATCTGCCGACAAATAGCAACACAATGGAACTTGAGTTGCCTTTTGATGGATGGTTGAAAAGCTCAACCAATGACCTTGAGCCTTACGGATGGATTCGTTGGTATGACTATACTACAGACCTAAAGTCGGATAGACTGACAGTATATTCAAGATATAATACAAGTTTGAAGAGTTTGAAGGACGACACCAGCAAAAAGGATATAGGACTTATTGCCGGTACTCTCAGAAATTCTGCAAGAGATTATGCAGGAGTCAAATACAATAAACCGACGGGAGCAGATGCAGAAGATTGGGCTGGAGAAACTATCGCTTGTGATGTAAGCCGATACAATGATTATAGTATATATACAAATTATGTTGAATATGAGCCAACCCTCTCCATCCGATACATCTTCCACATCAAGTCTGCAGCATATCTGGCAAAGCGAATCAAGGATGCTTTATGTGATCACAGCAGGGCTGCTGACCTGACTCTTGAGGACAACAAGCGTATCGTGTTCGGTGCAAAGGACGCAAACGCAAATATGACGCTGCGTACAAATATGAAGAATTCTGGTGGACAAAGCTATTGGTTCTATCCTTTGAGAACTACCGTAGGTAAGACGGTTTATCCAACTACAGAGAGTCAGAAGATAACGGCAGCAGACTTCAATACCACTATGAAGCAGGCTGACAATATAGTGTGGGCGGTCTACAATGAGGACAAGACAAAGTATTGCCAACTTTCATCCAAGACTCAGTTCTGTGACTTGACTATAAATGCACTCAAGAACGCGACTTGGTATAATGTATCTAATGACGCTACAACTACAAAACCTACAGATATAGGCTTCGAACATACTGTATATGTAGTGGCTTGGGCTGCAAATGGCGATTATATGTGTCCCGTTGCCAACTTTGAGGTGTTTATACATAAGGGTTATCCGAAGATGAAGGACGAGCTGACTGCTGACGGCGACGTAGACCGTACGATCTCCTATTTTGAGGAAAAGTATGAGCAGCAGATGGACATCTCGTTCGATGACGACAATCCTGATCTGACATTGGATGCGCCGACAACGCCATTGAACAACATGAGTCTTAAGCCGTCTGACTTCAAATCACGTGCATACGGATTCACCTATGCGCTACTTGCAAATAACGATTATTATTATGATCGTAGCACACCACATCACAGTAAGTCACCTATCCACGGTGATTATGGTCTCTATAAATCGGGTAACCTACGTGGCATTTCGTATGATAATGAAAACGGATACCAATGGTGGGCAGCCGGTTCTCCTACTATCTACGATCGTACCTACGCAAAAACCAGCGGCAAGCAGTACGGACACTTCCTGTATGTGGACGCTTCGAACGAGAGCCGTCAGATTGCATCTGCCGACTTTAAGGCTAACCTCTGTACAGGTTCACAGCTGATTTTTAGTGGAGCCGTTGCCGAGTATACCGCAGCATACAACGCAACTGCACCGCAGGTGATGTTCCGCCTTTATGGTATCAATAAGGACGAAAACGGCAACGTGACCGACCAGAAGCTTATCCAGTCGTTCTCGTCAGGCGACTTTAAGACTAATACAAAGTCTCACGAATACGGTAAGTGGTATCAGATTTACAGTAAGCAGGTGCTTCAGAAGTCTGCTGCTGCCGACAACTACACCGACTTCCGCATTGTGCTTGACAATATGTGTCAGAATACAAAGGGTGCCGACTACTGTATTGACGACCTCTGCCTCTACACTCAGACATCCAAGCTGGACGTGCTGCAGAACAGGCCGCTCTGTCCTAACGAGACAGGTTATGAGACAGCTCCCGAGTATATTACACTGAAGCTCCGCGGCATCTACGAGACTTTCCAGGCGATGGTGAACCAGAAGGAGTCGAAACTCTTCTATCGTATCTACGACGCTACAGGAAAACCGGTGGACAACATCGACTATGACGGCGACGGACAGCCTGACGAGTATGGCATAGCAAGCATTCCTGCTTCTTACAATGCAGGATTAGTTCTTCCTCCGGCAGCAGCCGACGGCAAGACTAACGTTCCGATGTTCGAGAACGACAACAGCGGCAACCGATGCTTGGTAATCGCCAACCGCAACTTCAACATCGTACCGGGCAAGGACTATTACTTCTCCATCGCTTATCCGAGCGACGACAACCCTGATGTACCGGGCGACTGGGGTAAGAGCACAGACGTCTGCTCTACGTATAGTGATAGATTCCAGGTGGTGGAGCAGAACATCAAGCTGACCGACAAGAACAGTAACGTGCTCACAGCTCTGAGAGTTAACTGTAACTCCAACACTCCGACCGTGGAGGTGATAGCCAAGATTGAGACGGCTGACCCAGTGAACGGCGGTAAGGTGACCATCGACAATGTCAAGTTCGACTGGTTCCTCTCAAAGCCAAACAAAGAGAACGAGCTTTACTCTACATCAGGTCTGTTGGAGGCATTACACGCTTATCGTGCCAAGTATCCGGAATACAATGGATTGAGTACAGATTTCCGCTATGTAAACTATGCTCAGTACAATCTCTTGAAGAAGTACGTGGACAGCAAGCAGCTGATTTTGAACGCCAGCAACTCAATGGGCACCCGTAAGTTTGAAGCCAAGGAGATGGGTCTTTATAAGATTGCTGTAATCCCAGTGCAAGCCAAAGCTACCATCAACGGTCAGGTATACGACATCTGTGCTGCCCCGATGTTAGTGGATCTGCGCGTGGTGACCGACGGACCGAACATCAACTTCGGCTTCCCTAACGTCATCTATCCGAACGACGCACGAACAGTACGTGTCGGTCTGCCGCAGATAAATGCGATAGCCACAAAGAACGGCGCTCTGAATCTGCCGATGACAGGCATAGAGGGAGCCAAAAGCGTAAAGATGAGATACGATGCTAAGGTGTCTATCTCTAACACCAACGACCCGGACTTCAACTCCACAAAACAGGCGATCGGCGAGGTGACATCAAGCATCATCAACAGAACCGATAATACTGTAGGCATCCGCTTCAACCCCAATGCCGATAAAATCCTGAAGGAAGGCTACTGGTATGAGATAAACTTCAGCTATGACAACGCAGATGGTTCTACGGCAAGCTGTCCGGGTGAGACATTCATCAAGATGTGCATCGTGCCCGAATATGCCACATGGAACTCGTCGCCAAGAACTGCCAGCACAAACTGGAACGACGACAACAACTGGCTGCGCTCTACGAAGGCTGAGATCTTCAAGGACTCATACACTGACTATAACACCACCACGGCATTCATGCCGATGAAGTTCACGAAGGTGACCGTGGCTAATCAGAATGACAAGGGCAAGGTTTATCCTAACCTTGACGAGATAAGCTACAGAAGCAACGGCATCGCTTCCTCAACGAAGATGAAGAGCTTTGCTTACGACTTCGTGGCGAAGTGGAGTGACACGAAAGACGGTTCGGACAACGGCAACGGCACTTTCTCTTGCGAGAAATGGGCTGGCAACTTCTGCGACCAGATCTACTTCAAGCCGGAGGCAGAGCTTCTCTACGCCAACTATCTGAACTACAACAAGGCTTATGTGGAGAAGGAGCTGACACCTAATACGTGGAGCATAATGTCTTCACCGCTGCAGCAGACCTACGCTGGCGACCTCTACGTTCCGAAGAACAACGGACAGGAGAAGTCGGAGGCATTCCAGCCTATAACATATAAGGAGGGAGTGAACGACCGCAGCGCTTATCCCGTTTATCAGCGCAGCTGGGACGGCGACGCTCAAGAGGTGATGGACAATGTCACCAATTACAGCGCCAACCACGACGGCACAGTGGACGTAACCACAGACAACGAACTTTCAATCAACTCTGTCTACTGGTCGCACGTATATAACAAGGTGGACGAGCAGTACACTAAGGGACAGGCGTTTGCTGTAAAGGCGGGCGATAAGTACACCGCAGGTGCACAGGGCGCCAACGCTACAGCCGTAATCCGTCTGCCGAAGGCTGACACCCAGTTCAGCTACTACGACTGCGAGAGCCGGAAGCCGGTGAATGTAACGGTCAACCGCGACGCTAATAGCTACCGAATGCTGCAGGGCGACGTTGCCGGCGACAAGACAATGGCAATGACTCAGCCGCTGAAGGAGAACCTACACAGCGAAAACCGCTACCATCTCGTAGGCAATCCTTACACCTCATCGTTGAGTATGTATCGCTTCCTCAAGGCTAACCCAGCCTTCGAGAACAGCATCTGGACTCTTGACAACGGCAAGGTAACGGCTTACACGCTTGCTCTGGATGAGGCTTATGACAAGAAGACGGACGTTCTTGTAAGTCCTACTCAGGCGTTCTTCGTGAAGCTGAAGACTGGAGAGAGCGCTACAGAGGCAACATTCAATGCCTCAATGCTCATCAACAAGGACGTTACTCCAGGCGAAAAGGCACTCGTCATCCGCCCGACTCTCACGCTGACAACGACGGACGGCGTCCGTAACAGCGAGTCGAAGCTTATCGTCAACGACGAGGCAAGCCGCGACTACGTGGAGGGTGAGGACGTGGAGATGCTCGGTGAGGGCAACATTGCCGAGATAGCCCAGGTCTACTCTGTAGCCGGTTCGCAGGCTGTGGCGCTCAACGCTTCCGACGACATCAACTGGATGCCGGTGGGCGTAGTGGCACCAAAGAGCAAGGACATCGATGTGAACATCAGCCTAAACAGCAAGATGCTTATCAAGATGAACAACGAAGGCTCGCAGCTCTTCCTCTTCGACGCTACAACAAAGACGTTCTCAGAGATTAAGGACGGCATGACGGTGAAGATGATGGCCAACGACCACGGTCGCTACTACGTCACCAACCAGTCGTCACTCAACACTACGGACATCAACACCATAGAATGCTTCTCACCGACGGAGAACACCATCGTGGTGGCAACGCTGAAGGGCGACATGAAGCGTGTGGTGGTATACGACATCTCGGGTGCTCTGGTAACAAGCAACCACAGTGTAAACGGCGGTCGCTGCCAGCTCAACGTATCGAAGGCAGGCATCTACGTCGTGAAAGCAACGACAAAGGAGGACCGTACGGAGACATTCAAGATTGTGGTGAGATAACTATCGCACGCACAAGAACTAAACAATAAAGAAAAATCTTATCGTATTATTAAAAAAGGGAACGCTGTGAAGCGCTCCCTTTTTTGTTGCTTACTCAAGTTTCGCAAGCGAAAGGAGTTATAGGAAGTTATTCGAATCAAATAATATTGTTGTGTTTTTAACAATCCAATATTATTGTTTATCTTTGCGTCATGAATAGAACTCAGCCCA
>OLSD01002248.1_pt1 | contig 13909 bp, 8 predicted proteins | sample 1672211 | NCBI WGS metagenome assembly OLSD01 (sample SAMEA3136659, study PRJEB25190) | human gut metagenome | reverse complement strand
ACGGCAACGTGACCGGCGTCCAGCTGGCCAAGATGCTGCTCGTTTCCCTGGGCTACAAGTCCGAGAATGAGGGCTTCACTGGCAATGCTTGGGCTACCAACGTGAACATGCGTGCTGCTCAGAAGGGTCTGTACAAGGGTCTGGAAACCATGGACACCGCTGCCGCTATCACCCGCGACAACGCTGCTCAGATGGTGTGGAACGCTCTGAACGCCTACGAGGTCGAGTACAAGACCACTCTGACCACCGACAAGAACGGCCAGCTGACCTCTCAGATCACTGTCCAGGATAAGGTCGTTGGTGCTACCAACGATAAGATCACCATGCTGGAAGATAAGTATGACGTTGACAAGCTGGAAGCCGTTGTCGTTGCTAACGAGTACGGCGCTCTGGAAGGTAACGTTCTGAAGGAAGGCAAGACTAAGCTGCAGGTGACCACCGTCAACGATGACGACTGGACCTATGACGGCAAAAAGGACTCTGTCGATTACAGCGGCACTTATGACGTCACCACCAGCCTGGACCTGCTGGGTAAGAAGGTCATCCTGTTCGCTAAGGACAAGAAGACTGTTGTTGGCTCCCTGATTGCTTCTACCGACAACGCTGTGGCTACCACCACCGAGGAGAAGACCTGCAAGGAGACCTACGACCTGGCTGACGATGCTGACATCACCATCGTTCCCGCCACCAAGTTCAGCGCCAACTATGGCAATGCTACCACCCTGGGTTCCTTCAACAAGAACGACGACACCAACAAGTATAATCTGGCTGGCCAGGCTCTGACCATCATCGACAACGACGATGACGGCAATGCCGATTACATCATCCAGGTCTCCTATCGTCTGGGTGAGGTCACCAAGTATTCCACCAGCGGCAAGGGTTCCATCACCGTGAAGACCGCCGATGGCAACAAGGTTTACAATGACTCTTCCGACGTTGTTGGCTTCTCCGATGTGGCCAAGGATGACTATGTCATCGTGACCGAGATCGGCGGCAAGCTGTATGTCAACAAGGCTAAGACTGTGACCGGTAAGCTGACCGCTTACAAGAGCAACGACTCCCTGACCGTGGACGGCACCAAGTACACTGTTGCTGGCGTTCTGAACGGCAAGGACAACGCTACCATCGACACCGATGAGTTCAACGCTGCTGGCTCCTATGGTACTTCCAGCACCCTGAACAAGGATGCTACCTTCTACCTGGACAACAACGGCTATGTTGTGGCTGTCAGCTCTTCTACCGGCACCTCCGACGACTTTGCTTTCGTTTGGGGCATCGACCGTGGTAAGTTCAACGGTGACTACTCCGTGAAGGTCACTCTGTCTGACGGTACCACTGGCGAATATGTCCTGACCGACAAGGACGGCTCCATTGGTGAGACCATGACTGGTACTGGCACCTACACCACTTCTAAGGTGGCATACGGCGCTCAGACTGAAGGTACTGGCAAGAGCGTTGAACCTACCAAGAAGATCTACACTTACAGCATCAATAGCAGCAAGGAGATCACGCTGGAAGAGATTGCTTCCACTAAGCTGACTTGCACTCACGATGGTGCCTTCGACTTCAGCAAGAACAAGGCAAAGATCACTTCTGGCACCAAGACCCTGTATGGCGATAAGGAGACTGTGTTCTTCAACGTCGAGTACAAGGACAACAAAACCGACATCAAGAAGGTCAACGTCTACACTGGCATTGCTTCCGCTCCTTCCATCACTGCTACCGGTGCTGAAGGTAGCAAGCTGAACAGCTACCTGGTTGCTACCAGCGCTACCGGCACCAGCGCTGCTGCTGTCGTGACTCTGGACGCTACCACTTCCGCTAACGGCGATTACCTGTACCTGTACGGTTACAAGGGCACCAACAACGACGGCGATTTCTATCGCGCTGTTGTGGACGGCAAGCTGCTGGACGGCAAGGACAACAACAACTACCTGTTCACTGATGAGAGCAAGACCACTAAGCTGGCCGATGGTGTGTATGAGTACACTGTCACCGCTGATGGCCTGTATCAGATTAAGAGCGCTCCCGCTAACGTTGCTGCTGGTGTTATCACCACCCTGTCTGGCAACAGCGTCATCGTAAATAACGAGGAGTACACCCTGAAGGATTCCACCAAGATCGCTACCATCGACGGCGACGACACCACCGTGGGTGACAAGCTGTCTAAGGACGACCTGGTTGTCCTGGTCTTCGATCAGAACGGCAGCGACAAGGACCTGACCGGCGCCTTCATCGTGAATGCTTCCGCTGAGCCTGCTATTGTCGAGGCTAATGGTGCTACCATCGATATTGATGGTACCGACATCACTGTGACTGGCACTGCTGCTGCGAATGCCCCCGAGTCTGCCTGGGGCTTCCACAATAATGAGACCTCTTATGTCCGCTTCAAGCTGACTCCTCCCGCAGGTGTCACTCTGGCTTCCGATGCAACGACCATTCCTAAGGTCGAGTTTGTTGGTGGCAACGACTACGAACCCTACACTCTGGACACCGTTGGCGGCGACAAGTGCGTTGACGTAATTCTGGCTCTGAAGAAGGGTCCTACTAACAAGACCGTGACTTTGAATGTCACTTGGGCAACCGGCGTTGAGTATACCTACACCTTTGATCTGGCGGTCACCGCTCTCGCTCCTGTTGCTCCCGCAACTGGCGCCTAATCTTCCCCGAATCTAATTCAGGAAGGTTCCCCGTAATGCAAGGCCCCCAGGGATTCGTCCCTGGGGGTTTTGTGGTGCGGTATTCTTTCTCGTTTCTGAACTTGACAAAGACGGAACACCTGGATATAATGAAGACAAAAGGGGACACTGTTACTTGTAGCCAGGCCCCCGATTTGATTGCTAATATGTTATATCAGCTGACCATTCGATTGCCGTCGAGTGGTCAGCACGCTTTTGTGGAAAGCGCGAGCAGCAAGATCGCTGCCAGCAGGAGAACCTGCAATGCTTTCTTCCACATCTGCACCACCTCCCTTCGCATGAAATGCGCTGGGATTTTGGTGGCCTGACCACTGAAGTAACAGTGTCCCGTATAGGATACTGTATCATATTTTAGCGAATCTTGTCAATGCTAAGACAGCCACCCCGCTGCGTATCTGTTTCAGGTACGCTGGCGGGGTGGCTTTTTGCGTTGCTGCAATATGGTTGGAATCGTATGCTGTCACTTGGCTCAGATCACATAGTCGAACCCGGCGCTGTCATCGCGGGCCATGAGGTCGGCGATGGTGTATTTGTCCAGGTACTCCTGGATCACCTGCTCCAGGCCCTGCCAGAGGGGGAGGGTCCGGCAGCTGGTCATGCGGTCGCAGCTCTGGTCGCCGGGGCCGAGACAGGCCACGGGGACTAAGGGGCCTTCCAGGAGAGACAAGATTTCGCGCACGCCGTATTGGTCCGGGGACTTGCGCAGGCGATAGCCGCCGCCTTTGCCGCGCAGGCCGGTGAGCACATCTGCCCGGACTAAGGTCTTGACGATGCTTTCCAGATATTTTTCGGAGATGCCCTGGCGCTCCGCTACGTCCTTCAGGGGGACGTAGCCCTCCGCCTGGTGCTCCGCAATGTCTACCAAAAACCGAAGGGCATAGCGCCCCTTCGTGGAGATCATCATTCCCTTCCACCTTCTTTCCGTGTTTTGAATGATTCCTATTATAATGCAAGGTAAATGGGAAAACAAGAGGGAAGACGCACTTTTTTCAAAATTTCCTGCCAAATTGGTTGGTTTTTGGGACCGGCCTTTGCGGCGGGAAAATTTTTTTGGATTTTTTCAAAATTTCCCGCAAAAACCTATTGACAAGGGGGTGAAATGCAAGTATAATGCATACAAACCTACTTGAAAGGTTGGTAACAAGAAAACCAACCGACACGGATACATAAACTATTTTACTGAATATATTAGGAGGAAACCATCATGAGCAAGATCTATACTTCCGCTGACCAGCTGATCGGCCACACCCCCCTGCTGGAGCTGACCCATATTGAAAAGAACAACGGCCTGGAGGCCAAGGTCCTGGCCAAGCTGGAATACCTGAATCCCGCCGGCTCCGTGAAGGACCGGATCGCCAAGGCCATGCTGGACGACGCCGAGGCCAAGGGCCTGCTGAAGCCCGACTCCGTCATCATCGAGCCGACCTCCGGCAACACCGGCATCGGCCTGGCTTCCGTCGCCGCCGCCCGCGGCTACCGCATCATCATCGTGATGCCTGAGACGATGAGCGTCGAGCGCCGCCAGCTGATGAAGGCCTACGGCGCCGAGCTGGTCCTGACCGAGGGTGCCAAGGGCATGAAGGGCGCCATCGCCAAGGCCGACGAGCTGGCCAAGGAGCTGCCCAACAGCTTCATCCCCGGCCAGTTCGTGAACCCCGCCAACCCCGCCGCCCACAAGGCCACCACCGGCCCTGAGATCTGGGAGGACACCGACGGCAAGGTCGACATCTTCGTGGCCGGCGTCGGCACCGGCGGCACCATCACCGGCGTGGGCGAGTACCTGAAGAGCCAGAACCCCAACGTCAAGGTCGTGGCCGTCGAGCCTGCCAGCTCCCCCGTCCTGAGCAAGGGCACCGCAGGCGCCCACAAGATCCAGGGCATCGGCGCCGGCTTCGTCCCCGACGTGCTGGACACCAAGGTCTACGACGAGATCATCCCCGTGGCCAACGAGGATGCCTTCGCCGCCGGCAAGGAAGTTGGCCGCTCCGAGGGCGTTCTGGTGGGCATCTCCGCCGGTGCCGCCCTCTGGGCCGCCATCGAGCTGGCCAAGCGCCCGGAGAACAAGGGCAAGACCATCGTGGCCCTGCTGCCCGACACCGGCGACCGCTACCTCTCCACCCCCCTGTTCGAGGAGTAAGATCCTCTGCATCCTTTCCTGTTCTTGAAGATACTCTCCATTGACTGATATACTCAAATATGAAAGGCTCTCCCGAATTGGGAGGGCCTTTCGTGTCGAGCCATCTTACGTTAGTACACAACCGATTCCTTGCGGAACGTGGCCCTCATCCGCCCCAGTGTGCGCACTGGGGCACCTTCCCCCCAGGGGAAGGCTCTGGTAACGCAGTACAATTTTGCAGGGTGGTACCACCTAAAAAAGCCTTCCCTTGGGGGGAAGGTGGCCGCGAAGCGGACGGATGAGGGCTGCGTTGCAGGCAGCAGTCCGCCGTGTACCAACGTACCCACGCACCCCACGGAAGCCCCCATCCAATCCATCTGGCGGAGCCAGACTCCATTTATCCACATTCTCAACAAGTTTTCCACATTTTTCGCCCGATCCTGCAAATCCGGGTGGACTTTTTTCGCGCGATTGCGTACAATGAGACTAGCTCAACAGAGAGGACGAACACACGACCCATGAAAAAAATTTCTGTGATTTTCCTGGCCGGTCTGCTCAGCGTGGGGCTGACCGCCTGCCAGACCAGCCCCACGCCGGACGGGGATGCGACCCAGGCCAACGTCGCCTATCTGGGGCGGTATGACTGCGTGTCCATCGCCATGGACCAGCTGACCATGAACCCCGCCGGGAAGTGGGTCCAGCTCCACGCGGACGGGACGATGACGACGTTTTTGACCGAAGGCTCTGACGAAGCCGAGTGGACGGTCTCCGGGGAGAACTTCACCATGACCGTGGCCGGGAAGACCGTCGGCACCGGGACGCTCGCCGGCGGGACGCTGACCCTGGATCTCTCCGGCGTGGAATACACGCTGACGCAAGAAGGCACGACCCCCACCGGCGACAGCGACCCCGCCGCCACCCACGCCACCTTCAACTGCTACGGCGGTCTCTACGCCGTCCGCTATCCCACCGAGCGCTACCACGAGGACCCGGCGGGCGTCTCCGACCTCTACACCGACGATGGCGTGAAGGGCTGGATCACCAAGCTGGACACCCAGGAGCGGGTGGACGAGTGGTTATCTGGCTTCGACGCCAAGGCCGTGGACGAGAGCATCGAGAACTACCAGACCCTCGACCTCACCGTCTCCGGCTACAGCGCCCGCGCCATCGTCTACCAGGACGCCAACGGCTGGCACAGTGAGATCCTCGTCCCCTTCGGCAAGGACCTGGGCACCAAGACCTACCCCATGTACGCTGCCTACCTCTACTTCGCCGGGGACACCTACGAGGGCGTCTGGAACGAGGACATCCAGTCCATCGTCAGCAGCCTCAGCGTCAGCAGCCATTAAGATCCGATCCATCCACAGGAGGTATTTTTATGACGAAACAACAGCTTACCGCCCTGGGCCTGGCCGCCCTGCTGGCCCTCTCCCTGACGGCCTGCGGCGGGAACACGGACCAACCCGACACAACAGACCCCGACACGACCCCGGACACGTCCGCCGCGGACGCCGCCGACAGCGCCGACAACGCCACCGACGCGGCCCAGACCGACGCCGCCGAGGACGTCTCCCTCACGACCTTCCGGGACACCCTCAAGTCCGGCGACTACCTCTGCGGCATCGCCTACCTGGGCAGCACCGTCACCGGGGCCACGATCGACTCGCTCCTGGACAAGGGCGGTTACTGGGAACAGTACCCCTTCCTGAAGGACTTCCCCCAGAGCCAGACCGTGACCCAGGAGGGCAACGAAGTCTACTGCATCGTCCCCCGCGACCACGGGGCCGAGGTCACCGTCCAGACCTGGACCATCGACGAGAACAGCCAGGACGGCAAGGCCGGGGAGACCCTCTACGAGGGCGAGGGCGTGCCGGTGATCCTGACCTGCAACGTCAGCGACGTGCTGCCGAACCTGCTCGTCACCGTCACCAGCAACGGCGAGACCTGGTCCTACAACCCCTGCCTGAGCCTCTGCGACGGGACCGTGGCCCTGCCCGACAGCCCCAAGATCTACGATTTCAGCATCTACCAGACCGAAGACCCCAACGCCGACGCCGACTTCCTCGGCTCCTGGCAGGGCGACAGCACCACCCTCAGCTTCTCCGCCGACGGCAGCATGACCTACACCGACGACGTGACCCACCGCGGCAGCTTCTACGTCATCCAGTCCTCCAGCCGCTACCCCGCCGGGTCCGTCCAGTTCCAGTGGGACCAGGAGGGCGACGAAGCCTTCTGGGGCATCTTCACACTCACCCGCGACGGCAGCAAGCTCACCGTTACCAACGTCACCGGCAACAGCATTAAAGAGGATACCTTCCACGCCGTGAACTAATTCTAAGACAAACTGAAGCCAGCCGACAGCATGCGAGATGTGCTGTCGGTTGGCTTGGTTTTAATTATCCTCTATCGACGGAGTAGCTTGCTCGAACTGTTTTGAGTCGAGTATTTCCACTTGCAATAGAACCTGTTGCCAATAAAACATTGGCCTCATAGCCGGGAAAGGTTGTGACAAAACGTTTTTGGACCCATTCTGAAACGGTCCAATCGTCCGGTGCACAACGATTATACTCGTAAGTTACAGGAAGTTGCTTGTCCGAGCGGATGTCACTATTATTGTGGAGGATTGTTATATCGAATCCTTCAACTTCATAAATTTTATCTTCAATATATCCACATCTTGGCATGTTGTGTACCTCCTTATTAATGAGACCCCAGCCCCCCTTTAGAGGAATCCGCAGGAGGGCTGGGGTATTGTTCCTAGAGCTTAGACAAGCTCTTTCTTACTTGGTGATCTTACCTGAATCAGATTCGGGGAAGATTACTGAGCTACAGTGACAGCAGTGTTAGCAGTCACGTTAGCAGTACCCACAGTCAAAGTCAGAGTAGCAGAGCCACCAGCCTTCATCTGAGCAGGAGTGATGGTCACATCACCAGAGTTAGAAACCGTTGCGCCAGTGCCAGTAACAGTAACTTTAACAGTAGTGTTAGCGGTCGAAGCGAAATCGGCGTCTGCAGTCCAAGACAGAGTCAGAGTGATAGTAGAACCATTTACACCCTTGGTTGCAGAAGGCTCCATGCTGAAGGTGCCGTCATACTTGTTTGCAGCATCGGTTTTAGTGACAGCAGGTGTAGTCACAGTATAGACGGTAGCAATACCAGTAGCAGACTGCTCTTTACCGTCCTGATAAGGAATCAGCTTGTTGTCGGAGTCAATGAAGATAGCCTTGATCTCATTGTAGCCGGACTTCTTCTCATAGAAGATAGCTGCGTTTGCATAGTCCTCGCCAGCGGTCTTGGTGTAAGCGATGATGCTGTTGTTGTCGGACTTCTCGTTGTCAGCGGTGTTGACACCGATCTTCTTGGTGGAAGAAGTCAGAGTCCAAGCGGTATCCTGACCATCAACGACCTGGCCGTTAGCAGCCACAGTGTCGGTGGTGGTGATGATACGGTTGCTCTCGACGGTCTTGATCTTCACAACCTTGAAGTAGGTAGAGCCAACTTCCTCAGGACCAGAAGCAGTGGCCTCAACCTTGACATTGGAGTCGTTAGCCTTAGCGTTAGCGTCGATAATGGGATACTCAACGAAGTCGCCGATGCAAGCCTCGCTGGAAGTACCATCGATGTTCAGAGCGACCTCATCGGTGCCATTCCAGATGGTCAGCTGAACAACATCGTCATCGCCACTCTTGGTGGTAACTTTGTTGGTCACATAGCCATAGGCAGTGGTATTAGAACCGCCGGTGGGGAAGCTGTTAGCCTTCACAGAGAAAGCAACGATCTTGTTGTTGTCAACGATGTACTGAACGTCGCTGGAGGAACCATCGAAGCTGCCCAGAGAGCTTGCAGTATAGGACTTCCACTTGTTGTCCTTACCAGCAACGTACACGAACACGGCAGCGTCAGAAGCAACGATCTTGGAGGAGCCGTTTACAGTCAGAGTATCGCTATCCCCGTTGAAGGAGTAGGAAGTGTTGGGAACCTTGGTGTAGTCCTTAGCGCTCAAGTCAACCTTGGAGTCGCTGGACTTCAGGTTGTAAGAGTACAGGACTGCAGAGGTCTTTTCAGTGTTGGTGGGCAGCTCGGCACCGTCCTTCAAATTATCAACGGTGGAGGTGACTTCAGAACCGTCAGCCTTCAGCAGCTTAACGCGGGTGTCGCCGAACTCGGTGGTGCCCCTGGTAACGATTGCGTAGTTGTTGAAACCGGAAACCTTGTTATAAGCGACATAGTAGCCACCATAAACAATCAGATCATAGGTATCATCAACATTGTTAGCAGTCAGAGCAGCCTGGGTGTAGTCAGTCGCAACGGTAGTGTTGACGCTGTCATACTTATACCACTTGCCATCGACCTTGATCTGGCTATCGCTGGACTTGAAGGCTTCGATCTTGCCGGAAACAGTCTCAGCCTTGGTGATGACGAACTTACGGGAGGAGTCCTTGTAGATCTCAACGTAGTTAACAATATCACCAGCTTTAATGCCATCGTAGGTGGTGCAGTCTTCCAGATCCTTAGTACCGAGGCCCTCAATGCCGATCTTGGAAGAGGTGACAGAAGAGACCTTACCGAACTTGGAGTTGGTCACGTATGCCATAACGATCTTGCCGTTGTCATTGCAGACCAGCTTAACACTGTCAGCAGAGTTCTTCTTCAGAGCAGCCTCAATGTAGTTAGCCAAACCAGTAGCAGTAGTCAGGTCATAGTTAGTGCCATTCAGAGAAACACTGGTTGCAACAGTCTTGGTTTCTGCGCCATAGTTGTAGTTAACTACAACATTGCCAGCAGTCAGCTTATCGGCAACTTCGTACTTCTTGTCGCCAAACTTGATCTTGCCTGCGTCGGAGCAGCTCTGCAGGTCACCCTTGGTGATGTTGTACACGGTGGTAGTACCGGTGACATACACGCCATAGATGGTGTCCTTCTCGTCCAGCTGGCCGTCCACGCCGTCCTTGCTGTCCTTGTACAGAACCTTGACTTCTTCGCCCAGGTACTTCAGGTCCAGGTCATACTTGAACTGGAAGGTGGTCTTGCTTTCATCGCCGACCTTAACAGTAGCGCCGTTGATGGTAGCGCCAGTGATCTGGATGTTGCCGTCCTTGCAGTTGGTCACGTCGGAGTTACCAGCGAAGGTACCAATAGCGGTATCAGCCTCGTACTTGTCCTCCAGCAGGGTGATCTTGTCGTTGGTGGAACCAACAACCTTGTCCTGCACGGTGATCTGGCTGGACAGCTGGCCCTTGGAGTCAGCAACCAGAGTGGTCTTGTACTCGACTTCATAGGCGTTCAGAGCGTTCCACACCATCTGAGCAGCATTGTCACGGGTCAGAGCAGCGGAAGTGTCCATCTTCTCCAGGCCGTCATACAGGCCCTTCTGAGCGGCACGAACATTGACGTTGGTAGCCCAAGCGTTGCCGGTGAAGCCCTCGTTCTCGGACTTGTAGCCCAGGGAGACGAGCAGCATCTTAGCCAGCTGGACGCCGGTCACGTTGCCGTTGGGGGCGAACTTGCCGCCGCCGACGCCGGACACGATGCCCTGTGCGGCGCAGGACTCGATGTAGCCCTCAGCCCAAGCAGCGTTGGCGTTGTTGCGCACGTCGCTGAAGGTGGGGGTGGTGTTGGTGCTGACAGCGGGGTTCTTGCCGCCGTTCAGGGCCACGCAGATCATCTTGGTGACCTCAGCGCGGGTGATGTTGCCCTCGGGCTTGAAAGAGCCGTCGGGGTAACCGCCGATGATGTTCAGTGCAGTACAAGCATCGACAGCCTCAGTGTTCTTGATCTTGGACTGATCAGAGAACGCCGCCCCGGCCCCTACGACCATGACGGACAGCATCATAGCCACGCAGAGAACCAGGGACAGAACCTTCTTCAGGTTTCTCATGAGGAATTCCTCCTTATAAAATTTTTTGAACGCCTCCGTCCCCACACTGTCCGACACACATACTGTGGCATGCCGTTGCAGTATCTGCGCCGGGCGCAGCGGGTTTGGATTTGTCCTACGGTTACTATACGAAAAATGGAGCGATTTGTAAAGGGGTCCGGCCATTTTGTAACACAACGGTAATCTGGTTACAAAACGGTAACAAAATTAGGCGCAACATCTGGTATTATCGGCGAAAAAGATACAAAATGTAGGATTTAGACCCGATCCCCGTCTTTCAGCGCCGACGCAATGTTACAATGGAGCAAGGGGCGCCGTCACAAAAAAGAAGCCCCCCGCCCTTGACAAGGACGAGGAGTTTAGTTATAATGTGCACGTATTGAAATAGGTCACTATAAGTCACCATGGCCATCACTTCCTTTGAAAACATCGGAGGGAGTGGCCGAAGTTATTACCCCTTCGGTTTTATGGTCAAGGCGAGAGAAAACTGTCAGGCCCTACCCTGACAGTTTTCTTTTTCTCAAGATAAAATGATTTTCTGGATTCGACGGGTTTCGTGGGAATCGGTCAAATATAGTATAGAGTATAGTATGATAAAGAGAAAGGACGCAGGTGGTTTCGCCTGCGTCCTTTCTACATAATTCTACATCTTGCTCGGTGTATATTTGGTCACTGATGGTCCACTTTATACATGTACTCCAGCAGATCAACGGTCTTGGCGGAGTAACCGGCTTCGTTGTCATACCAGGCCACGACTTTGACAAAGTGGTCGTTGAGGGAGATGCCTGCCTTGGCGTCGAAGATGGCGGTGTGGCGGTCGCCCAGGAAGTCGGTGGAAACGACGGCCTCATCGGTGTAGTCTAAGATCCCGGCCATGGGGCCCTGTGCGGCGGCCTTCATAGCGGCGCAGATCTGATCATAGGTGGCGGGGGTCTCCAGCTCAGCGGTCAGGTCCACCACGGACACGTCCAGGGTGGGCACCCGCAGGGACATACCGGTGAGCTTGCCGGACAGGCTGGGGATGACCTTGCCCACAGCCTTGGCGGCGCCGGTGGTGGAGGGGATGATGTTGCCGGAGGCAGCGCGGCCGCCTCGCCAGTCTTTTTTGGAGGTGCCGTCCACGGTCTTCTGGCTGCCGGTGATGGAGTGAACGGTGGTCATCAGACCCTCTTTGATGCCGAAGGTGTCGTGCAGGACCTTGGCCACGGGAGCCAGACAGTTGGTGGTGCAGGAGGCGTTGGAAACGAAGTCCATGCTCTTGTCATAGGATGTGTTGTTCACGCCCATGACGAACATGGGGGTGTCATCCTTCGAGGGGGCGGTCAGCAGGACTTTCTTGGCCCCGCCGTCCAGGTGGCCCTTCATCTTTTCTGCGGTGGTAAACTTGCCGGTGCTCTCGATGATATACTCCGCGCCGACAGAGCCCCAGGGGATCTCGCCCGGCTCCTCACAGTGGAACACGCGGATGCGGCGGCCGTTGACGATCAGGTCGTCGCCCTCCCAGCTCACCTCGCCCTGGAACCGGCCGTGTACGCTGTCGTACTTCAGCAGATACGCCATGTAGTCCGGGGTCTGGCTGTGGCTGTTGATGCCGACGAACTCAATGTCCGGCCGTTCGCTGCCCAACCGAAGCACCAGGCGGCCAATTCTGCCGAATCCGTTAATGCCTACTTTCATACCCATTGTCGCTTAAATCCTTTCCGCATCATAATTCTTATATTTGCCCGTCAAGGCGACTACATTATACCCCATCTTTCGCCAAGATGAAAGAGAAAGTTTCTCTTTCCCCCAGCTTTTCTCCTCTCGACCTTTTTCGACAAAATTCTTGTTTTTCTTTCCAATATTTGTTACACTAAAAATTAGAAGGAACAAACGAATCTTCTAGCCCCTCTTATCTTGTTATCCTTCCATTTCCCTTTCATTTCCAAGGAGTTGACGCTATGGATTTTCTCACAGACCGCTTGAGCGAACAGTATGGCAGCTTCCCGGAGGCCGTCATTTTTCTGTACGCCGGCCAGATCCTCTATTCCAACGAAGCCGGGCAGGCCCTGCTGAAAAAGGAAGACTTCCCCAAAGATCTGCTGCCCGCCCTGGCCGAGCACCCCGGCGGCATGGAGATCGCCCTGGGAAAGACATTTTATTTTGTGACCGTCTCCCAGCTTCAAGAGGGCGACCTGCTGGTCCTGCGGGATCTGGACCCTCCGCCGGAGAAGAAGCATCCTTTTTCCAATGCCGTCTATCGTATGCGCGAGTGCCTGTCAAACCTTTCCGCGACCCAGTGGAAAATGCAGCAGGTCCTGGAGGACAACGGCCTGCTGGACGGTCTGGAGCAGGACCTGGCCAACCAGAACCGCTTGGTCTTTCAGATGCTCCGCCTGACCCGTCAAGCTGAGCTGACCCAGGAGCTGAACTACAAATCCTTCCCCCGCGAGGAGGGCTTTGACCTGGCCATGGTCTGCCAGGGCATGGCGGATGAGGCCACCTGGCTGGCCGACCTGGCCGGGGTCCGCTTCTCTTACAGCACCAACGTGGACCATCTGCCGTTCAAGGGCAGCAAGTCTCTGCTGACGCAAATGCTCCTGGCGCTGGTCTCCAACGGCGTCCGGGCCGCGGGCAAGGGCGGCGAAGTGGAGATGAAGTTCCATGCAGAAAATGGCCGCTGCGTCATCTCCGTTCGGGATACCGGCGTCGGCATCCCGGAGGACCGCATGTCCCACCTTTTTTCCGGGGAGGCCACGGAGGAAGTGCCCCGCCCCGGCGAGGGGGCCGGTCTCGGTCTGTACAACGCCCAGCGCATCGTCGCCCTTCACGGCGGCGTCATGGTCGCCCAGAGCAGCCAGGACGGCGGCGCTTGCCTGGTCGTCTCCCTGCCCATCATCGTCCCCACCAGCGTCCCCGCCCGAAACAACCCCGGCTATGACAACCTGGGCGGCTATTCTCCCATCCTCATCGAGCTGAGCGACACACTTCCTTGGCAGGCGTTTTTACCCAAAAACATCAAGCATCCCCACTGAAAAAATCCAGAATTTAGAAAATTCGTCCGCATTTGCGGGCGTTTTTTCTGTCCAAAAATCGACTAAATTTTTCCATTTTTTCGTGGGAAGCCCGTGGGAAAATCGTGGGAAAGGACGCACCGTTCGGCCCCGTCTCAGCCCCTGGCCACAGAAGAAGGTTCTGTCCCTGGTTCTCTGCGTGGCTATGATGCTGTCCGTCATG
>OLSD01002243.1_pt1 | contig 13923 bp, 8 predicted proteins | sample 1672211 | NCBI WGS metagenome assembly OLSD01 (sample SAMEA3136659, study PRJEB25190) | human gut metagenome | reverse complement strand
GCCCAAGCATCTCATCTCACAAGAACAGTTCTGCACAGCAGAGGATGGATACTGATTGATATTTATCTGGATTTTCATACTGGATTAAATGACAACAGACCAGAATTACAGAGATTATTGAAAGACTGCAGGTCCGGAAACGTTGATACCATTCTAACAAAAAGCGTCAGCAGATTTGGACGGAATACTGCTGAAACAATCCGCCTGATTCGAGAACTCAATGCCATTGGAGCCAGAATTATATTTGAGAACGAAGAAATTGACACTTCAAAATGTGAAAGTGAATTTCTTGTCACTTTAATTGAAGCCTACGCACAGGAAGAAAGTTATAACCGCAGTGAGAATATTCGATGGGGAATTGAAAAGCGAATGCAAAATGGAACATCGCTTCTTTACAACAGAAGATGCTTTGGATACAGAAAGAATGAGAACGGCACTTTAGAAATCTGTCCGGAAGAAGCAGAAGTTGTTCGTTTGATTTTTGATTTCTATCTTCGTGGCGGAAGTATTCTTTCTATCATAAAAGAACTGGAGAAACGGCAAATTCAAACGCCATCAGGAAAGAAAAAATGGTGCACACAGACAGTTGTAAAAATTCTAACCAATGAAAAGTATATCGGAAATGTGCTGCTGAAAAAGACCTATACAGATGGATTTCCAAATCGAAAGCGGAGAAACAACTGTGGAGAAAAAGATCAATATCTTGCAGAGCAGCTGCACCCTGAGATCATATCAAAAGAAATTTTTGATGCAGTCCAATCCGAACGGCAACGAAGAAGTAATGTAGTAATAGACGAAAATGGAGAAAAGAAACGGGCAGGGAAGCGATACTGCTCGAAAATAACGCCAGAAACAGACATAGAATCATTCGATGACACATTAGATTACTCATCATATAGCGAATGATAAGTACACAAAGAAAAAGTGCAGAAATACCGCCAATTTAACAATAAAACGATAACCCCGACCTACCGTTTTATTTTACCCTATCGTTTTTTTATTGTTTCAGAAATGCAAATAGCCTGCTGGGAAAACGCTCCTCAGCAGGCTGTTTTCACTTGATAAAGCCGAAAAAGTCACGCATTTTCGGCATTTTTTCAAAAAGAAAGCACTGCACAATTGTATCATTTGTGCAGTACAGTTATGGTTGCGGGAGCCAGATTTGAACTGACGACCTTCGGGTTATGAGATTCAGAAAACGCTGCTTTTCGTTCTTTTTCACGACAGGAAATAAGGAAAAACAGCGTTTTTTCATGCCATTTCTTTGATATATTCCGTTATTTTTATTGTTTTCCATTCTCGTAAGGGTATGCGTAAGGGTACGAAATGATGAGCTTTTTTGTACGCACATCACGATTTTCATGGAAAGAATAGACAAGAATCATCCATCACACCACCGCTTCAATCACTGTTTTTCCATTCACCTGGATGGTTTTCATACCCGATTTCTTACTTTTGTTGAAGTTGAAACTGAGCAGATAGCCTTTCTCAAGGTGATAATAGTTCAGATATTCCGCAATTTGCTTTTCACCTTCTGTATTATATTCTTCACCACGCCAGATTTTCAGCTCTATGATATACTGCTTTCCCAGATAGTCTACAATGACATCGGTTCGTTTTTGGTCACGAGTCTGTGCCTCAATGTAGTAATTACCCGTACCATTGATAATCGGTCGTAGGTATAGCAAGAACAGTTTTCTGCCGTCTTCTTCCTTAAACTTATCTGGCTGACTGCCGTAGATGTCATTGAAGTGAAGGATAAACTTTTCCAGAATCTTTTCCATATTCAGATAGCCACCTTGAATAAACTGGTTTTTGTCCCATTCTCCGGCTTTATAAATAGACGTCTCCTGCATCTTTTTTGTTGTCAAAATTGCATTGTAGAGACGCGTTTCAAAGATTCGATTTGCAATTACAACGCTGCCGTTTTCCTCTTTCAAAAAGCCATACATCATCGCCAGACGAATTACTGAGTCATCTGGATTGTAAGAAATTTTTCTGCCAAGAATTAAAATTTGATACAGATAATCATAAAGTTCCTGATTGTCCTCAATTTTATTGATAAGCGACTCAAAAAGGGCATTGTTTTCCTTTAGAATTAGCTTCACAGCATCTGAAACACATTTTGTTTTCCAGCCGAATTTCTCATCCATGTACTTACAAATAGATGAGACTAATACTGGATAACCGGAAGTATAGTCATAAATCAGTTGAGATAGTTTCTGAATATCCATGCCAGTATGGCGGTCGTTTTCGTACTCCATGAGCATTCCGGCAATGTCACGCACACTGAAACTCATGTCAATATCAAAATTTGATGCAATATTCCATGGACTGTTGTGCTTATGCTCTGCATCTGGACGTATCTTCTGGCGAAGATTTCGGATATCATGAACACCTGCCAAAATGACAGATTGAAAAGTAGGGAACTCTGTACGTTCCAGATAATATCCTCTCAGTTGTGCCAAAAAGTCTAAAAATACTTGATTATTGCTGGCACTGTCCACCTCGTCAATCATCAGCACAATTGGTTTAGACGACATTTCGCACCACTCGCTCAGCGTAACAAACAAGTCCGCTTCAACATAATTCAGGCTCAACTTCATTTGCTTGATTTGTTCTTCGATTTCATTGGGCATTTCTTTGTGATAACGGCTCCAAAGCAGCCGTGCAAATGCCCTGACAAAACTGTTTTCTGTTGCAAATTCTGATGTACTGACAAACTGAAAGTCCATACTGATGACAACATAGTCATTTTTCAGATATTCTCGTAGTGCTTTCAGGATTGTAGTCTTTCCGTACTGTCTGCCCTTGTTGATAGAAAAATACTGTCCTCTATCTATCATTTTTTTGATTTGTGCAAGACGGCTGTCCAAATTCACCATGTAGTGTTCCTGTGGATTACAGCAGCCAGTAATGTTAAAGTAGCGGTTCATAGTTTCACCTCATATTCACTGTTGGATTTTTGTTATTTCTATTATAACATACAGTTGGTGCAATTACAACAGCAATTTGTCATATTGATCAGTATCACAAATATTTTTATTCAGAACGGAATCTCAGAGGATATTTTTAATAGTATGGTTTGGTCGATTTTCTGATATATTTAAAGCAGACCTTCATGTGCTTCTTCACATGTTTAAAAAGTTACTTGATGCAAATCCAAAGAAAAAGTTATTCCTTCTTCCAGTTCTGCTGCAATGACCAGCCGCTTGTCTTTGAGTTCTGCCATTTCTGACTTTACATTTTGCTTGCAGCCGACCGTTAACGCATCTGCGGACATTGTTCCGCTGTAACTTCCAATCGCACAAAGTCCACAAATCTGCTGCACATAATCTGTTAAACTTTGGTCGCCGCAGAAAAAGCAATGCAAGGCATCTTTCCAAATTTCTTCCCCCACGTTGTTCGGCGAAACAGCAGTCATTTTTGTGAGGTAATCCTCCGGATTGTGCGGTCTTCCACCATTCACGCCTTTCTGCAAGTCATAGGTTGCTGTCGGGGTGTTCAGCAAGAACGCCTGACTGTCAAAATCAGCAATGTCTTTCAGCAGCATCGGTTTGGCTGCTTGTAATGTCGCAGAAATGTACTTCATATCCCTGCGTTTCATGACGAAAGTTCGATAAGTCAGAGCAGAGCGATATTCGATGTACGCTTTTCTGCTGATATCATCCACAGCTTTTTCCAGCACCTTCCCATCCTTGGAGATTGTTTCGGCATCCACGCCGCTGTCCAGCAGCATCTTGTGTGTCATTTCCAGTGTTCGTTCTGCTTCTTCCAGCTGCGTATCCAGAAATGCTTCGATCTGCTAACCGCCAGCTGTTTGGATTCGACCCAGTGATTTTTCTGATAGCATAAGTATTCCGTTGCATCGGTGTAGGCAAGTTCTCCTTGCACCTGCCCTGCAAAAATCTTTGCTTGTCCGAGGTCGGAGTAGTCCTCTGGGCGGAACTGAAACAGCTGCCCGTAATGCTCTGGTGCGATATAGCCTTTCTGCTTTGCAATTTGCGTTCCAAACCGCTCCGCACTCTTCCAAATCTGCTGTAGTTCGGTGTCGCTGAGTGGGGGATTGCAGGCGGTGGATTGCTCCAGGAACTTCATGTAGTGGAGGCTGCCCTCCTGCCAGAAGACTCCCCCCGAAGCCCCAAAGAGAAACCGTGCGACGTCCAGGGCGTTCCCGTCGAAGAACGGCAGGGCTTTGTGAATGCAAAGCTTCATCGCCTTGTGCGTGGCTGCATCCGTGCAGGGGGCTGTTGGGAAGAAGACGTGAAACCGGGGACGAGCCGAATATTTGCCCTTTGCCTGCATATGGTGGCGGCTGTAGGTGGCAGCAAAGGCGACGTCTGGCAGCCGCTGTGCGAGGGTTTCCGGCGTGAGCCAGTCGTTCGGGTTGTCGGAGTGGTCGTTGTCGCAGTCCATCGGGAGAACATCCGAGAACTGGAAGTTTGCCTCTTTCCGAATACCGTCGGCATACTGGGCACAAACGTGGTCGTAGGCAGTGGCTTTCTTGAGGTCTGCGGCTGTGGTAATGGCAGCCGGATTCGGGTAACGAATGTTTCTTGCGTTTTCACGGCAGTCCGCCGTATAAAGGGTAAAGTGCATAAAAGATACCTCCTGTAATGTTTTTTTGTCTGTGTGCGAAACCCCTTCACTATACAGCGATTTTCGGGAAAAACTTGTACGCAAACGTACAAGTCGCCCGAAAGATTTACAGAAAAGTTACACTTTTTGTTGCGTTTGGGGGAAAAGTGTCAAAATCCCAGCCCAGCAACGCGTGTGTGGGTCAGCCGCTGCAAGCAGTTCTGTATTTCCTCCGGCATCGAAACAGGAGCAGGCTTGTCTTTGCAGGCTGTTGAGCAAGCTTGTTCGGATTCTGCTTGGATTTCGGTTGCCCTCTGCTGAAACTTGATATGTCTGCACTTGTTCACACCTGATGCAGCGGGACTGTCCAATCCGAATTATCATCACAGTCAATGCACTCAAAGAGGGGTGGGATTGTCCGTTTGCCTATATCTTGGCATCTCTTGCAAAAAGGAAGATTCTTTTTCAGATATTAATCCGTCTGCGATACAAATCACACCAATTTCCAGTAATGCAAAACCATTACCAGTGTTTCCTGATGTAACAGCAATGATTAGAAAGCGTTTGCAACATCGGAAATTGAAGATTACGTTCGCCGAGTGATTGCAAAAATGACAGAAGATGAACTTACAGTGATTGAAACAGCATTCCTCTCTTATGCGGAAAGAATAAATAGTAAAAAGTACCCGATATATTTTATGTCAGGTGCTTTTGTTTTGTACAGTATTCACATTCCAAAAGTATGGCGTTGGTTCATTTGTCCAAACCTTCAAATTTCGTATTAAAAATTTGTGCAAATATACAAAAAAATATTTTTATGGTAGAAAATAACCAAATTATCTTGAATTTCCAAATTGAATGTTGTAAAATTTTATTTAGAATACATGAAATCATCTTGATAAATCAGCTTTATTTTAGTCGGTATTACAAAAATAGGAATTTAGCTGATACGTAACAAGGCAAGAAAGAAGGTGATGTGCTTTTACCTATGCGTATTAAAGTATAAAAAATTATAAAAAAGAGGATGGGATTACATTATGACAAACGTAAAAATTCAAAAAGCCATCGCAATATTGATTAGCCTTATGACGATGTGCGCATTATTTAACCTGATTTCGGAGAACGCAGTTCCTGTTTCTGCGGGTTGGTCTTCTGTAGCGGAACTGGAAAATTATGCATTAGCAAATTGGACAAAACCGATTCAAGCAAGTTATGCAGACATCAATACTGGTTCAAGATATTTTGGGGCAAATCGAACTGGAACGACTCGTAAGCATGCTGCAAATGACTATGTGTGTGCAGTTGGAACATCTGTGTATGCTATGACGGGTGGATATGTAGAAGAATTTAGTTCAAATTTTTATGGTGGAACACAAGCAATCAGTGTGAAAAATGATGATGGTTCTGTTGCAAGATACTGTGAAATTAAAACTTCATTTCGCTCTGGAGATAGAGTAGAAAAAGGACAGCAGATCGGCACAGTAATTGCGAACAATAAAGGCGGTGGACACATGTTGCATCTGGAAATGTACTTGGGAACTGCATCTGGTTCGTTGACAAATACATCTAATAGTACATACTGGTATGTTTCGTATAAAAATTACTGTAGGCGACAAGATTTGATCAATCCTTCTTTTACACAAAAACTTGGCGTAGTGGATACTTGCACCTGTAATGATAGTTATGCAGGTAACTACTTAGTAGTAACAGATTCAAGTAACTTAAATATTCGTAGTGGAGAAAGTACTTCTGCAAGTATTGTTGGAAAGATTCCAAAAGGAACAACGGTTCATGTTTCTAAAGGAAATGGAACATGGCTATATGTAGAAAATTATAATGGTATTTCTGGTCATGTATATGCAAGTTATATGCAGAAGTTAGATATAGACCCACCAACGCCGCAAGGTCAAGAAATATCGAATGGTGCAGGACAAACTTTGCCAGATGGTGATTATTACATTATCTCGTCCATCAACATGAATTATTATGTTGACATTCCTGGAACAGAAGTGGCATCTGGAAACAATGTCAATATGTATACGATGGAAACGAATGTAATGCCACCTGCTTGTGATGCGTGGACTTTGGTGTACCTTGGAAATGGTTTCTATGAAATCAAGTCAAAAGGAACTAATTTCTGCTTAGATGTAAGTGGAGCATCTTTGGACAGAGGCACAAATGTACAAGTTTGGGAAGAAAATGATAGTACTGCTCAGCAATGGTCAATCATTCAGACAGACTATGGTTATAAAATTCAATCCAGATGCAACGGCTTCTATTTGGATATAGCTGGTGGTGGGTTTGAAAATAGTACCAATGTGCAGGTATGGGAAACCAATGATACCACTGCACAGAAATATGTTTTCGTTCCGTATGGAGCATCCACAGGACAGACAATTGAAGATGGTGTATACAGTATTCGTTCCGCATTGGATGCAAATTATTGTGTAGATGCAGATGGGGCGGCAGTAAAATCTGAATATAAGGATGAGACCAATATACATCTTTGGGAAACGAATACTTGTGATGATTTGTTTTATGTTGAATATCTGTCTGATGGTTATTACAATGTGAGTGAGGTCAGCACAGGTTTGGCACTTGATGTTTGGAATGACGATGCTAATTTTACATATGTCAATCGAAATATTCAGCTGTGTGGTAAAAATGACAATCGAAATCAGCAATGGGTTATCAAAGATAACGGTGATGGAACTTATACACTGATTTCTAAAATGAGCGGCTATTGTTTAGATTTAAGTGGTGGCGTATGCGAAAAAGGAAAAAACATCAGTCAATACTACTACAATGGAACTGCTGCTCAAAAGTGGAGTTTTGTTCCTGTATCCCCGTCTGAAATTATAATCAAAAATCCTCCTACAAAAACAGAATACTATATTGGAGAACAAATAGATTCGTCTGGAATATCTGTACAGTTAACATATGCTATTGGTACATTTAAAGATGTTTCTCATGAGGTTTCCTATCAGTATGATTTTTCAGAAATCGGAAAAGCAGATGTAATTGTTTCTTATACTGCAAACGGCTCTACGTTTATAGATAGCTTTACTGTAACTGTAAAAAACGCACCGTTTAAAGGAAAAGGGACAGAAGATGATCCATATTTGATTTCAAGTAAGAAAGATTTACAAGTTATGAGGGATCTTATCAATGATGAAGATAGTTCTTCTTCCTTTAGAGAGTGTGTATACTTGCAAACGACAGATATTGATCTTGAAGATGAAGAGTGGATACCAATTGGAAAAAGAGCATTTGATGGTACTGAAACAAGCAGATTGTTTGCTGGACATTATAATGGAAACCATCACACTATTTTTGGGCTATCCATAAACGAAACTACAAAATATGCTGGCTTGTTTGGCTCAATAGGAATAAAACCAGCAATTATTGAAAATTTAGCCGTAGAAGGAACTGTAAATTCAACTGATATTTCTGTTGGTGGAATTTGTGGAGAGATTTGCGGAAAAAATGGAATCATCCGAAATTGCAGCTTCATTGGTAATGTTTCTGGTGGAGAGCAAGCAGTTGGCGGAGTGGTCGGATACATTTGGCAGAGCGGTTCAGTAATTGATTGCTATCACAATGGTACAGTAACATCCAACGGCGGAAGAATCATTGGCGGTGTGGTTGGGAACATTCATACGGGTGGATCAGAAGATTCCAATACTGTTTTGATTCAAAACTGCTATCATGTTGGAACGCTCAGCGGTGCCAGTGATGCAGCAGGAACTATTGCAGGAATTGTAAGTGTAGATACGCAACATGAATCTATTATTACAATTGAGAATTGTTATGCTTTGCAAGGAGAAGGAAATGCAATTGGTTCCGGCAAAGCAAATACGCAAGATATTACGCTATTAAAATCTGCATTAATGAAAGCAGCAGCTTCTTCTTTAGGGTCAGCATACAAAGAAAATACAGATTCAAGTTTTAATGGTGGTTATCCTATTTTCAATTGGCAAAATAGTGTTGTTGGAGACTGCAACAATGATGGGGTATTTACAATTGCAGATATTGTCATGGTTCAGAAATGGCTCTTAAATGATGGAACCGTGCTTGATAATTGGAAGGCTGCTGATCTTTATGGCGACAATGTTATAAATGTATTTGATTTAGTTTTGATGAAGCAGATGATTGTAAACATTAAGTAAAATATCCAAAGAAAACGCCTTCTTAGAGAAAATGGTCTAAGAAGGCGTTTTAACGTGATAAAATCAAGTAGAATTTAAATTTGACAATATGTAATGATAAAACGATTACTTTAACAAAAAAACGCTTACTTTGATACGGGTGGGTTGACTAACATCATCTAAAATGTTATAATGAAGTAAATTAAATCGGTAATGTCAGGAAGTGCAGCATATGCCAAAATCAAAAAACCAGAAACAAAAGATTCTGTATATTATGAAATTTTTCTATGAAGAAACTGATGAGGAACATACGCTCACGGTCAACGAGATCATTGCAAAGCTTGAACGCAACGGAATTTCAGCTGCAAGGCGTTCGATTTATGATGATATCCGGACACTTCAGGCTTTTGGAGTGGACATTGTGATGCGAAAAAGCAAAACCAGTGAGTATTTCTTAGGATCCAGAGTTTTTGAAATGGCCGAATTGAAAATTCTGATTGATAGTGTACAATCTTCACGATTTGTTACCAAAAAGAAAAGCGAATCACTGATCAAAAAGCTGAAAAGTCTTGCAAGCAAACCGCAGGCGAGAGAGTTTTCAGGTCAGATTTACATCTATGATCGAATCAAGAGTATGAATGAGAGTATCTTTTATAATGTGGATACACTTCATAATGCCATTGCTTCAACTAGAAAAATCACATTTCGATATTATGATTACAATATCAAAAGAGAAAAGGTATATCGTAAAAATGGCGAGAATTATCGCACCAATCCGATGGCATTGATCTTTGATAACGAAAATTATTATCTCATTGCCTACAACGAAAAGTATGAAGACTTCGTCCATTATAAAGTGGACAGAATGACTGATATTGCAGTTAGCGAAGAACGTCGTAGTATGCCGAGGGAGCCTTTTAATGCGGCAAATTATGTAAAGCCGATTTTCTCCATGTTCGATGGTGAAATCGAACATATTACAGCTGTATTTGATGTATCATATCTGAATGTAGTCATAGACCGTTTTGGAGAAAATGTGCGTCTGTCAGCACTGGAAGATGGCTGCTTCCGTGCAGATTTCCAGGCGGCAGTAAGTCCGACTTTTCTTTCATGGATTATCGGATTCGGTGAAGGAGCTTTCATAGTTTCACCGCTGTGGGTGGCAGATGAGGTACAACGTCTTGCTTTGGAAGTGGTGGAAATGTATACAGATACTGAAAAGTAATCATAGTACTGTTTATAGTACATCTGACATGATATACTTATATCAGAACTTGAGGAAATGGTTGAAATTGAAAACAGGCTCAGAAATTGCAAATCTCTCTATAATAAGGATTATAAAACCTTTATGGCTGATTTAGTTACAATATTTAAGAGCGTCAACCTATAATCATTAACAGCTTGAGCTGTGTAAGAAATTCTGAGGTGAAACAACATGCCAATTATGGTAGAAAACATCAATGCACAAACAATCACGCCTGCCAATGGCAGGAATCCAAGACAACTCTACGAGCATCAGGAAGAGGCAGTAAAGAAACTGGATGCAATGGATAAAAAGGGAGAGTTTCGTACCCTGCTTGTACTCCCAACAGGCGGCGGAAAGACTTTAACAGCAGCACATTGGCTGCTCCGGAACGCTGTGGATAAGGGCAAGAAAATCCTTTGGATAGCACACCGCCATTTGCTTCTGGAGCAAGCAGCAGAGGCTTTTGCACGCAATGCATATACGGACAATATGGTAAACCGCACCGTGTTCAGCTACCGCATTGTTTCTGGTATGCACGACAAGCTCATACATATCAAGGAGACTGATAATATCATTTTTGCAGGTAAGGATAGCCTTATCCGCAGCCTGGACAAGCTGGATAAATGGCTGAACGGCGAAGAAATCTATCTGGTGGTCGACGAAGCACATCATGCAGTTGCAAAGTCATACAAGAAAATCATTCAGTATGTTGCATATCACACAAAGTCCATGAAGCTTCTGGGACTTACGGCAACGCCATTCCGTACCTCTGAGGACGAGCAGGGCGCACTCAAGCAGATCTTCACAGATGATATTGTGTATAAAACAGATTTAGATGCTCTTATCAAAAAAGGTATTCTTGCAACTCCTTATTTCAACCCCTGTGAAACCAAAATACAGTTTACAGAACATCTGGGAATAAATGCTCTGAAAAGCATTGAGAATCTGGATATGCTCCCTGAAGACATTGCAAATGATATCGCAGACAATAAGGAGCGTAACAGGCTTATTGTGGACGAGTATATGAACAATTATGAGAAATACGGTCCCACTATTGTATTTGCATTGAATAAGGCGCATGCCATTGCTCTTAATAAACTTTTCAATGAAAAGGGGAAGAAATATGGCATCAGGTCAGAATATATTATTTCTTCCGTAAGAGATATGATAACCGGTATCACCATTTCCAATGAAGAGAATGAACAGAAGATCGAACAGTACCGCAAAGGAGAGATACAGGTTCTCATTAATGTTAATATTCTCACAGAGGGCACAGATTTGCCGAAAACACACACGGTATTTCTGACACGTCCCACGGTTTCCACTACGCTCATGACCCAGATGGTTGGCAGAGCTTTACGCGGACTCAAAGCAGGCGGTACCAAAGAAGCCTATATTGTAAGCTTTGTGGACGACTGGAATGATAAGATTGCTTGGGTAAATCCGAAAACTCTGACAGATGCGGAATATCATGAAAAGGAAACCACTGCTGAAAAGCGTAAGCATAATATCCGTCTGATTGCTATTTCCAAACTGGAAGAATTTGCACTGATGGCAGATTCTGCTGTAGATACTTCTTCACTGGACAGGATTGCTGCTATTGAGCGGATTCCGCTGGGAATGTATGTGCTTTCTACATTTGAATGTAATCATCAGATTCTGGTATACAATAGCACTGAAACTGCTTACAAGAGCCTGATTTGTGATCTGCCGAACCTGATGGAACATTATGGAATCGAGGGTGAAACGATTCCAGAAGGTACGCTTGAAGATATGACAGAGCATTGTTTTCAGTGCTATTTTGATGAAAACATGATTCCTTCCTGCAGCCGGAACGATATTGAGCATCTGCTGAAATTCTATGCACAAAAGGCAGTGGAACCACTCTTTGTTACTATTGATGAAATGGACAGAAAGAAGCTGGATGTATCTGAAATTGCCAGAAAAATTTACGATGAAGATATGCGCCGCAGTGAAAAGAATGCTTATATTCGGGAGCTTTGGGAAGAAGAAGGAAGCCTGATTCCCGTGTATTATTCCAACCAGTATTTCTTCAAAAAGCTTATTGATCTGGAGCTTGACAAGCTGGATGGCGATGTGGAGATTGCAGTGACTGAGCCGCAGACGGAAGCAGAACTACGAAATCTGGAGCAGTTACCGTTGCAGAAAATCATTGCATTATATCCGAAAATTGGACTTGTACTCAGGGAGAATACCTATGCTGCAGCGCGAAATGCAGACGGAAATTATGTCTGTGCAGGATGCGGAGAAGTATTTCCCACACGTACCTATTTACAAGTAGATCATATCATACCTATGGCAAAAGGCGGCCTGACAGTTCAGGATAATTTGCAGGTGCTGTGCAGGACATGCAATATGCGAAAGAGCGATAAGTGATGGTATGGACAAAGTATAAGCTGATGCCGCAGGACATTGCAGTATACCTGTTTCTCGAAAACGCCTCCCACAAAAGAGAAAATGAGATCTTATCAGATTTGTTTGAAAATCACAATCAGATGATAGTCTGGGATTATCGGCCTGATTATTTTTTGCTCAAGCGGAGCGTGATGGATCTGTTGAATCTTTATGAGCTGGATGACAGAGAATACCATGAAGCTGAAAGGATCCTTTTGGAGATATCACAAAAAGGGACTGATTCAGAAATAGAAACAGACTGTTTTGGTGCATATTTCAAGCTTATCTGGATGCAGCTGACGTATTCTGGAATCTCCTACCGTAAAATTAAACTTAGAAATCTGCTGCGGGATTTTAATTATAAAAGAAGAACTGCGGCACTGATGAATCGTATGAACCTGGCTTTAAATGCTTTAGGTCTGAAAACGTACCTTAGAGGTTATGAGAAATGTGATATCAGGGACGCCGGTCTTGATGATATGATTATGATAAGACTTGAAACAAAAAAGTAATATGAGCTCACAATGTCGTTCTAAAACAAATGTGATCATCTCATCTCTTCAAAAAATCAGCCCCACCAGGCAACCAGACAACTCCAGTCTGGCAGCCCAGTGGGGCGCATTTTATACTGTAATCTCCACATCATTCTGAAACCTGAAAACCACTTTCCATCTTCCAGAACCGTCACACTCTGAATCAGAATTTTCCACGCTCTCTCGTTGAAAAATGAAATATCCAGCTTACCACCGGCAACTTCACTGATCATATCCTTTAGGAATTCTCTTCGGGAAAGTCGCATCTCTTTCTGCTTCTGGAGATGCAGCATTCGTTCTGTATCAAGAATGTTGTATTTCTCCGTATACTCGTCAAGTTTTATGGGATTTCTCATATTTTCCGTTATCAGCGCACGGATGTTTGTCTCATTCTGAAAAGGCTGTTCCTGAATCTCCGACATTTCCGAATCAATGGCAGAGCAGTCGGAAAGCAACTCTATGACCTGCTGACAAGATGCGATAAATACATCCTTATGCTCCATGATCTTTTCGCAGGCAGTCAGGAATTTTTTTTGATGTCATCATCATATAAATGGGGCGTGGTGCATTTTTCGTTGTTCTGAAATTTATGATTGCACTGCCAGATGGTTCTCTGGTATTTACTGCCTGAATGCCATACCTTTGCACCATAAAATCCGCCGCAGCAGGAGCATATGATTTTGGAGGAAAACGGACTGCTGCCACTGTATTCTCTCCCTGCCGATTTTCTCCGGATCATCTCAGCCTGTACCAGTTCAAATTTCTCTGGAGGAATAATGGCAGGATGGCTGTCTTCCACAAAATACTGGTCGTAATACGCTTAGGGAACTCACCATTTTCCAATTAAAAGATGCCGATACCCCAGAAAAACACCGAAACTGCATTATTCCTTTTGGAGAAAGGCAGTTTTTTACTTGTGTTTTGACATTTGCCGACTTCAATATGTTTAGAGCTTGTGTTCATAGCAAAAAAGTGGTATAATAGGAGATATGAAAAAAGAATA